>JAAUXU010172003.1_pt1 | contig 19899 bp, 18 predicted proteins | sample 7278151 | NCBI WGS metagenome assembly JAAUXU01 (sample SAMN14350113, study PRJNA611818) | marine sediment metagenome | isolation source: surface marine sediment (1.8m) | place: French Polynesia: Moorea | collected 2018-08 | reverse complement strand
GACCATACCTCATGCGCTACACTCAGACATTTTGATGTGGAATTTTGATGTGGAACATGTAGCTATGATACTCAGGCACAATGTTCAGTACAGAGCTGCATTGCCAGGGCTGCCCATTTTGATGTCACAGTGCTCAAAAGGAGGCCACCTAGAGAGGGAGGCACGCCAAACAGGCTGAAAATTTGACTTTTTCAGGGGGCAAACATTGATAAAATGGACTGAAACTTTCATGGAGAAATCCCAGTCCCCTGGCCCATCATTTCCACCAGACTTCACTCTCCAGGTCCTCTGGTGCTATGTGCTACCATGCAAAACTGTATTGTCCGGGCCAAAGGTTGCTAGGTTCTGTGAGGGGGTGAAAAAAGCACAAAAGGGTGCAAGAGGGTGACTACTTGACAAGTAAACAAAACGTATTGCCGACAGTCAGCAATTCTTGGCCAGGAATGGCCAGGATCTCATCTGCCTTCTCTGTGGACTGTCATGATCTCATCTGCCTTCTCTTGCTACTCCTGAGGACGATCAAAACGGCCGGGATCTCGTCTGCCTTCTCTGTGGACTGTCAAGATCTGGTCTGCCGTCTCTCACTACAGCTGGACCGTCAAGATCTGGTCTGCCTTCTCTTACTACTCCTGAGGACGATAAAAATGGCCGGTGTCTCGTCTGCCTTCTCTTACTGCTGGTGGACTGTCATGTTCTTGTCTGCCTTCTCTCACTACTGGTGGACTGTCAAGATCTCGTCTGCCTCGCTCGCTACGACTGATGGTTGAGTTCATTTTAATACACCATAAAAAAGCACTGAGAATTGTTCTGGAATGTTGGTAAATTCAGTGGATGGTAGAGGTTGCTAGGTTTCATATGGCATGACAATGTCAAGGAGATGTCAGCTCTACAGTGCATGGCACAACAAAGATTTCACGACATTTGCTTCCAGCTCCCTATTTCACGAGGATCCAGTGCATCTTGATCATGGCAACATCTAGGCCAAAGACTCTGTCAAGGACAGACTTCAATGCTTGACACAATGCAGGAATTTGGAGAGCATTTGGTCGCAACTTGTCTATTGCTGATATTGCTCATATCTTTGACCTTTCACAGCAGCAAGTTCGTCACCTAAAAGTGAAGCGGAGAGCCACGGGAGATCTTACTCCAGCACCAATTGTGGGGCATCCCAGGAGTCAAAGACATGAGCAGTATCGGCAATAGACAAGTTGCGACCAAATGCTCTCCAAATTCCTGCATTGTGCCAAGCATGGAGGTCTGTCATTGGAATAGAACTTAACTTTTTGTACAACCTTTATTGAATCTTGAACATTAGAGTGTAATGAAATCTCAGTTCCGCACTTCACCACATTCAGCAGTAGTAAGAGAAGACAGTCCAGATCGTCCTCAGGAGTAGTGAGAGAAGGCAATCCAGACCTTTCCAGTCCAGATCACCATCAGCAGTAGTGAGAGAAGGCAGATGAGATCCCGGCTGTTCCAATCATCCTCAGCAGTAGTGAGAGAACACAGTCCAGATTACCAGTAGCAAGAGAAGGCAGACCTGATCTTGACAGACCAGCTGTAGTGAGAGAAGGTAGACCACCGCAAACATAGTAGTTCTGATCGTACTTGACTTTGCATTGGAGTGGAAGCCGAGAATTGCCGACTGTCGGCGATATGTTTTGTTTACTTGTCAAGTAGTCACCCTCTCGCACCCTTATGCGCTTTTTTCACCCCCTCACCGAACCTAGCAATCTTTGGCCCGGACAATACGGTTTTGCATGGTAGCACATAGCACCAGAGGACCTTGAGAGTGAAGTCTGGAGGAAATGATGGGCCAGGGAGCTGGGATTTCTCCATGAAAGTTTCAGTTCATTTCATCAACGTTTGCCCCCTGAAAAAGCCAAATTTTCAGCCTGTTTGGTTTGCCTCCCTCTCTAGGTGGCCTCCTTTTGAGCACTGGGACATCAAAATGGGCAGCCCCATTTTTGTCCCCTCTCCAAGCTACGTGTGACCAGAGCTTAAACAATAACATTAGTGGCGGAATTGGCAGTGAAGAAAAACTCTTTACAGAAGCTCACCCAAAATGTTCTGGTCATGATATGTGCAGCCTGAGCCAGTGCCAGGCCCACTTCTCAGGCAGTCTTCCTAATGCTGATGTGGTTGTCCTGACGCACCCGAACATTCTCAGGGGGTCACTGCTGTTGGCTTGTAGGACCCCGACCTGGGGCTCTGGCCAAAGTCCCCCTTTCCTGGTAGGCCTCGTGGGCCTTCCAAACTAGTTTTGGTGCAACTCCATAGGCCTTAGCAACATTGGGGTCTGCCATTCCAGCGCCAATCGGCCCTGTCATCTGAACCTTCGTCTCATAGTCGAGACCTGGAGCCATGCCAGTAATTTCGCATGAATGCCAAGAAACAGTTGAATGCCAGGGCAGTAATGTTGGGTCGCACTGCAATTCTTCACGAGGAGAAGAAGACAGGTTTTCCCAGGTGATGCAAGATTTTGTCCTTTTTGCATCGCTCACCACCAAATTCAAAGTTTGAGCAAAGATGAACAGATGATGCAGTCCCAACTGCTTCTCTGCAAGCTTGGGCAGGGGGGAGCCCCCCAGAAAATTTCAGCCACTTTCAGTTTCATTTACTTGTCATAAACATTGATTTTTGGCAGCAACTGGCACAGTGCTCATCACTACTCATCACACTTAAAGTGCTCTACAAGGACAATGAGTGCCTGAAAGTTGATGAAACTACAGGATCTCATGTCTAACATTACCATCACACATTCCAACTTTAAATTCAATCATACAATTGTCCCACTAAGGGTAGCACAATGATTTGTACCAAGCAACATTATTTACGGCAAGCACTGTACTCAAATGCTTTTGAGCTGTGGCATTTCTGGACCAAGACCCTTTTAATGCCACTTTTTTGATTTCCTAAGTTGAAGTTCATGTCCTTGTTCATTAAGCAACATATTTGTGCTGGGACGTGAAATTTTGCAAGCTTCTTCATTTTCTGCTCCTGACAACACTTGGACTGCAATTGCTGCACCACTTTTTGTAGCTTAAGGACTTGCTGTCTCAATTGCTTTGCCTGGTACCTGGTACCTCTGATACAACCACAGAGCTGCAAAAACCTTGGGGGAAGACTGCCTGTGGTGGTCACATCTTCCTTAATACAGATGCTTGATAGGAGACTGCGGCTCATAGGAAGTTGTTCATGCTGACACATTGATTTTGCACAACCTTCTTTGAAGTTTGCACATGTTTGCTCTTCACCAAGCAAGACGTGGTTTTTTGCCTCGGCTGCTCCCCTGGTGTCTGTTGCCTTATGTTTTTGTAGATACTGTAGCCTGTGCATATCTGCAGCCTCAACATTGACATTTATAGCTTTGCGAGGGCTGCAGAACCATTCTTTCTGAAACCTTGGATCAAGAAGCTCTGCCAAGGTCAGTTTTCACACATCCTTCAGATTCTGGAAGAAGCTGATGAGGTAGTGGTACGCACTGTGAGAGAGGAGTTTGGACAACAACTCATCTTCTCGAACTTCAGGAGTTTTCAGCTTATCTGGATGCCATGAGACAAGATCGTCAGTCAGTGTTGCCACCGGCAGCCTTGTGGCACCCTTTCTGCTGTAATATGGTCAAAATCTTCCATGCACTCCTTTGTTTGCAGAATAGAGATGGCCTCATGCTGTTCGAGTGCACAAGTTCACATGAGGAGCAGGTCTTTACTTCCTTCATAAGCTCGTCTTCTTTAGAAGCTTTTGTGACTTCTTGAACTCATCATAGGCAACTTAGTTCTCTGCTGTCTTGGAAATTATTGCATCCTTTTTTTGCGAGTGTCTGCAAGGCAGTTGTTCTCCTCCTCCATGGTGTGCTTGGCCATACGACTTGGCAGCAGAGGTAAACATTATGGCCTGGGTACGTGCAAAAGTCAGTAGTGCCCTCAAGCATAAGTGAGTCACTATCGGTTGTGACAGCAACAATCTTGGATGCTACGCTATACTTGTTCATGGCACTTTGAATTTCCTGTTGAATATTGTCTCCAGTTTATGCACCCTGGGATCTGTCTCTCAAACTGGCAGGAAGATTCCTTGAAGAAGTGCAAGCTAATAGCAAAAAAGTATGACTGAGTACAGGCCTTTGGCATATTAGTAGTGAGGGAACCAGCGTTAATCGCTTGAGCTGTTTTTTGTAGGGCCGCCTCATCCTCCGAGAGCATGGATGCTTGCAAGGGTGATGTACGATGCGATAATTTCTTGGGGATCAAGTCCATACATCAGGTACTGAAAGTTTGGGAATGATTGCGTCATTCCCGTCCCGTTGTTGCCGTCATTCTTTTTGTCAAGGTCCTTCTGGGGTGCTGAAACCTTTGACTCAACACTGCAATCTTTGGCTGCTTTGGCTTTTTCATCTCCATGACTGACATCTGCAACATGCTTGGTTCTTGCGAGCTTCCATAGGTGGTTGGGTGTGGATGTACCAAAGGAAATCGGTCTTCCCATAGAGACGACCCTTGTACGCACTGATGGTGACTATCTGAACTATCCTCTTTTGAAATTGTCTGCTGAGCTGCTCAGACAGTTTTGACAAAGTGCATACGGAAGCTGTCTCACCACTTCCTCCTCCTCACACTCGAGGAGTTGTTCATCCACATCGTGGGGGCACTCCTCAGTCCCTTCTTCTTCACCTGTGACGTCGCCATCAGAGTGCTGTTCAGAACATGAACTAAAGCATATCTAAACAGATGCAGAGTTGCCAAATTCTTTTAAAGAAAGTTTGCCGAACTGGCACTTCTTCGGCAGTTTGGACAGAGCTGGCAGAAAAATGTCTTTTGGCCGCACTGGACGAGACCCCGAGGTAGGTCTCTGCTCCTCTGATTTGAGAGAGGCGGTGAATATCAGGGCTACCAACATGGTTTTAAAATGAAGCAACAGGGATCACACTATTTTCTGATTTTGGACTCTTACGAGCATTTTCAGAGAATACTTTGATTTTGGAATCAATACTCAGAGCAACTGAATGTTCGAAAAAGTCCCGTGTGGCGTTTTGGGCCTTCAAGGCCGACGCCGCCTGGTCTATTTCCCCACCAGTGACCCTAGCAAGCAACGCGCCTCCAAACTTCCAGGCCTTTTTGTTCGGCCACAAAGATTCCCAAAAACACTTTCTCTCTTATGAGTGGTAATAGATGGACATCACTTTTTACGTAACAAATACAGGGTCTAAACTAATTGATGGCCCCGAACACTAATGCACACAATCTCTTTTTGTTACATTCATTGACCTGTTATTTGCCTATGTGCTTCCCTTTCTCCTTCAGGCACGTCTCAATGCGGCGTGGCATCGAGACATCAAGATTGTTCAAACTTTGAGGCTTTATCTTTCACCATGCCTCTTTGACGTTTTTAGTAAAAATAGTCAGGGGCCATCAATTAGTTTACACCCCGTACAGTAAAAATTTGATTCAGTCAATTTAGTCAGGAGTTGGGAAGAAAGTGACTAACTTAGGACTGTTTTCACTTCATCCGAGGCATTTTTTTACTAAATCAAAGTTTTACTGATCTTGTTAGCTACGTAGCACCGAGGGCCAATGCCTCAGGCTTTGCCACAGCATCTACTATACCTTCAACGCCCAATTGGTGGCGCCTCTTTACGGAAGCAATCACTTTCCCATCAACAAGCACCTGGTGACCTCGGTGACAAAGAAATCAGACCTGTTCAAGTACCTCTTTCTCTGGGACGAGACCCATAGCATCATGAGCATGTTTAACTTCAGGAGGAACCGCGATCGTACTGGAGAAATAGAGGTTGGTCGAGCCTAAGAATAACTAATTTGTTTTTAAGACAAATCGACAACATTGTGTACTGAAGTTACATTGTGCACTTGCTTTCAGAATCGTCTAAAGAAGGTCACAGTTTTACAAGTGAATTTTGGAAAGGCCTTCATGCAGCGCGTCATGAGGGATGCGAAGGCCACATTCAGCGACAAGTTGTCCGCAGTCGGCGGCACTTTCGGCCTCTTCACCGGCTTGTCCATCGTCAGCATCGTCGAGGTGGCGTTCTGGCTCCTCAAGGTCGTGACCTCCCAGAGGAGAGAAAGGCAGCTCCGCAATAGGACCGTGTTCGTGGCCCCATGCAAATGAGAGTGGAAAAAAAGTTGTAATGCTACAGGGTGGCCGAAGGAGATTCTCAACTCGCCAACCTCAGACAAAGTTGTAAATCTCCCCAGTCCACCCTGTACCCACGCATGGACCCGAGGACGGAGTGGCTGTAGGCATGAAAAGGCGACACTCGCATAATAAAATGCAAGTGGGTTAGATGTAGTCATACAGGGTCGTCAAGATAAATTGGAACCAAGTTTGACCTCACCCTGAACCTAAACCAGTACTTCTAAAAGAAAGTTCTATTAATAACAAACATTTCTTAATTTATAAACTGTAGATTTATTCAAAGTCCCCCCCCCTTAGGGGGCCAGGTGTCGGGCCCAGAACTTGACATTGTGCTTCTTGAGGAATTTTAAGCGTCTTCTTGGCTTTTTGGCAGGGGCTGAATCTTGCTGAAAGATGAAGTCAGCCCCAGCAGCTTGTGTCTTCATCCAGGGAATGATGTGCTTCTCCAGGACCTTGCAGTACTTGACTGCAACCACCTTCTCCTTGGCATCAAAGAAGATGGGGGCATGATCTTCCCTGTGCTGGCCATGATGCCTATGGTCATGACTGATGCCGGAAACTTTGTCCTGAAGACATTGGGTATGTCATCTCTCTTGCAGGCAATCCATCTGTCATTTGATCAACTTTCCACTTCTGGTCAACTTTCCACTTCTTCTCATCACTGAAGAATGTGAGGCATTGGTGATGAGACTTGAGGTCAGAGACCAGTTTCCTCCCATGAAGGAGTCTCTTCTCCTTCATTGCAGCTGTCAATATGTGGCACTTGTACTTCTTGTATGCTGTCATCTCGAGGTCAGAGTTTATGGCTAGTTAAACTGTTGACCTGACCACATTGCACTTCTTTGCCAGTACAGACATGGGAGTTCCTGGAGGGGCCAGGATTGACCTCTTGAGGTCATCCAAGAACGCGGAGTTGCATTTCTTGTCACTCCTGGAGCTGTGAGCTTTCCTCTTGGACTTTCCCTCATTCCTCCAGGCATTAAAGACCCTGTACACGTTGTCTTGGCGCTTGAGAAGCTTGAAGATGGCAGAGGGTGCATGGGCTGGGCGGGCGAGTTTGATGATGGCATCCCTTCTCACCTGTTCCATGCTGACTGTTGTTTTTTGAGCCGAGGGTTTGGAATATTTGTTTGTACCGGCGATCAACCTCGCACTTTTTACCAATGGAACTTTCTTCTAGAATACTCATTTAGGTTCAGGGTGATGTCAAACTTGGTTTGAATTTATCTTGACGACCCTGTACAATGTGCGCTTGTATTGACTTTCGCACATATGAATGTGTGTTTAACAAAAACAAACTCTTGCTAATAGTGTGCAAAAAAATAAAAGGGGGTTAAATGTAATCACACGATGCGTATTTGTATCGACTGACTCTAGGACACCTCCGAGCAACAGTGGTGTCTAAAGGCCTTAGACACTGCCTCTCGACCATTTGATACCTCTTGTTGACCGGATTGCGCCATGACCTTAGAAAAAGTCGAATTGTAGCACCAAGCACTTCTCCGGGTACCAGCGCATTGTGACTATATCACGTCAGCCTGGAGGATGGTTCAAGAGACGGGGAGCAGGTCCCTGTCTCGTATCCCGGTGCCCGTGCTATCAGAGGTAACCATCAAGAGGAGAGACGAGTGGTCACAACTTCTACCGTACTCATGGAACACCCGGTAATACGTGGAGCTGACCTTGACCCTCGTAGGTTGGACTAGGTATTGCATGGTGAACTTGAGCACACTCATGCGAAGGCTATGGTAAGGAGGTTGAGGCCACTTATTTGTCGAAAGTAATAAATAGTCCAGTTGTGGCCTTAGACTTGACGATTTTTGCACAACCTAAAATCTTTCGTGATTAGACTTACAGGGTCCGTCATAAATAATGTTACCACTTTAAGCACTAATAACTTTTGCGCATGAAGTAAACTAGCATCTCCAGGGGTTCTTGCTGACTTGCAGAGTATGTGGTAAATGCATTGCAAAATAACAGCACTTTTTTCCACAATCATTGCGAGACGTGATTGCATTTCTTGCACTACCCAACTTTGACAATGACCAAGTGAGGTTATTATCACAAGACTCCACTATATCTAGTGTATCATTACGTACCTGCATCTTTACCTTCTGCCACTGCACATGCTTCCTCCATAGCTTGTTTGCAGCATGTGAGCCATCTTGTGCCTGTAACTCGTGTAGTAGCTCCCAGGTACTTCTATTCAATTTTTTGGCTGTCTTGATTCAAGAAGGTCCATTTATTTGCAAAATTATTTCTCACCAACTTGATAGCATGGCATATGCCTGTTATGATAACAATTTTCTGCTTACTATCGCACGGACAATAGAACCAAGGTTTCAGGTTAAAGAGATCCAAATTCGCTCCCAACTCTTCTGGCATTGCGAGATGCACATTTGGTCCATTGCATATGAGACTTAATATAGTGACACAAACATCTTGGTTTCGCTCACTAATTCAGCTCCCTCAAGTCTGCTCATTCCATCAATCAGGTAGAAGGCAACTGGTAGCTTCCAATGAGCATTTACACTGGCACATGAAGACCAAAACTTCAGTTGCTAGCACCTCACTGTTGACGAGGCCATTTCCCCAGTCTACACATCCAATGACTTTTTCCCATCAGATTCACTGAGTTTTCCTATGGCCATTTCATCAAGAACTAAATTACCAAATACTTCTCGTTCATTTTCCTTTGATTCTTTCACTTTCTCTGTCAACCGGTGAATGGGATGCCTTGTTAAACGTGGTTGAAGGTAGTTAGTCAGTAATTTATCAAAAATAATGATCCATCCATACAATAATCATCAATTTTGTTAAGATAATGTTGCTTTTAAAAAATGGTAATGCATGGAACCAACCTGTAAAGAGGCCTTCATATGATGGTAATGATAGTGTGAATTACACAAAAAATTGAACCCTCTGTAAGTCCCTAGGGATAGTGTGAAAAGGCTGGATAGGCTGCAGATAAAACTACAACCAGAGAGGGAACCGTGGCTGGAGAGGGAACCACAGCTAGAGAGGGAACCGCGGCCGGAGGTGAAACTGCGGCCTGAAGAGTAGGATCGTGGCGTGGAAGTGTGGCTGAGGATGGAGGACCTGCCCGGTAGAATGACCGAGGGGGCTCAACGTGGCGAGGCCGGAGGAGTCCGAACGTGCTGGAGGAGGAGTCTCTGCACTCTGTGCCGTTAGTGTTTGCTGGGAACACTTGCATGTTTTGTATCCCCCCTCTCGGCCAACTCAGCCCGAGGGATGTGAAGGGCAGCCCAGTGGGCTATGTCCCCTCTTTATACACAACCTCTATGAGCGGACCAATCTCCGGCAGGTTGACCTGTACTTTTAGCTCCTTGGCGTTTTGACTGACAGCCATCAGATAGTAAAATTGTGAATTTTTCAAGCCCAGTGACCTCGGACGGAGGTCCGACCACCCCCAAAACACTCCCCTAATTCTTTTCATCCTCTTCTCCTCCATCCTCTCCTCCTCAGTTAGCAGTCATCATAGGTTGGAATTGATGAATGCTGCACAGTATTTCCCCATGGGCTTAGTCACCTACTGGCGTGGCGATCTATATTACTTTTAATATAGTCGTATATCATCTAATATAGCACTAAAACATAAGTCCACATGACATGATGTTGTAATTGCCTCACTGGACATCAATTTTGGCACTAAAACAGTCTTGAAATGAACGTCTAAGGCCCCCATGCAACAGTGCGTGAAAAGTAGTAGGTGATGACCAAGTTTGGTGACGATTGGAGCTGTGGTTGTGGCACCAGGCAAAACCGTGACGTATAGATAGACAGACGGACGTACCAATGATATAAGTACGTTTGGGCAAATAACACTAACGCACTAACGCAACTATACGCACCGTTGTGGTACGCGAAAGTCTGAGGCCATTGCCGACCCCTGGGATGGGTGGATGGGCCGGGGGTCGTCAGGGCCTTGAGAGCTCCAAATTACAAAAAAAGTTTTCATAGGCTTTATGTGGATTTACATTCGTAGTTAAACGTACTCTGCTTTACTTTTACAGCCACTGAGCTCCTGTTCCACTTGTGGTGTATTTCATTGAATAGTGAGGTCGACATTGGCCTTATGTCTTTGTTATAGACTTTCTTAAGTCCCAGATCCTGTTTCTTCTTGAAGACACAGTTCTGTAGCGCGTGATGTTTACAATACACGCAATTTTCGTGCGTATAATTGTACAATACAAACAAGACTTATGATTTTTTTGTGTTCTGTTGTTTGCTCACACTCTTTCAGCAAATAAAACACGCACGTAAAGTGAAAAGTGTTCATTAATATGTATGACCCTCACTCTTTATGCACCGCATTTGCTTGATTATGATCCCCCTCTTGAATAGCAGTGCCCCACAAGGCGACAATATCGCAGTTTGACTTCCAGTAGTTCGCTTGCTCTGATCACAATTTTATTGGGTAGCGCTGTTCTTCACCTTTCTTCAAAAGATTAAAGCTGTTTAGCGTTGGGAAAGTCTTCGCATGAGTCCTCCAATGAGCAGGGTGACCACTATGTTTTAGGACAGCACACCTTTCCGTATTGAAACATAACGCACCAATCTTTGCGCTTTCGCGCTTCCCACTGAGCCCAGTGTGCTTGGCTTTAATAGACCAGGGGCACTTTCATCTGGAAACTGATAGAGAGCAGAAACTTCGGTTGTTTTTTCAGACGAAATGATGTTTCTAGCTTTATTTTGGTTTTAAATAAAATTAGACTAATTAAAGAGTAATTGAAGGGAATTTTATGTCCAAAAGAGCGAAATAATGACGTCAGGGCTAACTGCCAGTGTACAAATGGCGATGGAGAGTTCTTCCTTTTTTCTGCTTTGTACCTGTGGTCAAGACCACAGGATAAAGAAGATCAAAGTAGTGACTCAACTAGCATATCAATTTCATATTTGATGAGAATTTCAGCCCAGGAGCAGGGCAAACCACTTCTATAAAAGGAAAACCAAATTAATTGTGAGCTCTGAAGTGACATTTTCGTCTAAAATGCTTGTTTGGGGCAGAAAATGAGATACTATGCTTTAAATGTCTATATCTGTTCATTTAGCTAGTTCTAGGCCAATTTTTTTGGTGAAAAGAGGTTCTGCAAACCAAAAGTGCAATTTCTGTTAGGGTAGCACTAGTGACACTTCTTGCAAAATCAGTGGCTTGGCAGTAAAATGAGCTTTCTGGATATTTTTGGCCACAGTGTCTTCAGCTGCATTTCTGCAATTTCTCCTTTTGCCAGGATTTGCCTGAGCTGATTTTTAGGCCACACGGAGAGAAGATATGAGAGCTGCTGCGTTCCAAAGGTGAAGTGTGACATTCCATGACATTCTAAAATATTCAATTTTAAATTTTTCAAGTCAATATTTGACCCATTTGCAGAGGTCAAAAATCATGTCTTCTTTTTTCTCTATGAACCTCCCATTCCTTGACCAGTCTGACACAAAAATACACATTTCTTCAATTACCAGTTTGGGATTTATGCAATGTCCATTATTTGGTGCATATGACTGTTATACAGTGTCCCAAAACATATTGGTCACCTTGTAGTGACGGCACACCAAATCCTATAATCCAATGGGTTACATTTCAGCAAATACGACATTTTGAGTTACACTCGAAAATGAATGCAAATTCAAAAAAAAGGACAGATTACATTTTGTGCGATGTGACGTCCACAGGCCACACCTAGTGTTCATGGCCCGGTGGACCCCAGTTATTGTACTCATGGTTGACTAACTCACCCCCTCAAATTGCCAGGACCCAAGATATATCAGGATACTAGTATAATAGTAGCACTTATGTGCTACCTCCCCACTTTGTTGGGTGGGAAAAATATAAAGCAACTAGCAGGTGTACCCGTTTAGCAAATGGTCATGTCAGTCAAAGACCTCAGTGTAGACGACATTCCTGGCCAGCCCATCAGGGGAGTGGATGAAGGGCCCCTCCTTTCCGCTGACTTGTTTTGTTTGTTTCCCTACTTGAAACTGGCTGATCCAAAGGCTCGTCACCTCCTCCTCTCCAGGGTTGCCAAGTTGCGACTGGCCAGTGAGTACAATGGATTTCTTGGTCAGACCATTGCAACTCTTACTTTGAGAGGCAGAAAGTGCAACAAAACAATCACAACACCCATGGAGTATACTTTGTTTTGTGATTTCCCATTTTCCCGGTACTTCCCGGGAAATAAACCCATCTCACTCCTGCTACCCGGGCATTCTCCACACTCACTTCCTGCTTAACCCTAATGGTCATCTATGGTCAGTGTAATGTAATGTAGTAAACGGAACTTTGAACCTCAATTCTGGCCTCAAAACGGCCGCAGACTTAAGGTCTGACAATTGGTGTGGTGGTTGTGGCGCCCATAGCCTGACAGGCAGACACACATAAACACAAACTAAATACAGAGAGTATGTATACAGATAGATCTATATATTTATTATATTTTAGACATATATAGATATAGATTAACCGGGTTCCACTGTTGATAAGAAATACACTATCGTTGTAAAATTTACTTTCAGGGCCGCATACGTATCTTAACACTGTCAACACTGTACGTGTACTTGTGGCATTATAAATTTACGCCAATTGGTGTCGTAGGAAATACTACGACTGCAGAACAGAAGTCGTGTGGTACGAACGCTTTCTCCTTGCCTGGGAATAGCACGGAAAGTCATGTTCTCTGAGTACTTGGGAACTACCACCATTCATGGACTCCGTTACCTTTCTCCCAAAGAAACCGGGCACTTCGGTCGTCTCATCTGGACCGTCTTCATCACTGTGCAGTTCATCCTAACAGGATTCTTCATCCGTGATGCTGTCAACTCATGGGAAGAGAATCCTAAGGTAGTCAATAAGCACCATTGGAGCAAAATCTGTGGACAACGCATTTTGCACGCAGAGCAGCAAGTTGACATCTCAGAAGTATCTGGAATTCAGGGCTAGCAAGCAATTGACTCTTCTGTACCTTCAAGTATGTTTACAAATGGTACTCAAGACCCTGAGATCAGTGTTTACACGTGATGACCAGTTGACCAGACATGTCAAGCACTCTGGCATCAGCTGTCTTGACGTGTAGCTACCTGTGGGGTACTAAAGTATCCGCCAATGAAAAACAAGTTACCTTTGATTACTAAAAGTCTGGTTGAGAAAGTCAGTTATGGCATCACACTAAAACAATGGGAAAGGAGTTGTCAAAAGATTTTAGTCCAAGCTCTTTGCCACAAGTCAAGACAATGAGGTTAGTTACAACTTTAGATTTTACGACCAATCTTTAATTGTAAGTCTATTTACCTGCCATTATTTCTTCGAAAAGACTATATTACACAAAGCTTCTCTTTTCACATTCATTGACTCCTCAGTCATTTTTTTCGTTCGAGGGGCAAAGAATTAGGCTGCTTTTTTTGTTAACCTATATTAGCACCGCCAGGTGTGAATATTTTGCTCTCTCTAACTGTTCCAACAACTTTTCGTGCCAGCTGACTTCGAGGAGCACCCCAAGTACCAAAAGACGAGGACTGATCTAAGACAACAACTGAGATTGCCAGGGAGAATCTATGAATCTCCGTCTGTGGCTTGTGTAAAGCACTTAGCTTGTGTCACAGAGGAGTAGCGTTCATCCTCTGTGACGACCTCGCCAACATGGGCTGAAACTGCGTATTTTCACTGCCCCACATAACTCAATGTTGTGACGAAACACCCGGCAATGCAGAATTTGCCATAAGTTTTGTGTTCCTTGATGACATCAATAGCCTCTCTGACGGCAACTTTGCGAGAAAACGACAAGTGCAAACGGCACGGACAGTGTAAAGTCAATGACAGTGGACGCTGATTGCAGTCATAGTCACGATCTGATTACAGTCAACAAATCTATCGAGTAGTGGCAGTCTGGTCACCAGGATCAGCGCGATCCTCCAGAGACACTGATAAATCTCTGATTTGGCTGACGACCCTAAAACCTCAAGCATTAAATGTGTTCACGAACAAAAATGACTGCGTCACAGCTGTGGAAGTTCACACTGAAGACTTGATACATGCGTTAGTTTTTTTAACTGCAGGCAAAACAGGAATGATTAGGGAATTGTGAATCACTGAAGTAATGCCTTCAGAGGTGAGAAGTAATTCTATATTCTTTGTTTTAATGCGCGTACGTAGCTTGATGATCAATTGTGTGGTGCATCTCAGTTTCAGAGTGTCTCCCTTTACATGCGTCAGTCTGTCTACAACCACGAGCTGACATGCTTGGTATCAAAGGAAATCATCCGAGTCTAAAGGTTTTGCTTATTTTGGAACTTCAAAAATCGGGCCATTTCAGCAGGCCCAAAAGGATTTTTGTGCAACATACATTACTGCAGTTGTGAAAAAGATGCTGAGGTAAACTATAAAGTCATTTTCGGTCCACACTGCACGGTTGTGAGGAGGCTTTGGATGATTTCAAGTGCTTCCAGAGACAGTAAAACAAGCCTTTAACTATGGATCGTTATCACTCTTTGTTACTTTGATCTCATTCCTGTCCCGATTGCTGGTCCAAGTGCACAATTTCATCTGAACCACCCAGTAGTAATTGCCAAAGACATATTAGAGCGGTGCCGTCTGCTTGGCACCACTTTTGGCATGGGCATTGGCAACAACAACGGCATCACATATGCTGACACATCACCTATGACAGTTTTCAAACTTCCAAGATGAGCAAAAACTTGAGACTCTGACGACTCTTTGATACCAAGCAAGCTCTCAGGATTGCAGAGGAAGTAGTGCTTGATGAGAGTGAGTCCCATTCTGGGACACACTGTAGCCATGCCCGGGTCACAGTCACCAAAAATGGCTCGGCTGAAGCGGTGGATGTAACCGGCATCGACTGAGTCACTCAACCTCACAGTCTCACTACAGGTGACCTCCGCGGGCGTGGTCAGATTCTCCTCCGTACCTTTTCCCGATGTCACCGTCTGCGCCATAGGATCCACGTACTGGAGGGAAGTGTTCAACATGGCTGCACAGCTGGACACGGACAATGAGGTTTGGCCCGCAACAATGTTCCTACATTGCTTTGTTCATCTTTCCATCCCCAAGGTGTTTGCATTGTTCAATTCATCGTCATTCCTCCGCGCGTTCTTGGCCACCTCAGTGAAGCAGATGGCAGAGTTCTTGGTAGTCAAGGACTTCACCGTCTCTTTCCTCGACTCACCGGTGCTAATCGATGAAGATCTCTGGAAGGCCGGAAAAGAGGCCAAGAATGCAATCTGCCAGGACGGGAAAAAGTTATCACAACAGTTTCTTTGAAGATCAGTACTTGCTTGATCAATGCTTATTTTCATCAGACGGGTTCCAGAAGATCTATACGATGGAGAGAGGTTGACGCTGCTCATAGACTTCGCTGGTGAGGCCACGGATCTCTGGGGGGGCAAAAACGGGACTTTGGAGGACAGAACCCAATTACGCTCAGCTGGATTGACCAAGTGTCTGGAGAGGCGACCTGTGGAACCTGGAGAATCCGAGACAAAGTTTTGCCACGAAGAAGGTAGCTGGGCCGACAACTTCGCCCAGATCGTTATTGCTCAGGAGATGATTTTGTACAAGCACATGACCAAGGAGAACCTGCTCGTCCTGCTGTTGAAGCTTCTCAACTCAGACAAGTCCACGCTGATGTATCGTAAGTGCAAACCCAAATGAAATAGATGGATATTAATAGCTGCTGGAAGGACTTATAGGAACAGCCCTTTTACCTGAGATTGAGCCCGTCACTGAGGCTCAACAGGACATCCCTAACGAGGTCATTGTACACAAGGACGATGATGGCAATAAGTCCAGAATATTAAGGCAAATTAAAGCGGTCTCTATTACACCCACGGATCTCCACCTCATCTATGAGTACCTGACCAATCTGTCCAGAAGGACACGACGCTTTGGAGGTTTGCCCCTTCCCGTAGCCCTGAGCCTCTTGGGAAGTTTGAGTGAGGATGACCCTGAAAGCTCTTCCACTTCTGCGGTGCATGATGGCCTGAAAAAAATGTCTCACAGGTTTAGATGTGGTCAAAACAACCTTCCAAGCCACTGACCCCGATGTCTACGTCTACGATCCCACCCATGCCTTGAACTATGGTCTCAAGGAGTGGGGAGACACTTACCAGAGCTTCTACCGATGCCTGACCTCATTCTCGAAGATGGCATCGGAGGATTGCAAACATCTGGACAGCTTTTTCCAGGATGTGGTGGAGGAAGAAAAGTACGACTTGTGCGGAGTGATTAACACTGGTGATCAACTTATCCTTACAGTTTTGAAGCCTTTGCTGACGACTTATCGCATCACGTCAGCAATGAGCGATCCCTGGAGGCCGTGGCTGACCTATCCTCAGTCCCCATGTGCTACTGGCGCGATAAGTTGATGGGCTTGAACATGAGCGTGACCAACCTGGGTTACCGTATCGTCATGTGCGATCGGATGAGAAGGATGAATATCCTCCCTTTTTGCTTCACGTTTCCAGGCAAAGACTACTACTCCAGGACGATCAATGCGGACTCAGGCCTCGTCTTGGGTAACTGAAAAGTCACATCTAAGAACTCGTTGACTGTCTGAAAGCAACAGACTTTCCCTAAAAGTTCTGGACAGGAGCTTTGGCGAGATCATCCCCGGCGATTACCAGTACAAGGGTGACCATTTCGACTACCTTGCTTTCATACATGAACATGTGAGTGAAGATGTAGAATGAGTCTAGCGACCCTGAAAACAACCGAGGCTGGTTTGCGTAGACTGACTTCCCGGACTACATGGACGGCTCCAGCATCTCCCTCAAGCTGGAGGCAGGCAGGGTGAACGACGTGGTGGTCGACGGCTACATCTTCAACTCGACTAGACAGTTTGATTCTATGTCGAACCGCTACAGAAACTGTTTGACTACCGAGGAAGCTGAAGAACGAGCCAAATCTTTTAATTTTTTTGACCATTACACGTACGTTTGCAAAAAAAGTCTTTGTATACAATGTTAGACTGTCTGAAACTTCCTGAAAGCTAGGAAAAAAACTTGCCATTTGGACTACCAGTGGTCCATCATCAGCAACGGGTGCAACAAGTCGTTGCCCAGTCATATCAAGATGAGGCACAATCTGGGGGGAAAGAAAAGCGCCAAACCCAGCGATTTGCTTTGCATCGAACATTATATAGATCGCACAAAAGTAGGTCTAGAAGGTCACTTTTTAAAGTTCTGTTGAAAAGTAAGGACGGTATTTCAGAGTCTTGACTTTAGTTCATCCGGCTGCGTTGTGAGATGCAATAGGATTTACTACACCGCGGACGTGACCGCTGGAAAGAAAGTGTTCGACCTGGAGCGCTACTTCAGGGACAATCATGACAGGATCGTCGAGACCAAGAACATGCCACTGTATTCATACATCTCTGACACGAAGAGGTACAACGTCATGAATCTGGTGTCTCTAGATGGGAACCAGCCTTTGATTAAGGTAAGGAACTTTGCTGCTTTTTCAAGTCTCATCAACCTCAGCGTAAATCTGCATGCAAATTTTCCCTCTGTTCCTAGGAGCGCCTCGAAAAGATCACAGTAGTGAGACTGAATTTTGCCAAGGCCTTCCTCCAGGTGAGGTTTTTGCACATGTCACCCCAAAGAGTGATCAGATTGTTGGTCTCTGTCTGTCAGAAACTGACCACGGATGCCAAGGCCACATTCAGTGACAAAGTGTCCTCCATCGGCGGCACCCTTGGGCTCTTCACTGGCTTTTCCATCACCAGCCTGGTCGAGATCGTGTTCTGGATAGCCAGGGCGGCAGTGGGCAGGAGGAGGATGCTGTGACGCAGCAGTTCATGTCTCTCTCTTTCCTCACGATTATTGCAACCACTGTTACATCTCAACATATTTTCTTTGTTCCTACACTGCATGTTTATTTTGAAGTGGAATGTGCGTTTCTTGTGAATGGTGCCGAATCTTGCGGCCACTCAGCTACAACAATGTCTTGAAGAAGTCATATGGATCCAAGTTATACGCAACCTGTTCAGGAGAGCAATGATTACCTGTACCAGTGCAAGTGCAAAATCTCCTTGACTTCTATTCTTTCTATGCTTTCTATGATGTAGCACCACACTAGAGGGAGGAACAACTCATGTGAGCGCTCTACAGCTTACAGTTCTTCTGGTCAGAGCTGCCATTTCCCCAAAATGCCTCAGAAAACCTTGGTGAACTCAGCTTGTTCACCAAGTTCATCAGTGCAGTGAAACGAGGACCAGAGGAGAGAAACGTTTGATTGTGATGATGCTTTTGTACACGAACCAGGTGCTTTTGACATGTGGCAAGTCCAAGTTCGGTGTGAAGGATGCCGTCTTTGGCATGTGCCCACCAGTGGGACCGAGGTTTTACCTCGGAAAAGTGGTCAAAAACATCAAAAGTAAACGGCGCCTTCTCAAACTCAGCACACTTAAAGCACTCTAGTGTGACAATAAAAGCTCACAAATGTGAACGTTTGTACTCACAGTCATTTCTGAGTGACTCAGTAATCTACTTCATGTCGAAATCAAGCCCTTGAACGTTTCACAGCAGTGTATGCAGCGTATTTGCGTGTCACGACAGCAGTTATGGTATTAGTGAAACGTTAACGGCCTTTTGGAGTGAGATTATTTTGTGAAAACGGCGTGTATTTTTATTTGTTCATAATTTAACGGCAATCCATACAGAGGAATCTGCTACATGGATGGTTGCATTCTTCAGCGTGTCACTAGTCAGAAACCTCAGTGTTAAACTGAATAATCAACGATACGACACAACTTATTCACTTCTAAACAGCATCATCTTAAGGCTGGCGGAGCAAATTTCGACAAAATGCCTTTGTTAAAAATGTTGAATATCCTTTTAATCGGCCACCCCCCTCTCTCAAGGATATTGAACATTTTTACCCTCAGTTTTTATCTCAATTTTGTCTGCCAGTCTTAAAATGAAATCCATATTGTTGCGCCGTATCGCTATTAGTCATGACTGGATGCGCATGCGTAAACCACATGGTGTATTATGCAGCATAGCAGTATTGGACCCCTTTGGGCCAAACTGAAATAAGGAGCTGAGACGGCTTTTCCGCACGAAACCTTGTGAATTTTGCCATGCGAATTTCTTGGACACACTGTAGGTTTCAATTATTCAACTTGATCGGGAGGGTCAACGACGACCTCGCTTTCAACCGGCGGTCACACACTCTCTTCCTTACAGATCGTGTGGTCCAAAAGAAATGTTTTGGTCTGCATTTTTGAGAGGACTGTCTTGAGTCTCGTCTGTCGTTGTCATAATCCTTAGTCATATTCAATCATAGTCATAATAAAGATACTGGACTTGCAGCAGTCCAGTTCCCCAAATTTTCACTACTTACGAACTCAAAGCAACTCGACAATCATTGCAATAAATTTCGGTTGCAGTCATAGTTTTAGCTCCTGGGGAGCCTCTGACGCCAGACAACAGTGGTTCTCTACACATTTGTGGCTATTGCCACTTGTATAGGATTGTATTTGAGTGAAAACATTAAAAACACACACTCCATGTAGAGCTGGTTTTAGGGTGCATCTTTTCCTTCCTTTGGTCCGTCAGGATGCAACATTTTCACATCAAATGCTAACTTTAGTTACTACGTACAACATTGCAGTACAGGGGGCCCCGTAAGTGTGGATAATGCATTAATCGTCCATTGCTTCGGAACGATTCAGAATACAAAACTGAAACCTCTTGAGCTACGAGATGACGGACAAAACTAGT
>JAAUXU010084860.1_pt1 | contig 19899 bp, 14 predicted proteins | sample 7278151 | NCBI WGS metagenome assembly JAAUXU01 (sample SAMN14350113, study PRJNA611818) | marine sediment metagenome | isolation source: surface marine sediment (1.8m) | place: French Polynesia: Moorea | collected 2018-08 | reverse complement strand
CGCTCGCCGCCCCCGCCCCCCCCCGGGCGCCGGCGCCCGCGCCCCCCCCCCCGAGGAGGACGGCACACCCAACTCTGCCAGACCTCAAAACAGATTCAGCAAACTTTTTTTCTTTCGTTTTTTTTTACCTTTACAGACTGTAAAAACCCAGAAAATTGAGATGACTTCCTCGATTTGTGGCTGTGTACAAATATCCACGGGGTCTCTGTGATATTTGGCAAGTGCGTCTGTCATTCTTCGTGAATGTTTCAGCGCTCAGCTAATGTCTGCAGGTCACAAAAGATGTGCGTAAGAAGCAACTTCCATTTTTCTCTATATATATAAAGAAAAAACCCTCCCAGCTTCTTCAGAGCACGCAGAATTTTCCACCGAATTGATCAAAGTTGAGGAAATTGCATGCGTTTTTCCCTCCTGCTCAGCCTCTGTAGGTGTATCCGGCCATTGTCTTTAGGTCCCAAGGATAAAAAAAATAAAGTCTGGCAAGATCCAAGGCCTGGCAGAAGTTTTGAGCCATTATTTCTTCCATCAATCAGGGCTTCAATGCTAAATCTGCAGGGCTTACCTGAACTGTTCCTTGACAACCATCCTGTGGAGGACCCCGGCCGAGTCCTTCCTCCTCCCTCGGGGCGGACCCAGACCCGCCGCCGCGGAGGCCGCCAGAGCAGTGGGCGCCGGAGCCTTGGAAGCAGCAGTCGTGGGCCCGGCGAACGAAACACCGTTGGAGGAGTAGACTCTCTCCTCCGAGCAGGATCTCTGGTGCTGCTGGTGCTGGAGGTGCACGAGGTGGTCGGGCCTGACCATGATGCGGACGGAGGAGCGGTACACCAAGCTTGAGAGGAGAGTTTGTCAAAGCACAGCGCGCACAGCAGGAGATCAGTGACGTTTACACTAGCACTTTTTTTTGGACACACACACGTTAAATAGCTGTTACTTGAGGAGACGATACAGGGTGGACCAAAAGTAAACAAACCCGTGCAAGTCGAGCTGTGCCTACAAATGCGTCACGCGGCTTGTCTGAAAGAGGAGACTCATTACTTTCATTTTTCCAAAGACAATTTTGCAAATGTGACCAAAATGAAGCAAGTTGAGGTTTGCCAAAGTTGAGAATCTCTTTTCCAGCAGGCCTCGGACAGAGCAAAAGTTACCTGCCCGAAATAAAGGCCAATGTGCGACTTTGCCCATTTGAAAAAGGAGAGCAAAAATTTTCAATCGCAAAAAGAACATTGCAAATGGGACCAGAGAGCAAAGATGTTAAACTCAATAGTGAAGTTTTCACTCACCCCAAAATGGGAAAAACATGATGCGCAATAATTTCTTTGTTTTTCCTCGAATTTCCAAAATTCTTTCTGCAAATGAAAACTTTGAATGTCCTCTTTCGGCAGAGCCCAGTTATTTACTTGTACGCAACACACGAGCTGAGCAACGAGCCTCGACTTTTTTTACCGAGGCTACTGAGATTTTGACTGTACAAAAAATCTTTCTCACTCCTTGGATTAAAAGAAGGAAAAAACCCTCCTATTCTTTCTCGCATCACTCGCTTTGACTAACCCTTTGGCTCCTTTTGGGCCCGCTTTGTCGCAGCTTTTTCTTCCCTCTTGCTCAGGTCTCTTTTTCTCCCTCACTTTAAGGCTGAGTTCCACGTGGTGCCAATTTTTCTCTCTCACGTCACCATGACAGCGACTTAAGTCCGGCTCAGACAGGCACAAATTCCGTCGACTTCTGCTTCTTCCGCTACCGCTCGAGTCTCGACAGCTGCGAGATGATTTCCTGGCGGCGGCCGCGGCGCGACTGACGGCGGCGGCCGCGGCGCAACAAGGATCTTCTTCGACGGAGACTTTTTTCCCTCCCCTGGACCCCGCCACGATCCTCTCAACGGCGAACGCGCGCTCGACCGCCGTTGGAGGAGGAGGATGGAAGAAATTCTTCTCGTCGCACCTTCCCGAGGAACAGGAGGAGGAGGAGGAGGAGGAGGACGGGGTGTCGACCCTGACCACGACATCCGTGGCAACCCTAGAGATGTCCACGTCGTCGTCCGAGGCAACGTTATTCTTTTCTCCTTCCTCGTGACTTGGAGATGAGTCAACCCGACGGACTGGGATGGGAATGGCAACCCTGTCGAGATCCTCCTCCTCTTCGTCGCACTTCCCAGACGTTGCGCCTCCTCCCGTGGCAACCCCGCCTTCCGGAGACGACGGAGAGAGGATGGCAACCCTGGTCCTGGGCCCGTAGGAGCAACAAGTGGGTATCTTTGGGGTTTTTTTGCCGCGCTTTTGCGGGAAAGGATGACGTGTGATGGTAGAATCCACCACCATTATGGGGATTACTCTGCTGCTCAAGTCGCCGTCACTTTTTCTAAGAATCTCCTCTTCCCTGGACTCGCATAGCCTGATTAGGTTGCCCACCGAGGGAAAGTGATGCTGCTGCCTCCTCAGGGTTCCACTCTGACACGACTAAAATACAAAAAAGCAAGTATTTTTAAAGATTGGAATATACAGCAGACTTTTGATAATTGACATTACAGTTAAGTCTCGCATGCATGATAAATATGAGACTGACATCACACACTTGATAAAACATTTGGTCATTCTTTTATGATGCATGCGCTGCAGAAAATGTCACCTTAAATGATAAATCTCAAGTATTATATGCTATTACTGACGCCAGTGAGACAGGCCAAAGCAAAGTGATCACATTTGGCTTGTACATAGATTAGCTGAGCAATCTCGCATCAGAGTTCACTTATCCGTGAAGTGATGTCGCTATCGAACATTTGAGATTCTGCTGTACTTTACACAGAATTAGTCAGCAGCCAAGATATCATTTTTAGTCTTACCGCGTGCAATATAAGTATGGTGCTGATATCATCGATGTAAATGCTAGATTGAAGTGCATTTCTGCCACATGTTTTTGCACGGCAAACACGCGCGAGTTGAGATAATAAACTATGAACGTACCATACATCAATGTAATCTACATACAGTACATACACGCACACATCTGCACAAAAGGAGAGAGCGCGTTGTGTTACTTCCGGTAGCAGTGACAGGGTAATTACGGCTAGGACAAATCGCACTTTTTCTCCTTACGGCAATATAATCATCACCCTTCATGCAAGAAAGGCCTAGCCGGGGCCCAACCTAGGCCTACTGAGGCAGGATAACATGTGTTATAGACGCAACAGTTCTGACAGCGGAAAATATTGCAGCATTGTGTACAGGGTGGGTTGTTTCAACTGACAAGCGCTTGTCGCGACTTTTCCCTACAGGTTACTTCTGACTCACCCTGTCATGGGTGAATTTTCGTTCTTTCTTTCGTACTTTTCTTTCCGACACAGATTTCGCATGCGATTTTCGCACAAGGTCCTCAACTGCTGCCTGTTCGACCGAGCAGGAAGAAAAAGGAGCGGCGATTTTTGCATGCGATATCGCACCAGTGCAATTCAGTCCCTGAAAAAGTCTGGCGAGTCTTCAAGGTAGCCGTCGTCGATCAGGCCCATGCAAAAAAAGGGTTAGAATTCGAAATTCGACTACCAATGGGCAAAGAGATGATTATCTCATTATCGAGTGCAGAAAAATCGCAGATGTCTGATGTCGCTATCGTAATTGACATCACTTAATGGAGAAATAAAGTTCAATGCGAATATTTTCATGCAGCATAAAATATGTACATGCGATCACTTTGCTTCGGACTACTTTCTTATTCGGTGCCACAGTATCAGTATCATATATTATACGCGACTTATCTTAATCGACTCTACTTTAGAGAGAAATGTGAGATCTATCATGCACGGTACATCTCGTACAGTGTGTATATGACAAATATGATCATTTCGCTGCTGACCATTTGTTTTACAAAGTGCATGTCTCATATCTATCATGTATGCTAGTCTTAACTGCAATATCACTTGTTTAAAAGTCTGCCCTCATATTCAAATCTTTAGAAAGATTTTGTTTTTTTTTCTGTCGTCATCAGAATTGAAGTAACTTTATGGAGAAACGAACAAGATTCATTATAAGCATCCAAATATGATAAATTTTGCTGACTCGAAAGTGTTGAGCAACGCAGATGTCAGTGTCATACGCATATGTCATGCATTGGAAAACGCAGCATTGTCCGGAGGCGGAAATTGCGGAAAGTATCAATACTTTCCTGCCTTTTCCAGCCGAAACTGGCCCTCACCGTGCCTCTCTCCGCCCACCTGAGATCCGGCAGGCTCTGCGTGGCATCGTGGTCCTCATTGGTCAATGAACGAGACCCCTGCGAAGAAGACATGGAGATATTTTTATGCGAAATGTCTTTCGGGCGGCGGACAGACAAAAGGAAGACTTCTTCATGAATGTCTTGTCTCTCTGGTCTTCCCCCCGTTGACAAATTATCGTTGTCCACCACTGTGGGTGCGCGTGGGAGGAATTTTTTACTGGTCCCCCCCCCTCCCGTCAATTTGTCACTGATCTACCCTTAGGGCGCGTTCACACTGGCAGGATTTTTTGCGTCATCTGCATATGCGTACGTGACACACATGTGCGTGCAGTATGTGGATAGATAGAGACGTCTGAAAGTCTCCCTTTGCCATGGGTGCAGTCAACAAATACATGCAGCCCGCCCCTTAAGCACACATGTGTGTGTGTACGGTAGGAGCTCGATTTCCGAAGCTTCACTTCAGTGAAGAACATTGGTCAATTAAGTAGGTAATCTCAAGTTCAAAATTTAACCTTGACTTTTTTTTTAAAAAAAAAGCAATGTTTCTTTAGTCTCACCTTTAGGCCGAGGCATTTTTGCGCCCATCAAGTTATGAAAAAGTTTGGCCCTCTAGATGTAAAAGTAAAGGCAGAAACATGAGCATCACTGTCAGATTAGAATTGAGAAAGTTCCAGTGTTTGATGCTCGTTGAAGCCATTCTTATAGGCTTTAACGTCACCAAGATCATCATCGCCACCAACGAGCAGCAGCTTTGAGGCCACTGGACGCAGATTTTGCCAGTACAAATTCCTTCAAGATTCTTTCACAAATTCCACCATGTGATAAAATAACAACTGTCGCTTTTAAGCTTCAGTTTGCGTTTTTTAAAGATTCTCGATTACGTAAAGTTTTGCAGCTTATGAAGCGGAGGCTCTACCGCTCATATATGCTAGCAGGGGGGGGGGGAGGGGGTTAGAGCAAGTGAGATAAGAGGGAATATGAAAAAACGCAATCGCTACTCACGACGAGTTTGTCCATTCGCCCGTTGAAATCTCCATCATCTCTTCTCACCATGTGGCTGTGGTAACTTCTGGGCAACCGCGGAGCTTCCATTTCCCCATTTCTGCTGCTGCCGCCGATGTGCCCGCTACCCCCCACGTCCGAGTGATACCTGGAGAATCACATGCACAAAGAGTTGTGGCAACTCTGGGGCACGCAGCCACTGGGGCCGAAATTTTAGGCGCGATCTCTTGACCAAGATATTTTTTCTACCGTGTGACCCAAATATGGAGGTGAAGTGTTTCAAAACTTAAATAACTTTGTTTGTCCTAGGTGAAAAAGTTATGAAAGTACTTTTACAATTTGGTGATCTTGACAAATTACGACCAGAGTAGGCAAACTCAGCGGTTCTGGGTGTCAGCCCCAAAGAGAAACTTTCAGTTGTGTCAGCAAAGGAGAAGAAAGTGAGAAAACATCCTTTCCCCAAGTATCTGAGCTATGTATTGTAGTTATTCGCCTAACATCCCGCCCTCTGCACACATCATGCATGCACGCAAGGCTGCTTCTCCTCCTCCAGTACATTGACATGTTATCGATCTGATCATCCATCTCCTTGCCTTTGGATGTCCTTGGCAAAAAAAACATGAGCTCTGCCTCAAAGTCTCACCCCTTCTCGTCCTCCAAGATGTCTGGAATCTTCTTCTTGATCCTCTGCTCACGCCTCGAAGTGACAATGAGACGCTGCAACTTGGTCCTTGGCTAAAGAAGACAAAAAGAGAAAATTTTTCTTTATCTTCTTCTCTCTCTCTCTCTCTCTCTCTCTTTGAGCATTTCTCGTGAAAGCCTTTAAAGAGCGACCATTTCACACATGGACTATTCAAAGATGTGTGCAGACATAACGTGTGTGAGAGAGAAGAAAGAAAAGTCTTCTTTTCACGGTATTGTTTGTCTGTGCAGATTTTGACGCGTCGCTTTAAGGTCGTTCTCCGTTAGGTTTTTTGTCTCTTTCTTTCACTCACACACACGGATAGAACTACACACACACGCGAAAAAGGATAGAAAAGAAGCATTTGTATGCGTCAGCAGAAGAAGAAAAGAGTTGGATTCATCACTGGACCTATGATCTGAAGGTGATTCACCCAAAAATACGTCGTCCTCTTCCCATGGTGGACAGAGAGGCTCCGTTTTCAGCTGGACAATTGTTCAAGGATGCCGGCCAATGCACAATTACAGGGTGATCGAAGGAAAATGCGAAATGTAAAGTGCAAATTTTGCCATTTCAATTCATGGAAATGCGACTGCCTCAATTTGGCCAGAGTTCCCAGATTGGGACACTTTGGTTGCTGGCCAGAAATGAATTTTGACTCGGCAAATTACTGTCATTTGGGTCATTATCATACGAATAGATCATCAACGATTTTGCTCAACCCCCTTGATTTTTGCATTTGGGTCGATGCGCAAGCAGCACTTTGCAAGATCATTAAGAGCAATTGGTGCAGGTCTGGTCGAGGGATTATGAGAATTCCCTGAGACAGGATGAAACATTGGTGCGCAAGTGTTCTCAAGAGGCTGGGACAAATTGGTATTTCTGCATCGACCACACAATTAAAGGAGCACATAAGAGATACTAACAAATATCTCCTCACAAGTCCACGCATCAGCTGAAAAAAGTGAGATCAGTCCACGCCAGTCCTCAAATGGGCCTCTCAAAAATCTGCATTTGCCGTGCACTTTCATGGGCTCACACTGAGTTCTGTTTTCCGGATTTTTGGGTAAATCATCTTTAGATTCTCTTCATCACACAACAAAAACAGTAGCAATGAAAATGAACACAGTTTTCCCCCTCCCTCACCGCAGAAGGCGTTTGATAGTAAGGCCTGTTGGGGCCTGGAGGATGTCCTTTCAAGGCCCTTTTTTCTTCAGCTGATGTTACCACTCCGGATGACTCAGGATCCTCTGGAAGCCGCCAGGAGCTCCTCTGCCGGGAGGAGGAAGAAGACCTTTGGGAGGTGCTACAAGGATTCCTCCTGGACATTCTGCGGCTGCCGCAGATGCCTCGGATGTCTGCCACTGGAGAGGGAGATGAACACATTTACAGAGGTCTCTGGAGGTGTCTTTGGGGAATTGAAGGAAAACATCACATCCCATTCTGAACGTGACCGTAGCTAGATTTGATCTAACTAGAATTGCCATGACCCTAGTCAGAATTGACATCACAAAAGCTGACCTGAGCCTACCTAGAAATTGGCCTAACCCCCTCTAGATTGACCTAACCATAACTGGAAATGACCTAACCCTATCTTATCTAAAGATACCTGAAGCCACCACAGAACAAACTCTTTTGTGATCTCTACAATAATGCTCAGTCATGACAAAACCAATGCCAAAGCATAAGAGGACATTACAAAAGGTACATTTGCTAAGTGTGCTCACTGTTCGGAGGCAAGCAACTTTGAAACGTGAGTAAAGATCGTCAACTTGTGAGGGCATTAGCACTTTGTCCGTCCCCTCACCTGTCTCCCTGTGCACGTGCAGGCCCCTGTTCCAGTCAGAGGTGCAGTCCCGGTCCCGGAGAGTCCTCGTCCCGGTCCTCCGGGTCCTCAGATCGTTCTCGAACTCCAGGATGACCCTGGCAGCGAACGACGACGAGGGAGAAGAAGAAACTTTCGTCGAATCCTCCTCGTTACGTTGTCCCGACCGTCTGCAATTTAGAGTGTACTTATTTGTGGTCACAACTAGTGGGAAAGCCCAGGACAACAAAATTGTGTGCCTCCCATTGTCTCAAGTAGGCATATATCAGGCCTGTGATATGTACGCCCTGTACGTACGTACGTTAGGGTGGTTTTTCCCCGTGGATCTGGAAGCACATTTACCAGGGGTTGAGGCTAGACTTTGGAAGGTTGGCTGCAAAAGCATTTGATTGTACTTCTACTTGGTAATGTTCTCAGCCCAGTCAAAGAAGTTGCCATCTCTACCAGCAGTGTCCTGAGAAGCTTAGATTAAAAATTTTATTCCTAAAACTGTGCCTGCTGAACTTTTTTGCAATGCATAAGATATTTGAGCTGTTAATTTAATTTTGGACTTTATTTTGTATCATCCCAAATGAGTCCTTAATTGATCTAGCAGCAGGTCCTTGTCTTGTCCTTTACGAGCTATTCAGGGCCCAATTTTAAAATTATTGCAAGGAGCACTAGTTTTAAAAATGAGACCAAGGTCCGGTGAATTACTGAAAATATTGCATTGAAATACTAATGCAATTGCGTGCAGGGTATATCCGATTTTTGCAATTCCAATTCACGCGAAAAACCTCGGGTTTAGCATGATTTCACAGTTGACCGAATTTTTAGTAAGGGACGGACTTTTAATTTTGGCAGAACTCTCTATTATTGCAAGAATATGCTGCTCACTGACCCCTTGCCAAAATCGAATATGCCCTGTGTGATCTCTTAAAAGTGTAATTAGTTGCAACAAAATCAAAAATGATAACGATAATGATAATAGAACCGTGGGCGGGAATGGTAGAAGAGATGAATTGCTATTACGAGTCGGGTCATATAAATACCAAGTTGTTTCAATATACATTGTATGTCAGGGTCTACGTAAAACGTGCACACGCGCAATCGACGTATTTGTGTTTAACCTTAAGGAATACAATGTTGCACTCGGTTTTAGTCCAACTTTTACCCCTGCGGGTACAAGGTTGACTAGAAAAGCAATTACACATGTTTGGGCGGGAAATTTAAAATTCTTACACCCGCGTAACCTCTCCCGTGAAGTAAATTTAGATTTTAAAGCCAGATTTAGAAGAATAGCTGCATTATTTGGCATGATTTGTCTTCGGAACCTTTCACTTTGTGTCGTAGTGTGCTTAATGTCAAGCACATCTGTCACTAAATAAGTTGCGGATTTGGCTTGGTCTTTGTATATCCTAATTACTGTATCGCATTATCTTGCGAGCATTTTGTTTATGATGACGAATAGTTGGCAACCCTAGAACTGGCTCCATCCATTTGATGAAGGTCACCCATGGCGTCAGGCAAGTAAATTCTGATCCTACTCGTCTATTGCGAATATTTTGTGCCAGTCACTGAGCTGCCCAAGTTGTTCTTGTTGATTACGCTGTCAGCGAATTGCAGGAACCAAACAAACCACGGAGCCCAGACAACAATTACTCGTGTTTCGTTCATCAAAGTCCGTGCGAGCCTTTTTGAGCTCATTCATGAATGAGCTCAGAAGCCTTCGTCTGTCCGACCACAGGCCTTTGAAGCAGTCCTTTTCATATGCAAGAGCCTGAACGCATACAATGGCCTCTGAAGCTTGGCATGACGTCGACCCCAGAGGACGAAATGGCGGCTGACAAGGCCGAGGCCACGAAAGTGTCCTCTGGGGTTGAAAAAGCTCCAGAACTTGATGTTTGACTTGTTGCTGACGAAGGCATCGTGTTGAGAGGACTGAGAGCACGAGATTCAGGTCTGAAGAGTTAGTCTTCACCTACATTTCGCACAACATGCCCGAGGTCAAGTACTTGTTGGGGGACGACTGCGTGTCCAAGTTTATCTCAGTGAGCTCTGACATGTTGGTTTGACTTGAGAAATGGATAGCGAGCTTCAATGAAATAGAAATAATGTGGAAATCATGGTGGAGCACGGCTTCAGCCTCATTGGAAAGTTGACCCACGTGACGGCAGAGTACGAGGCTGTCAAGGCCTTGGTGGAGCAGCACCGTGATCTGCTGAAGGATTTGTCGGAGTTTCAAGAGGCCTTGGAAAAAATCGAACATTTGATGGATTAGTGCATGAAGGGGTGTGTGCCTTATCTCATTGCGATGACAGCCTAAGCTTCGATGTGTGTGGTTAAGTCAAAGTTCTTCATAAGTATATATGACTACCACATCGCATCCGCTTCGCTGGGTGGGAAAAGTGCCCTTGCCCCCGCCCCAGACAGAGTACATAAAGTCTTAGCGCTTTATATATAGGATACATGAATTTACGCGAAGTCCACTTTATTTTGTTTCACTTTCTATTTTAAATAACATTTCTACACACTGTGCAAATGTAGGGGGCATTCCGACAGGCATTTAACATCTGTAAAGAAAGGAATCAGCTGAGGGCTTTGAATAAATAGTGCTTAAGGTTTAATTTATCTACTTTTTCTTTCTCTTGACTACTCGACATTTTCCATATCGTATGCTTGTCAGAGACGTCCTTAAAAAAGTCAGGCAGACTCTTAATATTCAACCTTCTGGCATGATTCAGTTGCTTGTTGAACATGAAGTTGAAGGTGCTCAAGAGGTTCTCTTCGATGACCTTGTGATAGGCCAAGGGGAGAATCATCAGCTCCAATGCCAACTCCTTCTCTAGATGGGCCGAAAGTAGGCCTGAAACTGAGAATGACCGAAAAAAGTCGTAGGAAGCCTCGTCTTCTTCGTACTCGACCCTGCGATATCGTGTCTCAATGTCTGCAGTTTCACCCACGTAGATCGGGATCGACGCGTCCGTGTGGCGCGCAAAGAGCATGCACAGCGCTGGTCTTCTCTCTGCCAGAGGAAACTGCCGCACCAGCGACCTGCCGTGGACGGTCTGCACGAGGTACGCCTCCTCCTCTTCGGAGTACTTGAAGGTGACCTTGTAAGAGACGACTTTTCCCAAGCGCTGCAGCATCCGGGGCAAGAGGAGCGGCGGACACTGCTCTGCGTACACCCTGCCCTGCTCGTCGACGTCGCAGCTGGGCCAGTCCTTTGGGTCGGCATCGGTGAGTGCGGGGGAAAAATGGCGAGTTCCTTCGTCGTATGGTGACATGAGGAGTCCTCGGAACCGCTTCAAGGTGATGCCATGGAAGCTTTGGTCGTTGTCCAGCTTTGCCAGTCCTTGTGCCATAAGTTTAGTCTGAAAGTGCAGGTTGCGATACTCTTATGCACTTGCGCTGTGCATGCCAGAAGTTCGCTGGAAACTCGGCTACGGACAAAGGAGGACAGCCTCTCCTGACCCTGGATAAGGACCATGTCCAGTCCTCATTGCTATCAAAACCTTGCTCAAGATGAGGCTTCGCATACTGAAGTAATGCGGCCTTGCTTGATGAAGAGCCTTGATGCAATTCTTCTCGTCCTTGGCGTTAGAGGCCTTGGAAAAGAAGCTGCACTTGACGTAAAAATGCAGGAGAACCATAATTAAAGGACCCCTCATGGGAGATACCACAGATCGCCCTCCAAGCTCTCAGTGACTGTGGGGAACCAAAAGAAATTCGCAAACTTCTGGCACTGCGGTTTGTGGCAAATACTGACCTTTCCACGCAGGCTGGAGCGAGAGGACCAGTCAATGTAATGATAGACGGGTGAGACAAAAAGGCTCCACAACAAGAGACTGGGCCCAGTAGGCCTACCTGTGCGTCCGACGCAGATAGCGACGCATGCCTACCTGTGGAATGAATGAGAGCAGGTGGCGAACCGTGAAGCGATCGCATGTAGACATTTAAAAGTGCCCTCTAATAACTTATGGCGGCGAACACATGTATGGAACACCTTGTGCAACCTGTGTTAAACATACGAGTCCTGGGCAACAGCAGTGTCCGCCCCATAGTGGGAATCCTGACCACGATGAAAACAATATGCAAACTGGGGTAAATGACTAAACAAGAAACAATGACTGTGCAATCTAGGCTAGATCAAAAAACGGAAATTTTGTAATCTTGCAGTGTATCAAGATTTGTCACCTAACGCCCAATAGTGAACATATTGTCAATGATGGTTTTCGAGATTTTTGACCTCCCCCTTTTGCAATAAATGCATGAACTCAGTACGCAACGAGGTGTTCAGATTTGGGGGTGAAAAAGTGTTAAACTTCCCCTGACTACAGGTTGGCATCAAGAAAGCAACTAAGCAGGATAAAGAAATGATCTGGTCTGAGCATTACTATGCAAAATTATGGGTCAAGAATTATAGTTTTTCAATTGTATTCCTAAGTGTCATACCAATCCACCAATCTTGCGACACACCAATGTCAATCTATTGCACTGATTTTGGTAATTAGTCTGGCCCGAACTAATTGCCAACCAATTCTTATTGGCAATAAGTCTGGCCCAGACTAATTGCCGACCCAGATTAATTACCTTACTTGGCTAAATGGTCTTTCCTTCCCCTCAATAGCAAATGTGGAGAGGGAAAAAAGTAGAACAATGTCCATTTGTGTTTTATTTCAATCAACACAACCCTTCAGGCACTGGAAGGACCTACTCCAACACAAGCACCACCACTCGAGGACTTTGTTACCCAGACTACTTGCCAAGTCCAAGCAACTGGATTTTATTTAATGACAATTGGTCTGGCCCAGACTAATTCCCAACCCAGACAATTTGCCAGCCCAGACTAATTACTCAAATCAGAGTAGAGACTAAACAGGCAATTCTTTGGCCCAGAACTGTACAACACAGGCTATGAAGTCGTGGTTGGTTGCACCTCAGCTGCCTGCACTTTTTATTAAAGGCAGCATAGCAATTATCCGCAAGTTGGTACAGTTGCTTGATTTGATCCACGCTGGCTCTCTCAGAGAGGAGCAGGCAGTGACCAGCTAAATTGAGACAATAAGCACCACAACAACGCCTCGGGTTTTTTTTTCACATGCACATATTGCATATTTTGGGGCCAGGTCAACTTTTCTTGAAATCAGTCACTACACGTAAACGACGTCCCTGTAAAGATATCAGATGACACTTTCCCATAACATAATTTGACGCTACTTTCTTGACATCTCCGACATTCTTATTTCTCTCTGTGACCTCCACAGTGACCACAAAAGAACTACTGTTGACCAATGAAATGTAACCCCAACCCTATTCAGTGGCTGTAGAGAATTCTAAAGAATCCGGGTCTTTTGGAATGTAGTCATGTCACTGTGTTCTAGCACAATTGGTGACCTCGACCTCCAGGAGGTCAGGTTCGCTTTCGTCCAAACCTCACTCACGTCTTCCCTCTCCATGACACCAATGATGGGATCACTTGGTTCAGTTAAGTCACGGAAAAGTCTTTCGTCTAAGGCCTTCCCCTCTACCTACCTCCCCCTTCCCCAACCCCTTGGGCTGAAGGACGAGGTCCGCGGGCCAGGAGACGTCGGAAAGTCAGATGCCAATCAAACTGTTGTACCAAATCAATTGCTCCGGTGACCCAACCAAAGGTAAGGTGTCCGGGCTGTCCACCGGGCCGGTGGACCCCGGTAAATACAGCTCAGATTCATTGTATAGTAACATCATCATCATTTTTACTGTCATCACGAGGGCCTTGCACCCTGGTCTGGTTGACGCTTTTAGCGCCCCTGGACAAGAGATAATAAATTAGGTATTATATGTGAATAGTAATGCATGCGGAACGGAGCTGACAAAACTATGCAGTGTCGTTGGTTGTGGTAGAAGTCTTATCTAATATCCACTTTAATACAATATAACCAATGAAGGTACAGTAAATGGGAACTAGATGAAATCAATGAAAGATATATATACGTATGTGTGTTCAAATAACTTTGCTATTTAATGACCTAGCTCTTAAGGATAATTGATTTCTTCTATCGATTTTCGCCCGTGATTTTATTATAGAGGCAATCACAGGTGAGGCCATTTCAGGTGCTCTTTTCATTCAATAGAAACGAAAGAATTGTTACCATTAGAGAGGGCGGTATTTTAGGTATGACTTTTCCAACGAAGAAAGCAAGACCGCAATATTTTCAGGTTGGGAGAATTATTGTATCATTGGGAGGCCCTGAGCCGATTTTTTTTTCAAATTTAAGGCGAATATTTACTTGAACGCTTTGTGTCGTCTCCACACGTGTGTTAAATGAACTAAGATATCCGTTGAAATGTTACGAGAGAAAGAAATGCTTCAGTTGTCGACCCATGAGTTGCTAGTGACAAACTGTAAAAAAGCCTCATTTTTAGGTTAACCCCTCCTAAAATTTCGCCCCCTATTTTACTATTGTAGTGAACGGAACACAAATTGTACCAGGATGATGCTCAAGAAAAACTGAAAGTTGCGCGTTAAGATGATCCAATTTGACCACTTAATCTCGAGGGGGGCCCCAAAATGGCTCCAGCATGATTGGGCGTAAAATATCTAGTGGAGCCCCCGATGATATAAATTTTAAGCCCGTAGTAGCGTAAAAATCTCATTTAGGCCCAAGTGAAAAGAAAAAAAAAGACAAAACAAAAGGAGAAGGGGAAAAAGTGCTTTATTAGACGTGAATGAGTTTTATGGCACTGCCAATCTCGCTTATTCCTCTCTTTTTAATCGTGTCAAAGTAGGGCTTAAAACTTACAATAGGCCTTGTTCGGACAAAACGGGGCCGTTTTAGGGCCCAGGGGCCTTTTGTCAGAGCAGTTCTTTATGTGTCTGTCAAAAGGCACGTGCAATAAACAGACCTTTGGTCCTTTTTTATTTATTATCCCTTAAAAGAAAGTGTGCTGTACCTTCCTGCGACGTAGTAGTCGGAGCAGCTCAAGTCACTCAGAGATTTGGTGTTTCCTCTCGTTTTGGCGCTGCCAAATGTCTCTCCCTGGCACAAGTCGGTCAGAGATTTGGCATTTTTCCCCTGGCTCAGGGCGGCCGCCTCGAAGGCCTCCAGACGGCGCTTGAACTCCTGGTAACCCAGTCTGGCACTCTTGAGGAATGCCAAATGGCTGCTGTGGCCGCTTTTGGCACCCTCTCCTCTGGACGACGACATTTTTTTCTTTCTGTGCTCTGCGCTGACTCAGATTCCAGCCTGAAACAACAGAGACCAACATCAAAGGTTGGGAAGAGTCGACCTGAGAAGACACTGACGAGGATCCCAGTGAAGAGATCCCTGAGATCAGCTGTCAAAGTGAGAATGGGATGAGAAAATTGCTTGGAAACTTGAATAGGGGAGATGCATTCAAGCGATTTTCCGACAAAGAGTTAATCTAAATTGGAATTTTGCCACATATTTTGAGCAAGATTTTGAAGTATGCTGAGAGAAAGTTTAACTTGATGCTCACACCTCCCAGTTGATACCATAAGCGTGATGTACAATTATATAAACCGTGTTTCCTCTAACTTGAAATCGTGGAGCTCCGCCTCTTGTGTACGTGAGCAGCTCGCCTGATAAAAAACAACCTCTACTTTTGCATGACTTTTTACTTACTCCTTTGAGGAAAGAAAACTCAGTCCTATTACGGAGTTATAACGAATGGGGAATAATTTCAAATTAACGACACCTAATGTGTACTCATATGCACTACAATATGCGTCGTCAGTACAGAGTAATAGCGCGCGATTTTCGGAATATCGGTGTTTCAGCGGTGTCAAGGTGTTCAATCACACAATATGTCCCTGTCGAAGGGGGAATAGTGCAAGAATAGGTCCCTATAGACAGTAAATAAGCCGGAGAATATTCCGGAAATCGTGCCTTCAATAATAAAGGGTAGCTGAGAAGGAGGAAAGTCCACCCTTTCATTAGCCATGTCCTGAATAAAAATCACGTCCAAACGTATCAAAATAGGGATTGCTTGGATCAAATACAAAGCTTGACGCAAAATTTTTTCATCACTGTGCTGTCTTATTTACTGGGAGTAGAAAATATGAAACCTATGAAACACTTACTAACACCTCTGTAGCTGGATGCAGCGAGAGCAGGAACCTGGGCCAGTCCTTGGGCGAGTCTATAATCTTTCCTTGTCTAAAGATACTTACTTGTACATACACATCCACCTCCCATTAAGTCAAAAGTGCTCATAGTAAAACATATTCTTTTTTTATAAAAAAAGAAACACTTGTATGACTTGTAGCACGTACAACTTTGCCCAAGGCCAATTTCCCACCTTAACAAAACAAAATTGACATTTTCGAACCAGCCTAGCAAAGTATGTATCTGTCTATGTACGTATGTTTGTATGCATGCATGTCTGTGTGCATGCAGTCATTATTCTACGTAACCATTAACCGACTGGGAAGACATACGCGCACACATGCACGTACGCACGCACGCACCCAGGCACACACAAACAAGAATATGTCAAGTATAATTTAGCGTCATCAGCCAACCATCGATAATTGCAAGACCCCCATAAAGCCCGCAAAAATTAAACTATCTTTGAAAAAGATCAAGCATCTGTATCATCGGCAGAGCTCGGAATTTTAGGTGATGCATTAAGGATTTTCACGTGGGATATGGTGAGAGTTTTTTTGTTTATATCTTCCTGTCTGTCATTGCAACTTTATCACAATTTTTTGTTTCGAAATCCCTAAAAGTTTAATTTCACTTTTCTCTTGATTCTTCATTTGTCTCTTCGTTTTGATCATCAGCTCCTTTGCCCCTCCAGCGGGGTCACTCTAGGTTCCCCAATCACTTGACGGTTTTCAGCCTAAAATTCCGAACTGCAGTAATAAGCACTGCAGAGAGCTGAAGGGTGGAAAGAAAAAAAATCTACAATTTCTGCTACCTAAGGACGACCTTCTCGTAGAAGAAATATTGTTCCTCTTAAGCCATTTGGCTCTGGCTCCTCAATTTAGGTTCATTATGCCTTTCAACAGATAGGGTGAAGGTGCTTAAAAGCGAGACAAAATGCATTTTTGCAGGTTCACACAGACTTTTCCGTCTGTCTCAAGCTATGAATAGCATTTGGAAGACAAATGACCTCTTCTCTCGAGTGGAAAATTCTCCACTGTCCTTTAATTGTGTGTGGGGACTGAAGAAGGCGGAAAAAATCAACACGTTTGCTTTGATTGTGTCATGCAGGTTTTCTTTCCTCTCAGCCACTAGTGATGCACAGCGAGCCCAAGCCAAGATCAGCTGGGCCCTAAACTGAAGATGACTCCTTTACCATTGTTTCATGTGATGGACAACAGCTGACTTGCTCAAGCAGACATTGAGTCATGAAGGTAACTTTTTTTTCATTTGCAGAAAAACTTCTACTTAAGTACTTTAGTCGGAGTCACAGGTTCTTCAGTAACTTAATGTCAAGGCATCTGATGCCGGAATACTTAACATGTACAGTTACTCGATGGACTCATATGTCAATACCAATCCTCAGTGCCTTAAGGGCCATAGTCATTGGTAAATGTCTCTACGGCCGGAGAAGAGTCTGCAGTCAACCCTGATTGCAGATACTAACTTGCTGCTCTGCAGCCATCGCTGCTCAGTGTGTAAGATGCGTCAGCCACAGATTTGGGTCGAGCCCGGATCGACTTTGAGTCGTCAGGCTGTCGACATCACTACCAAGAGGAAGGGGGGGGGGGTCTAATGGAGGTCTGATACCCCCTTCCCCTCCATAAAACTATCCACGCCTGATTACCCAGATATCCCGACTGGCGCCAGCAGGGGATAACTTGGCCGTGTGCCTGATGGGAAGCATGGACGGACGTTGGATGTGTCATTTCTGGCCCGTTGAGCTTCTTTGGCATTTAATAATGAGAATTACATTCTTACAATCACGTTCTTCGCATATGACAGATTAATTCTGTTTGTTCTGAAGGCTGCCCCTCCCCCCCATGCACAAGTTACAACTTCAAGGCTTAATAACCATAAAACCATTCAGAAGTGTCCACACTTGTTTACACATGAAATGACAGCTGACAGTGTCTAACTTCAAGTGTACTGTACATGCAGCCGCTGCCCAAACTGATCAGGATCGTGTGGAGGAACAAGGGGGAGGAACATTTGAAAGCACTACATAGCCTTGTCGCTCTTCAGTCTGGGCCTACCCAAAAATCAACATCCCGAGCAAAAGAAAGAAAGAAATTGTCATTTTTTTGGCAATAGCAAATTTCCTTAACCCGCGAGGGGTGTAAAAATATAAACTAGGAGTCAAGAAGGGTGACAAAAGTATTGGACCCCTCTGATCTTTTGACATGTTCGGAGGAAAAGTATGGGGTGTAGCAATGAAAGGTATGAGCTGTTGTTTCAATGAATGTCATTACATCAAGAGCGGAAATATTGCGAGAGACTAATGTGTGCAAATTTATGTTTAACAAGTCACCAACACAAATGTTCTTCTCACAAGAGTGGAAATGGGCGTTCGAACACCAAACGTGCCAACAAACACGCTTCAGATGGGCGGAATCCGGGCGCCAAAAAATGGGTGGAGAAGTCTGACTTTTCTTGAGACACACTGTGGTTTTACTTTGTCAATTGGCTTTGGTGGAGTTGGTCAACCCCGACTACACGAATTTTGCCTTAAAAAATTAGACCTTGCCTATTATTTGATGAGTGCGTGTCCCATCGTGACACTCCCTAGGGGGGCCCATTGCCTAGGGGCCCAAGGGCCCCTGGGCAATTGCGGTGAACGCAGGTATCATCAAACTCATTACACACTAACCCGCATCAGACAGAGCGAGTAAGAGGAATAGGCACGGAAGAGAAAAAGAAAGTGACAGACAGACGGGCAGGACTGAGCCATGCCTAATTCAAACTACTGGCTTTTGATAAAAAAAATTACTTTCCTCCCCAAGCTTTGCTCTGTTTTGCCCAGCTTTGCACTGCTTTACTCTGCCTTGCTCTGTTTTGCATTAGCCTGCTTCACTCTTCTTTACTCCGCTTTGCCCTGCTTTGCACTGCTTTACTCTGACTTGCTCTGTTTTACTTTGCCCTGCTTTGCCTTCCTATTGCTCTGTTTTACTTTGCCCTGCTTTGCCTTCCTATTGCTCTGCTTCGCCCTGCTTTGCTCTACCTCGCTCTGCTTTGCTGTGCTGAGCTGTGAACCCAACTCAACAGATATCGCATGTGAGGAAGCTTCTACCAACCCAACTCTTTCCTACCCCTGGAAAATTAGCTTTTGAGAGATGAAATAAGCGTGCTTTTTGGTAGCTGCAAGAAAATGCGCCTTTGTCGGGAGGAAAAAAGTGAATTACAGGGCCTTTTGTTCACGCATATGATTGAAAATATGTGGTGGAAATGGGCCTCACTGCACGCACGCAATGACTAATGTGGGTCTACGTACAGTACGCACGTAGGTAGGTGCAGTGGGAACGTTCAGGGTGGCTCCAAACACCCTTTTCAAGCATTGGACTACATGTAACGATTCTCGTCAGGGCGGTGTGTGCTTGGGGCCACCCTGTAGGTGTCTGTATAGACTAGGGCACAACAACTCATGTGCTTCCACACCGATGATTGATTTTGGGGAAACCCACTGACAGCAATTTCGGAGATGTTCTCATTCAATTTTCCTCTGCTTCCGCCTACGCTTATTTTCACGGTCCCTACATTTGTTGCTGTTGTTGTTGTGGCTGCTGCTGCCGCTGCTGATGCGGAAGGGGAAAATCGATTTGGTATCGCAGAGGGGCAGAAGTTAATCAACAGCAGAAGAAGAAGTAGGCATGGTGTGTGTGAAGCGTGATTGCGGCCAGGAGGGGGAGGGGAATTAAGTTTGGGCATTGGGCCTGGGCCTAAAACTTAACATGGCCGAACCAAATGTACCTTCATGTAAAGTGAGCAAAAGCCAGCTTTCTTCAGCTTTGTGTCCGAGTCTGCCTGGGTCAGAGCGCAGTTGGGTAGTGGAGAGATATTCAAGGACGTCAACGTCTGACCCAATGGTGTCTCCAAACACGTATGACGCGTAAATTCCGCAAAAACTGCCCCATCTTAGGGTCCTCGATTCCCCCGGCCCCCCCGGGGGGTCGGCCGTGGGGGTGCGCGCCGGGGGGGGCGGGGGGGGGGGGGGGGGGCCCCTTGCCTTGGTGGTCATGGGTATCCCCGGGGCGGCAAAAACGACGGCGGTCTGGGTCGTGTCG
>JAAUXU010150900.1_pt1 | contig 19904 bp, 18 predicted proteins | sample 7278151 | NCBI WGS metagenome assembly JAAUXU01 (sample SAMN14350113, study PRJNA611818) | marine sediment metagenome | isolation source: surface marine sediment (1.8m) | place: French Polynesia: Moorea | collected 2018-08 | reverse complement strand
CGCCCCCCGTTCCGTATGACCGCAAAATTGACAGACCACTCGGGGATCATAAAGCGTCGGCTTCTCCGATGAAAAAGAACCCTTTTCCTCGTCGTCATTGTCGATCGCCTCTTCCTTGACCAGAGTCCCGTTGGCGTAGGCGACGGCCAGCGACTGTTCTGCGACTTGTTGGTCGGTAGAAGACACCTGAGGTTTGAGCAAAGAGTGGGGAGGAGTGGTCGGCGTCGCCACCACTGTCGACGGGGGCGGCGTTGAGCTGTTGGAGGCTTTCCGCTTGCGACAAGGTTGGTCGTGATCAGCGGGGTCGAAGATCTTGCGGGACTTCTAAAAGTGAAAAGAAAAACCTGTTTAGAGCTCGTAGTCACTACGTTGGTCTACTTCACTCGACGGCCACTGAGCATCACCGAGTGCACCAACTTTGCAACCGCCGTCAAGGACGTCGGCTACTATATCAGGCTGCACAATCTTACTGATGCTCCATATAATCTTTCACCTTCTCCCTGCACGGCCTGGCCATGGTGGACTCCGTGACCAACTTTCAACTTCGAGCTTGCTGCAACGTCTGACGCGTTAGGTATTAAAGCTTTTCCACTGTTGATCCACATATAATCCTCTTGCCAGGGTCCACATTGTTTCAGTGGAGTTCTCGCGTCATTCGCTTGAGGCCAGCGTGCGCGACCGATGGAAGGGGGTCTACGCGAACGCCATCTCACGGACCAAAGCTTAGTTGTTCTCCTCCATCCATCCATCCTCCGATCTGTTTGGCGACATTGCCGTGGCCGCAGCCGTAGCCGCGGCAGCCGCGGTGCTTCTCACCCCTCGCGCATGCGCGTGCGCCCAAGTGCGGGAAGGTGCGAGTCGAGTAGGCGAGCACCAACGCCTGCACGCACTCACGCAAGCACACATGCAGCCATTGAATGGACAGTCGTATCGTAACGCAGAGTAAAAATCACGTTGCAGGAGTTCCTGCTGCTGCAGCACCCTGTCTTGACGAAGACAGGAATGCTGCTGCTCTCGTGCCACCACTGGGACAGGCGGCCAACTGCAGACAGAGAGTCAAATGAACCACCGGAGGAAGTTGCGCACCACCCCTATGTTCATTGGCGTTTATCACGGCTACGCTATGCAAGTAGTCAGGAGGTGCGGAAAAAGCATCAGAGAAAAATCCAATTGTCAGCCTAACACGAAGTCTCCGAGGATAACGCAAACAGTGAGGACTGCAAACCCCGAGCAGTTAGTGAGAAAGGCATCTTGTCGCTCGTGTGCGAGCGCATGCACGCGCGCGCGCCGGGAGTGGACACAGCAGCTGCTGGTGTCAGGCGCCAAGGCAAGAATCGACCGTCGGCCGACGGACGGCTTCGCCTTGGTTCTTCATGTCTCTCCTACTACCGGAGTCAACTCGGCGTGAATCACAGAGATGTTCATCATGACCAGGGTCAAGTTGGACCGGTGACACAACCAAATGCATGCACATACCTTTTCCCTCTTGCTGCCGGGTCGACCAGATGCTGTCTGTTGCTGCTGTTGCTTCATGAGCCACTCCTCTCGTTTCCTCTTCCTGCTGTTAACGGAAGACGAGGACGACTTGTCAATGCCGAGAGCATCGGTCGACGAGGTGGCCGCCGCCGTTGTCGTCGCGGCCGCCGCCGCGGCCGCCGCAGCCGCTTTGATCTTGGTCTTCCTGCCTCGACCCTTGAGTTTTCTGCCGCGCCCCTTGGCGGCTGCGGCTTCCAGCAAGGGCTTGGCCAATGCATTCTTCTCCTCTTCCTCCCTGGCTTGACTATCACCACTTGTGCTTGAAGTAGCACTTGGGGGATCAAAACTGGCGGCCGCAGCACTTGCTGCAGCGGCCTCAGCAGCTCTCCTGGCCGCGGCTTCAGCGTTGCGGCGACTGATGGTGGCCAATCGCTTCTCTCTTAGAGTCACATACAATGGTTCTTTGGCAGAAGGCACCATCGCCTTTGACGATGACTTCCCCGGGCTGCTCTTGTCACCACCACGGATCTTCTCTTGCAGCTTGGAGATTTTCTCGTTGATGAGATCATTTTTCTGCTCCTCTTCGCTCTTCGCCTTGCACTGAATTACCACCATGCCTTGCTGCTGCTGCTGCTGGTGCTGCTGGTGCTGCTGTTGTTGCTTCGAGTTGGTCACTTGCATGGGTTGGAACTGTGACGGCATCTTGAGTAACGACGGCTGCATCGGCGTCGGCACGTGGAACTGCTGGCGAGTGTTGTTCGTCGGAGCGATGATTCCTCTTGTACTGCCGATGTTCATGACATGGTGATGAGACGAGGTCGATCGCGGAGGTGGAGGAGGCATGGGTTGCGGCGGCAACTGAGGCTGAATAATGACAGGAGGCGGCACCTGTATAGGAGGCACCGAAAACGAGTCCGGTCCCAGCTGCACAAAGTAGCCGGCATCCACCTCCTTGGCAAGGATGAGATCCAGGTTAGCGAGGATCGCCTGGCGGTTGATGTGTCTGGAGCTGTGTGTGACAGCCTTGCGGATGCAGCTGGCAGTGATGGCAACACCGGGGAAACCAGCACTGGCCATGGGGTCACTGCTGCTACCGCCACCTATAAGGTCGTTGACCAACGTGCGCAAAGTGACCTGCTGGGTGATGGCGGTCGGGGGACCTGATCCGGAGACTACGGGGGATTGAAGCGTAGGTTGGTGGTGGGCCTCGGCAGGCACTGGAACGGGTCCATTGGGCAAGATGAGTGGAGAGTGCATATCTGTAGAAGGACTTAGGACTTACGACTGGTACATGGTCCACGACTCTGCTACCTAGTGTACAATTGGAAGAGTCCCCACTCACCTTGTCGAGGAGTCGTGTTTGACTGGAGCTGCTGACTCGACTTTCTTCCCGGCCCCGGCTTCGACACCGCCTTCTTTCGCCTTCTTTTCCCTGCTCGGCCGCCCGGCTTGCTGATCCTGAAGCTCACGCTGCCCTTGTAGTCGACCCTGGCCAGCTCCCCCGCGATGACCAATCGTTCGAGTTCGTCGCTGATGCTCATATAGGGTTTGCCGTAGCGCCGGTGAATCCAGTTGCAGATGCGCTTGGTGTCGGGCCGCGCTTTGCGACTCTTCATCACGCCAATGGCAGCCATGATCAGGTTGCGGACAGTCGGCTCTTGCCCGTTGAGGGCCAATTCCAATTTGGCGTCGGATACCGGACAGGGAGGACGCAAGAATCCCGCATCCTCTCCTCCATTAGGTCCTCCCGTAACGGTATGACCGTCCGAGGAGATACTGTCGTCGTCAGTTTCTTCTCCGTCATCCTCGTCATCCTTGTCCGAGGTTTCCTTCTTAATGTTTGACTCTGCCATCAAAGGTCGCTTCTGCTGTTGCGGCTGCGGCTGAGACGACCGGGACGACTTCGCGTTTTCGTCCTCGTCTGCGTTCTCCTCCTTGAGTTCGACCTTGAGAATGTCGGCAGCGGAGGAAGCCGGGTCGTTGTCGTCGTCCTCCGAGGCGGAGCTGCCGCGGAGACCCAAGTCCAAGTCTTCTCCCGTCGGGAGAGTCACGGACGACTTGCTGCAGGTGGCGTCGCTCATCTTGTTGGAGGCGCACGGAGACTCTGCGCCGGCGCTCATTTGCCGTCCGCAGCTGCCGCCGATCGCCACCGGCGGCGACCCGTTTCCTGCCGCTGCTGCTGTTTGTCCGTCTACGGCTTTCGGCAGCGAATCGGAGAGACAAGCGCCGTCCATCGGAGGGTTGGTTGTCGTGACCCGCCTTGCTATCGTCCTGGCCGTCGTCGAGGTCGTCGAGGTCGTGGCTGACGTGGTCCGCCGCCAAGTCGTTGATGCCACTGACGCCTGCCAAGAGGTGCCACCACTTGGAAGACGAGGTGCGAACGAAGAAGCCACGGAGAGACGGACGGACCCGCTGCTCGCTCGCTCGCTCAGTCTTCTCGAGTCGTCCGCTAGCTCCTCTCCCTCCTCTGCAATGCTTATCCTTCCCCTTCCTCCTGCAGAGCGTGCACCGGTCCGGCGTGCGCGCGTGCGAGCGCGCGTGCTGCACGCCGGCCGCGGAGACGGACTTGCGGACCGTCGGAAAAATCGAAGTCGGCACCGGGATTGTCCAGGTGCCTCCCCTCCCCGTGTCCCCACGGAGGCGTTGGGGACGTCGGGAACTTGGAACGCGAGTCGGGTCGGGGTTGCTGCCGAGATGGAAATGAAGTCCGGGCCGAGCGACAAAGTGATCGCCGACTTGGCCTCGGAGTCGGAGCTGATAGTCGCTCGCTCGCTCGCTCGCTTGCTCCACTCGCGCGCTCGCTCCCCCACTCGCTCTTTGCGCGAGTCGCGGGCTTCGTCCACCGGGTGCCCAACCTTCCTATTCCTACAGCTCATTGCTCTCTTCTCTCGTCCGAAGCACAAGTTGGTGCCGCCGCTGCTTCTCCCGCCCTTTTAGCTGCTGCTGCCGTAGTTGTCGGCCGAACGTGCGAAGAGCGCGGAGAGGACCTCCGAGTATCAAGCTTGCTCTCCTACTCTTTCTTCACTCGCACGCGCACGCACACAGACTCACACACCTTTCTTTTGCCCTCGACGCCGTCGATCTCATCTGCGAATGTTCCTAGTGTCAATGTCCATTTCAGACGTCGACAGACTTGACGTTGTCGCTCGGGCAGTGGTCGCAGTTCATGAACAATGACAAGGTTTAATTTTCTCTCAGGACATGCTTCCAGAAGAGAGGAGTGCAATTTACATGTTGGTGTTTACACTCTGGACGTCCGGCACGATACACGCATGTTGCTCATCAGGATGCCAATAGTAATTGGACAAGATCTTGACCTCGACGGCCGCCAGATTAGCCAAAGTCCGGCGAGGGCACTTGGACGGAACGGCCTCCCACCTCTCCCCCCAACAGTGCTCGTACAACTGAGAGAAGTTGGCCTAGTGGGCCAGACACAGACGACAGTAGCAGTCGAAGCGCACGTCGACACCATGGTGGACCTTCTTGAGTTGGGCGCCCCAAATAAACCCGTCCTGCGCCACCAAGACCGGTCCGCAGGAGCTGCACACGCATCAGCCACAGTCGGCGGGAATGGAAAGGCCTGCTGCCTCACCCACTACTTGTTGATGAGAGGTCACGGTGATATCATGGTCATGCTGGAAATGATGTAGCGCTTCTTGGATAGTATGGAACCTGACTGGCACTTGAAGGTATTGTCGCTGTGCATCTCCAATTGCTCTTTGGCATATGCAGCATTGCTGTTGAACGGGCAGTAGAAGCATTGGTAGGGGTTACATTGGCGGACATTGCAATGTTACCATCGGCGATACTGATGCACTCCCTAGACTTGACATTGGCTTTTCTCTGCTCGGCCGTGTTAGTGGCTGTCGCTCCAATCGCGGTTTCGATTGGTGTGCCCTGACTTGTGTCGGAGTTCATGACCAAGGACATCTCATGACCAGCAGCTATCGATGATGACGACGTCATTTCACTCTCAAGCAGGATTTCCGCTGCATTGACGTGAAAGGCGCAAATCAGTCCAGGCACTTCTTTGGTCTTCGTGACCGAGGTCCTTCTCTCCTGCTGCGTTGGAGCCGTCGCTTCTGTGCCGCTGCTTTGCTTTCTTCGTCGGGTGGCAAGATGAACTCGTTCCTGCTCTTGAAGAGCCCTTGACAAAGTTTCTCGTTGACAATACACGACAGCTATGACGTCCATCCAGAATGTGATTGTTCCGCTGTAATGTGGTGTTAAACACCACTTGGCAGGCTCTGCAACGGAGTTCGAGGTTGTCCACCCTTTTGTCATGCTTTGCTCTCATGTGCTGGAAAGCTCATGTCATAGCGGTTCGAGGGCCAAGAAATACTTCGCGGCGTCGCTTGCACCGGGCCTCGTACATAAAGGAGTCACTGGGGAATGTGACATCATCGTGGACGACATCGTTGGACTGCTTCTTCTGGCTGTGAGTAGAGCGCACATGTTCAAACATCCGAGAGAGCTCAATGGCTGTTCTGGGACACGGCTTGCACTTGAAGCGGAATTCTTCTGATTTTGCTGAGTCTGAAAGAAAGAAATACATGCCTAAGTACAGTGGAAATGTTTGCAGCCATGACCTCGAGTCATGTACGTACCTGTCATTAAACATGCCTTACCTTTGCTTTCGAGAGGGTTGCCTCTCGTCGCGGGTTCGACGTTATTCTCGCTCCTGGAGGGATCTGATTTCGACACGTCATGCTTGACCTTGGCATCGGGATGTCCATTGGCACTTTTTCCTTCGACAGGCTCCCTGTGCGGAAAGTCACTCGAAGTCTGAGGCCCACCTGGAGCAACACGACCTCGTAAAGACGCTATAGTGATGGAAATCTTGTTTCGAGCCATTGCCGCGACGAAGTTGCCAGTGGAACCGGATTGCCAGCAATTTCTTGCTCATTGATGTTTCTGTCGGTTCGCGCGTACGAGCTTTCCCCCATTTTGTTTTTAAAACGAAGGGGAAAAAATATTCCATCATTGCCAGGCCTTCCTTCAGGGGCTACTCAGAACAGTGGACGCTTTTACTACAACTGTTAAGTGTGTTGGCACAGTTTGTCTGTTGTCAGAGTGAGTTGCTGTAACTCCGATCTAGATCTAACTAAGATCCGTAGCCAAGATGATTTTGTGTCCGGCTGGATCTCAATGCGGAGACTGAGATGAACAATTGCACTTTGGTGTTACGGAGTCCTTCAGGAAGGACAGAGTGGGGAAGCCAAAAGCCCTAGACGGTGACGAGACAGTGCTCCGAGACCATGAGATGCGGCAACTCATGGAGGACCGATGCCGAGGGATCAAGGACATGCTGAAATCGAAACGTTCATCATGGTCTTCAGCGAGTGATCATCGTCGCCAGAGATGCCACTCATGCTGTCCCCGAACACGTACAAGGAGCTGCAGTCTCAGATGCCCCTGCTGATGGCATGGAGTCACTTCGTGCTCTGGCCCTGAAAAATCTTCCTGCGCATAAGTATTGCTATAGTTTATTTATTCACTTTGCGACACAGCGATATAAGTACGTCCAACATACTTATACATCTCGTGCTTACAACATTCTGGACTAGAAATGAGCGGGACGTTGTTTCTACTATACTTGTAGCACTACATACACACAGGTGAAGAGAAGCTGCGAAACTTTTCGGCTGAGCGAGCATGTGTGCTCAGCTGGAGCACAGTGGCCGGGATGTCTCAGGTGCAGCTCCTCCTTTTACTCACTCATGAAGATCCGAGCTGCTTGGAGGAGGTGCCGGCCAAGGTGTCAATTAACCACTTGCACGTGTTCAAGCAACTCCTCCCGGCAGCCCCAAAAAACTGAGCAGGCATTTTTTCTGGACGAGTAATGTATAGTTCTACTTCGTACAGGATAACGATTCACGGTCCAGCGTGAAATCATGCATAACATTTTTCTGACACTTCAGTACTGTGCGAACGTTCGAGGAGACCACAAACAGTCAACAGTGTGTGTGTGTGTGTGTGTGTGTGTGTGGAGGGGAGGGGGGCATGCAGCAAGTCTTACTACGTCAGTGGTCCGACAAGTTGGAGTACGCATGTGTACTGGATAGTGCATACGAGTGGGAACTCGAGTTAGTTTCGGTCTACCTTCCTATGCGGCTACGATTGTCACGATATCTGTGGGGTCCGCGAACGCTTTCTTCTGGCTAAAAACTCTTAATTAAACTCCTGCTGAAAGACAGCCTTGGTATACTGAGCAAACACTCTATCGGAGAGGTGGTATCTGGTAGGCAGGATTCCCTCCATGAATCCGATGTGACCGCCGTAGCGCGTTGTTACGATGGCCACGTTGTCCGTGCTCATGGCCTCGGCCAGGGGGAGGCTGTCCCCCGGCTGAAAAGTCATAAACGTTGACGAGAGGACATCTTCACATTACGTTATCTTTCTTGCCTGGAATGGGTCGTCTAACGCGTTCAGCGCCAACACCGGTATGTGGATGTTGTGGAGCTTTCCGGCCAGGGACGCGTCCGCGTAGTATTCGCGCACGTCGCTGTAGCCGAACAGAGGAGACGTAAAGTGCGAGTCAAAGTCTCGGATGGTGCGTGACGAGAACACCTTGTCCAGGTCCCAAAGACTGGACTTGTCGAAGTGATGCTTCATCTGCGTTAATTCACACGGAATATGAAATGATTAGATGGATGCAACAATACTGCATTTGACAAGTACTCGCCTCTTTAATGGAGTCCACGAGACATCCCGCCAAGTGCCAATTGAGCATTCTGTTCAGGCCAGCTTTCTCCAAACTCTCTGTCCCCTTGAAGCAGTCCCAGCAGATGGACATGAGCATGGCTGCGCGCAACTTGTGCTTCGCCTTCGGACCCTCGTGGGTCAGGTAGTTCCCCAGAAGAATTCCTCCAAGCGAGACTCCCATGGCAACGAGAGGAGCTCGCGGATGGCGCTTGTTGATGTAGTCCACTACCTCGCCGAGGTCCTCAGATTTGGAGGCGCAGTAGGTGCGAGGGGTGGTGAGAGCGTGACCACCTCTTCCGCGGTAGTTGAACACCACGCAGCGAGCTCCAAGTTGCTAAAGTGGCACATCTTTGGTCTCTTAATGCGTTCTTGGGAGGAGATGAGATTTCTTCACCTTGTGAGCAACGTTGATGAAGCTCTTGATGTATTCTGACTGAGAGTGCCCAGTGAGTCCCGGCAAGAACAGGACGATGGGGCCGTCGTAGTCCGCGTCAGCTACTCGTTTGTCGGTGGGATCGTCCAACCAGTCCAGCCCAACTTCACCACCGTCTTTGAGCTTCAACACCTGTCTCATATTGTGGATCACGTTAATGTCAGACGTCACCAAAGGAGCCTTGGAAGCTTTCACCTGCCGCTTGTAGTTGATGTCGGGAATCATGTGCCTGAACACGCTGGCAAAGACGGTCTGGAACCTCGGCTCAAAGCACCAGAACGTGGGCCAGTAGTTCTCTTTGAGTATAGGCAGGGCGTCCCTCAGGAAGACTTCCAGACGACCATTTCTCTTGCAGTGCAAGCTGACTGGACCGACGACTCTAAGGAATTAAGAACACGTCTAACAGGTACTTATTCAATTAGGCAGAGACCAACCGTAAACGATAATAGACCAGCATCCCCGAGAGAAAGAGCGCCCCAGCGGAGAAGACGCTCGTCCACCAGTGCTCAATGGCGACGACGGGGGCGATGGGCATGATCACAGCAGACTTGTTCCGCGGCCGTTCTGGTCTGGGTGGCGTGGAAGAGGTGAGCACCGTCGGAGATCGTCGGACTTGACGGACGCGCAGAGCAGCACCAGCGACGCGACTCCTGAAATGGTTGACGTGGAGTTCACAGCTCAAATTGTTGAGACCAAAGTATGCGAGATCGTCGCTACTGAGGGGCAAGAGCAAGAGTGACCGAGAAAGCAGGGAGGACGAGGAGGAGGAAGGGATGATGACAGAATGCATGTACCGAGTGTACACACATGATACCACAATACCTGAGTGTTTTTTTGGCGAGGATCTCGGCTACGTCAAATATGCTCCATTTTGTGGTATGTGCGTGAGTTGGCACTATCGACACAGGAAAAAAGAGAGGGGACAGAACTCGACTAGAAAGTAGCTCTTTCGCTGCAGCGTGAACACGTTATGGGTAGTTGCGAACGAGGTTAAGCACATGCTCCAGACGACAACTTCACGCAGGGGTTCAGTGCCTCCTTGTACTCCCGCTCACTGACCTTTGAGCTGCCGGGAAGAGGCCACTACAGACGATAGTTGATACGTTCCTACTCTGCTTGGTACGTTGGTGTCAGGCCAGGGTGAGCATGAATGAGTCTTCCGTCAAATGAAACTGAAGCCAAGTACCGACTTCCAGCTGAGTCAAGCTGAAGTGAGGTGAGCTATGGTCGTACAACTTGGCAAGAGCTCAAAAAAGATGAGCAAACTTAAAAAAATATGAAATGAACTGAGTGATTTTCTGGTTGAGGAGCCACTGATAGCAGAAGCTCGAGATTTATCTTGCCTCCGTCATGTTCCTTGCGACGTCGAGGACGAAATGCGGCAAAAACACGTCAGAAAGCAGTGATCGAGCTGACTTTGTCCTCTCCGTTCGCTGAGAGGAGCAGAAAAAGCCTAAGTTTTCGCTAGATCGCATGAGAAGTTGCCGAGGGACGGGGGAAAATGTGACACACATGGAAGCAAAGACAGGACTGAGTTGCGAAAATGACCTCGTGCAATGCAAATTCCTGTGAGCGAGGCTGAAGACACGTAACTACTACTGTGGTGACAGCGAAGAGAAGTGGCAAATTCTGATTAGATAAGAGGCATAATTTGGCGATACCGAAAGTGCTGTTGGTCTACGAGGTGAGCAAGCACAGCCACGACGACTGCACGGCCACTTTAATCTCGTTGTGGGAGGCGCGCACTAAGTGCAGACGCACGGACGCGCCGACGCGCACACTAAGGTTGCAAAAGAAGACTATTCCACGCCAGTTACGCAATGCTTGACGACTGCTCGCCGAGTGTACCAAGACGTGCGAGGACGACAACACGTACCTGTCCTCCAACGGCCTGAACCCCTCCGAAAGTGACCCACGCCAAAGCCTGGCCTTTCTGCTACTGCAGAGCTAACTTCATCAAGAGAGCGCCCTTGCTCGCTCGCTCGCTCGCTCGCTCGCTCGCTCCTCGGGACGAGAGGAACAGCCAGAGGAACGTTTCGAGACCTCCTCCCAAGGTTGGTCGAAAGCTCACTAACGCTATGTTCAAGAAGAAGAAGAAGAAGAGTCTAGATGGGCCACGTGCATGGCACCGGGCGGCGGGTATAAAAGATCGGGGCCTGGCAACAGAGACAGGAGAAAGCTGTGGACAGGGAAAAAAACCCTTTTTCTTGACAGCCGACACATTGGCCGCGGACACCGGTAGCAACTCATAAAGCAGTCAACAGTTAAGAGGGCCTTAGATGAGAGCTGCAAACATTGCAGGCTTTTTTTGACATCGAGATTTCAGGGCCAGAACGTCTAGATGCGATCGTGTGACGTCATCAGCATCCAGGATGTGCACTTTTTTGCGTTTCACACTGTCAATTAGGGCCAGTTTCGAAATGGCCTCATTGACGAGACTATGGATTTGATCTCAGCTCCAAGCAAAAAAAAAAACCACGAGAATAATTTAATGCACCTATGTTATACTGTAGACCGTATATTTGGGAGTGTGAAAATTAGCTGGAATTGTGTGTTGCTGCCACCTGCCTCTTGAGTTGGGAAAGCTTCTGGAACATGATGTGAACAATTTACCTAGGAAGCAGCGAGATCTTGAGCGTAGAAAAGAGTTGCCTCAGTGACAAAAGTCAATATTGGCGTGTTTCCTAGTCACGGTCCATGAAGAGATGCCAATGATACTGAACGTGTGTTCAAAAATTGCTACTGCAATAATTCTACCTCGGTCCTCTCCACCTCAAGATGTATATCGTCGTCTTGTTGCATATGATTGGACAAGATTTTTACGATGGGCGACTTCTTTCTGGTGCTGTTGAGTCGAGTGCGCGGGTACTGTATTTAGCACTCGGTGATTGGCCAACTCGATCCAAATAGAGTACCTGGTTGCTCTGCTTCTTTGGTACAAAGTATCAAAAGGCCCAGGTACTCTAGGTCCAGGTAGGTGGGGTGTACTCTATTGAGCACGTCACGGTACACCCAACTCATGAGTCGGAGGTCAATACAGTGAGGATGGGCATCCAGCTTATGCTATTTATACACGATGCTTACCTGATGGTCGTGGTGATCTTGAGAAGACGCTTCATTTTTTGGCGTTGGGGTTATGCAAGACTTGCAAGACTTGGACGTGATGAATGCTGTTCTTCCATTATTGCTGGCGCAGTTGCCAACGACGACTTCTGCATGTTTCTTTTTTCCAGCTTGCACGACAGTCGTAGCACAACTTCTTCCGCAGCAACAGCGACAAGTCTGAAGAAAAAATGACTCCAAGCAATACAAGGTTCTCCTTTAGATGGCGACAAATGGCGGGAAAAATTGCGCAGCCCTCAGGACGTTGATCTCGCTCCCATTTGACGTGGAAAGCGGTCTCTGGCGACATTGCGCCAGTCATTCGAGCGTATGGTGTCCGTCCTGGTGCCGTTCGCGGCGTCGTTGTACTTGGCCGCGCCACTATGGTCCATGGCTGGTCGCAGTGACATGCAGATATCTATGATTGACAGGTTTTCCAGGAGGTCAGCAGAGAACCCGCCGCCGAAGATCTTCACCAGGTACTCGCTCCAGGTCTTCGTGCCTGGCACTAGCAGTACTTTTGCACCATGAACGAGGCGGTTTCCTCGACTTTATGAGTTGCACTCGAAGTGTTGTTATCGTGAATTGGACAGGTTCCCTCCCTCTTGGTAACTCTGCTCATGTGGGTGAAGAGCAAGGTGCCTGTGCTGGACTGAAAAGAAACAGAAATCTTTTGTACGCAGTTGGTTAGGCCGAGGTTCGACTGCGTGAGTCATTCCGTCAAGGTACTGATCAGGCTTGTGCTAGGCAAGAGTAAGAAGACTCCTCCGAGGACACCCCCAGCCGCGATTCGTTCATCGGTGGCTCGTCCTTCTCCGACTTGTCCACGATCATAGCACTGGAGGTAAAAGAAAAAGAAGAAAGAATCCGACGACGAGCAAAATAAATTCCCGATCCTATTGCTTCTTTGCAGATTGTAGATTGAATCATGGGCGCCATCTTGTCCCTGGGCGGCCTGGCGTGCTGCTGCGGCACCTCAGCCGTGTCCCTGTGCTGTGCCTGCTGCCCGTCCTGCAAGAATTCTACCTCCTCCAGGATCATGTACGCGGTCCTCTTGCTGCTTACCATGATCGTGTCCTGCATTTTGCTGGCTCCGGGACTGCAGGTACGAAAAATAGGTACACAAGTGATGAACCAGCTAGTTCACGACACCGTCGCATTCGCAGGAGGGCCTTCAAAAGGTGCCCTTCTGCAAGGGCTACAACGACGGCGGCAGCGCCTCATTAATTGACGAAAACTTAGCCGACTATCAGGTGGACTGCACGCAGGCAGTGGGCTACTTGGCGGTGTACAGGTGAATGATTCGCCAGACAATTGGACCAAAGCCTTCATGCATCGCGAAGTCTGACACCTTACCGCTGTGAATCTGTTTTTAGGCTTTGCTTCATCGTGACTTTGTTCTTCTTGCTGATGGCTCTCATCATGATCGGCGTGAGAAAGTCCTCTGATCCGCGGGCTGGTATCCAGAATGGTTTCTGGGGCATCAAATACCTCCTGATCATTGGCGGGATGATTGGAGCTTTCTTCATTCCAGAGGGATCATTTGGTAAGGTTACAGTCATGCGCATACGTGCAACGAAAGAACTTATTTACAAGGACATGCAAATATCATGCATTTTTGGTTCATGTTCAGGCACTGTTTGGATGTATTTTGGCTTCATCGGAGCATTCCTCTTCATCCTAATCCAACTGGTGCTGATCATCGACTTCGCTCACTCTTGGGCGGAGCTCTGGGTGGGAAATTACGAGGAGACTGAACAGAAAGGCTGGTTGGTTTTACTTCTGGCATCTACTGGTACTTGAAAAGCTCATTACGTCTAGGAATGATTCCCTCCTTACTTTGCTTTCTACCTCATAGGTGTCATGTACGGCCTCAGCCTAACAGCCATCATTTTATACTATATGTACTACACAGGCGCAGAGGCAGGTGATTGCAAAACGCATGAGTTTTTCATCTCGTTCAACATGGTGAGTAATGCAGTAGTGTCCGCAGTTGAAGGCAATCTCGACAGGTAATGTCTTCCTTTTTCAGATCATGTGCGTGGGTCTGAGTGTCGTGTCCATCCTGCCCAAGGTGCAGGAGCACATGCCCAAGTCCGGATTGCTTCAGTCTGCAGTGATTACACTCTATATCCTGTACCTCACCTGGTCAGCTATGGCTAACAGTCCCTATCCGGTACTACAGTCTACAAAAGTCCGTCGTTTCATTTTCTTTTTTCTACATGGACCGTGTCTTTCGTTTTAGGAATGCAAATGGAAGATGGGCCAAGTGAATGTCACCGCAGAGAACTCTGACCCGGATCCGAACGCCGTGGCTGCTAGTCACTTTGACACCCAAAGCATCGTTGGACTTGTCATCTGGTGAATGAGCAACAGCTATGAATTGTTCAGCATTATTCTCTTCTTAACGTTATTTTCATTTTCTTCCAGGTTTCTCTGCGTGTTGTACTCGTCCATCCGCAACTCGACCAACTCCACTGCGTCAAAACTCTCTGGCGCAGACATGATCTTGGTGAACGACAATAACGAAAATTCGAACAGCGATGCCGAAGCTGGCGGTAGCAACAAAGTCTGGGACAATGAAACTGACGAGGTTGCCTATTCATGGTCCCTGTTCCACCTCATGTTTGCTATCGCTACGCTCTACGTCATGATGACCCTCACCAATTGGTTCGAGTAAGTCTAGAAGTGAACGAGAATGATCCCAACTCAAGTAGTAGAGTGTTGACGCTGTTGTTCCACTGCAGTCCCAACTCCAGCCTGGAGACGTTCCAGTCCAGCAATGCAGCCGTGTGGGTGAAAATCGTGTCGTCTTGGCTGTGTGGCATCATCTACCTGTGGACCATGGTCGCTCCAGCCCTCCTTCCCGACAGGGACTTTAGTTGAGAGGTTAAATGCTTCTCTAGCACGAACGAAGTACAATGCTGGAATGGTACAGTGCGTGCGTCACATTTTGTCCACCCTCAGAGATACCAAAAAATTGTGTTGATAGTACGTTAGTGAGCTACATCGATGTGCAGAATACTACCTAAGTACAGAATATTTAAACTGTAAGAAATTTGTAGTGATAACACAGAAGTAATGACAGCTGGACTTCAGCAAGAAGAGCTCTTTAGGCTATTTTGTACCACTTTCTTTCTCGTACAGTATGTGTACAACCAACGTTGATCGCAAGTATGTATACGATCGGCATAAACGATAAAAATCTCTCTTCCTGGACAGTCGTTGGGGTACTTAAGAGATATGGGTACTCCTTCAACGAAAAGTAAGTGATCTTGTGCCGTCCTCTCTTTCTGAGGACGAGTAGCCTCGGAGGCCCTCCCCCCCCAGAAAGAGAGGGAAGGCACGAAAAGCGATTACTTTTAGTTGGCGGTAACGCTTTGCTTCGCGTTTTTATCTACTGTATACTATGTAGCACTAAAAAAGTGGACGAAAAAGACTTCTGTCGACAAAAAAGTATTGTGTGAGCCTCAAAATAAAGCTCCAGTTGAGGGGAAGTTCTAAGATTCTTCACTTTTTGACTGCCTCATTTCTTCCGAAACAAGTGTTGAGGATGAAGTTTGTGAGCGAGCGGTAGAAGTGCGGCCTGAGCTGTGCAATCCCGTGATTCTCGTCCGGGTAGCTCAGCTGCTGGAACAGCACGTTTTCCTCCTCCAACGCCCGCGTCAACATCATCGTCTGCTGGTAGTGGACGTTGTCGTCTACAAAGAACATTAGAGAGTTGTCGGGATAACAATGAGTGCACGTGCTTCTTACCCGCAGTCCCGTGCACTAGGAGCAGCTTTTTGCCCTTAAGCTTTTTAGCTTTGGTTGTGACGTCGCTTTTCCTGTATCCTTCCAAGTTGTCGTCTGGCGACGGCAATCCCATGTAGCGCTCCGTGTAAATGGTGTCGTAGTAGATCCAGTTGGTCACTGGTGCTACAGCCATGCCGCACTTGAACAGGTTGTCTTGCTCGGCGTCCGCCGCCAGGACAGAAGTAGTCACGAATCCTGCATGGTGGACGTTAGTGGCACTTTGGACAGCTACACCATGTTTTGTTCTTGCCTACCTCCATAAGACCATCCCCAGATGGCCACGTTGTCCTTGTCAATGAACTGGTACAATGAGAGAAGTCGTTTGGTGACGTCAATCTGATCCTGCACTTCTGGCTGGCCAAGTTTGTAGTAGATCTCAAAGAGCAGGTCGTTGCCTCTATATCCGGAGCCCCTGCCGTCGATGACCGCGTAGATCACCTGCTCGTTGGTCGTCAGGTAGGTGCCCCAGTCCAGACGGAAGCGATCATTGACCTGGAAAGACCAGTGTAAGACCATCCTACCTACAATAGGAACAGATATACGCTAATTGCTCGGAAGCTTCACCTGTTGGGAATTGGGTCCAGCGTAGACGTTGACGAGCAGCGGATACCTTTTGTTCTCGTCGAAGTCGTGAGGCAGGTACAGGCGTACCTTGGCCACATAGCGACCACCGGCAATCTCAACATCCTAAGAAAGGTACATGTCCTTTTACCACAGTCCAGTCCAGTAAGCCTCTCAGCAAGCGTGACTTGACTCACCAAATTGGAGATTTTGGGCAGGTGTTTGGACGCCAGCGCGGAGGACAGGTCCGCGTTGGTTACCAATGTCGCTATCTTCGTATTGGGCGCCTTGAACAGGTATTCTTGAGGTACGTGCGGCCCAAGACATGAGAGGGTGTAGTAGCTCTTCCTCTTGGAAAAGTCGAACTTGTTGTAACCGCAAGAACCACCCCTTTGCGAATAGAAAATGTCGGTTACGCGTGGATTACGTAGGAACGTGGTAAAGATTTACTAGGGCAAATCTTCTTGAAGAGCAAATTCTGAACCCTCGGTTCACTACGAACTTCATGGTCAGGAGGTCAGAAAGCTGATAAGGACACCTATCCTTCTCCTGTGGATGCGCCCTCCTACCCATCATGAGAATCTGCTGTACGTACAAGAAGTCGTATGATCTGTCCCTTACCTGGTATTAGTGACGTCACAACTGAGACAAGTGACAACTCCAGCTCTTTTGGCGTCAAAATCAGTGACCGTGTACAGATGTCTCTCTCCTGGTGCACCAACGCGAGTGGCAATGTAGTAGATGACATGGTCCGCCTCGTCCCAGTGCAACACACTGGTCACCACTGCCTTGTTGGAGGTGACGGGTACGCGCTGAATGCAAAAATTAGAGGGATGACCGTCATGTAGAATTGTGCATATTATGAGAAATGCACTGACCTGATTAGTATCCCTGTCAATGATGTTGACCTGTTGGTATCCATCAGCTGATAAGGCCATTGCAAATCGGCGTCCATCCTTGGTGAAGATCGGTGGCTCGTCCAGGTTGAGCCAGCCGCTGCTCTGCACCATCACGAGCGAGTCGCGGCAGCGCGCCAGGGTCACGTCGCAGATGGAAACCACAGAGTAGTTCTATACAGTCATGAGATTCGCTAAGGTCTTAAGAAGAAAACCAACTCATTACGCGTCTTTTGCTCTACCTGGTGCCTATTCTCCCACGTAAGCGAGACCTCAGAGTTGGTGGCCCAAGTCACTGAGTAAATAAGCTTCTCCTTGTCGTCATAGTATCTCGGAGGCTCCAGCAAGATTGGCGTCGGAGATCTGCTGCTGCTTCGTGCGACGGAAACCGCATAGACGTTGACGAATGGGTTGGTCCGACCAGGTTTGGGGTACCTAATCATGACAACCAAGACATTCTTCAGCTCGTAGCTGCACCAAACAGCACCCTGATGTCATGTACGTACCTCAGAGGCGTAGGGATGGGGTACTGGAACTCGAGTGCCCCCGGTCGGCCGTAGATCTGAAGAGGCATCACGTCGACACTGGTGTCGTTGAACTCCACCCAGGCCAGATTCTTTCCGTCGGGACTGAACCAGAGGGCGCGGCTCTCGGACAAGACCTCTTCCTCGTACACCCAGTCGGCGATACCGTTGAACACCGTGCCGGGTTCACCTGGCAGCAGTTACACATGTGAACGAAGCACGTAGATACCATATAGTATCAAATGTAGTACACCATTTCCCTGGTCAAAGTTCTGTACCTATACAAGCGGACATAACCATCATGAATTGACGGCGAGGGAATTTCGCCTCATCCTAATTCCTTTTGCTTCGAAGGACCTCGAGGCCAAGGAGACTTGACAAGGATTGCGTTGTCTAGGTCTGGTCTGTTTGAAAATTATTACGCCGCGTCATCACCCAAGGTTAGGGACCCACGAATACAATGGGGAGAGTGGCAGAAAGCGTGGCAGATGGAGATGCCGCTAAAAAAAAAAAAAGGCATCGTTCTTCCTCCTGTTCAACTTGACGCTTCGTTGCGCTCCATCGCGTGCTTCACATTGCCTACAGAGGTGCTAAAATTGCTGGAGAAAAAAAGACAAAGAATTAAAGAAAGGAGTAGGAGTGGACCTGACGGTCGTCGACCCACTGATCTTGCTGGTAAATGTCTCAGGGAGGCGCGTCTGCAGTAGTCGCACAGTGGCGAAAAGGTCAGTGTAACAGTAGGGCAACTCCCCCAAACACGTTACTAACGGGTGTACCCACATGGAAATGCCAAGGCAACAGTCTGACGCGTGGACGTTTAAGCCGCCCCGGGGATCAATTGATGAAACACGCCGTTCGAACGCAGCGAGACCATCATGTAGGGCGTTATATAAGAAGCCTGACCGAACGCATCGCGTCCAAGAAGTCAGGGCCGTCACTAAAGAAGCCACGATCAACGGTGAACACAAGTCACTGAACTTAAGTTCGGAATGTTACGATGTTAGCATGCACCAGAGCAGAGATGCCAGGAGGTCCTTACTGCCCTTACATGCGTGGCGGAACTCGCAGTACTCATATGCGAACAATGTGCATGCAAACATGCACCCTCATGTATGCATTCGACAACGTTACCTGTATTCGTGATGCGCACGTCCGGTGCAGTGGGGGAGGCCCGGTAGAAGATGTCGTTGGCGAACACGTAGGCGATGGCGTTTCCCACCGGGGACCACGTGGCGTACAGGAGCGGCAGCTGCGGTGGCGCGGCTGCACCCGGGGGCGGACCGCCGATCAGAGACTGCGGTGGCTCCAGGTGCGTGCGGCGACCAGTGCGCACCTCGTAGATATCATACACGGCGATGAAGCTGTGCCTGAACAACTTCTGTGGTCTGATGGCCAGAAGGGCGTGCGAAAGATCGGGACTGAGCCAGTATCTGAACACCTGGTCCATCTCAGTAAATGGGATGAGCGTGCGGCTCTCTCCACTGACAACGGAAAGGAGATCGACGCCCCCGAAGTTGTCCGTGCGGTAGACGTATTCTGTATCCGAGACCCAGGTGCCGTTCCATCTGGAACTGCTGTAAGAGCCCCCCACGATTTCGCTGAGGGAGAAGGGGGACTTGACGTCAAATCGTGACGACTGTGGCGCGCGCTTGACCACGCTTAGAAGGCGCTGCTCTTCTGAGTCTTCTTCAATTAACGACTGAAAGAAAAGACTCTTGAACACCTAAATGGAATTCTCTTATGCTATGCAGTACATGTATGTCTTCTAGTGTACAGTATATGTCATATGGAGTCTCCCAATAGCTGCGTTCTGGTCAAACGTCCCGTCCGTCTAAAGCGACTTGAACTCGACGGTTTAGCAGTTAAGCTGGTGATCCAAACGCCTGTAGTCCCCGCACCACTGCTGAAGGAGCAGCAACGAGTTCTGTCTATGAGCATGTTTCGCGGGGAACACTTTTCCAAGTAAGGTCTACTTAAAAGCACAACAAACTTTCTTATGATATTTGAGTGTGCCTTTCCGCACGTCGTGACTATCAGTGGAAAGTTAATTTGCTTACATGATATGACGCATAATGTAAAGTTTGTGTTGCGAAGGTTAAGTACGATTTTCCGAAAAAAATAAACTGCACTTGATGGCTACGAGACTAGGGGGATACTGAACATTCGAGGAAATCGTGGCAATTCTCTGCATTGTACAAAATTTTGGGATAGCATTTCGTTCATCGGGCCCTTCTGTAGGTGCTAGTACAACACAAGGTGAGTATAGATTCGACATCTGGTTCATGCTCGCAGATCAGTAGTTGTGGGTCGCATGCAATATTTAAAAAACTTTAAGTCATATTCGTGGGGGGCGGGGGGGGGGGGGGGGGGGGGGGGGGGGGGGGGGGGGGGGGGGGGGGGGGGGGGGGGTGG
>JAAUXU010085823.1_pt1 | contig 19908 bp, 20 predicted proteins | sample 7278151 | NCBI WGS metagenome assembly JAAUXU01 (sample SAMN14350113, study PRJNA611818) | marine sediment metagenome | isolation source: surface marine sediment (1.8m) | place: French Polynesia: Moorea | collected 2018-08 | reverse complement strand
TGCATTTTGTATCAAATAGCTTCATTCAGAAGAAAATGTTTTGTCCCATCATAAAGGGATCAACTTTGTGCTGCTGAGCCCAGTGACGCAGGCCTAATATTGCAGACAGCTGAATTTCCCTTGTCTGTCTTTACTTACTGCTTGTCTCGTCTCGACATAAGACGAATTCGTGCAGACACAGTACAATTCAAAGGTCCATTGAGAGTCCTCAAAGCTTCAGAAAAAGTAGTCGTTTTCGCTAAAGATGTTGGAAACGCCTCAGAAACATACTGTAAGCTGGCCACAATATTGCTATTGTGTACCTACGACCATCATTTTCCCCACTCAAGTCTCGCTCGCATTAAAAAAAATCAACGTGCAGTGACAATATAATTGACCTACAATAAAATAGTAGTCTGCAGTCCTGTAGCCACGTATTTTTGCTCTGTAATAACTGTACTGATAGTTTGCCGCCTTTCCCTGGCTTAAAATGTTATACATACGTACATAACAATCGCTCTGCAGGCCCTCGTCAGGAGTTGGCACACAAAACTGTTACGCCCCATCCAAAGACCACGTTAAATCCGACTTCTACTGTCTATCCTGGAGCTTGACAGAAAAAGCAGGGAACGACTGCATAAAATTGCATATACACAAGTACAAACGCTTCCTCTCTCTCTCCGTGTGTGTATCTGCACGTTGTTCATGTCTGTGTGTGCTTGGCTTCGCGCGTTCAAAAGTCACGCTCGACATTAAACACACGCATTCGTAACACATCCAGCACTCCGATCAAAGCTGAACTCGCGAGAAAGAAGAAGCTCAACGGCGAGCTGCGGCTCCAAACGCCGTTGAATTTTTTTTCGCCTTATCTTTTTTTTTTCCTTTATCTTTTTTTCCTTTTTCTTCTTCCTTCTTCGGCCGAAGTTTTTTTTTTCTCTCTCTCTCTCTCTCAACGGCGACTTGCGCGGCCAAACGCCGTTCGGAAGCTGTTTCGTCCCCCTCCCCCTCGTCCCCTCCTCCCTCCCCTTTTCGCCCCCTCCCCCCTCGGAAGCTGCAGTTGCATCTGAGCGCCCGGATGAGACACAACTGAACCTGAGACAACCCGCACAGACAAAAAGTGAGTCACATTTCCCTCCCCCCTGATAAATTATCAATGGAGAGTGGATACACAGTAGAACAGGAGTGGTGTGACCAGGTAGCCTCACCCAACTAAGCCAGAAATACTTGTTTGAAAAAAAGTGCATCAGAGCCTTCTTAAGGCAAGACTGACAATAATTACGACGCCACACACGGAGGGAGAGACAAAAAGTAAGGTAAGGGACTGATGTCTGCGCTCATTTCACGAAATTGCTCCGCCGGCGTCCAAGGGAGCGTGAAAATGCGCCATTCACCTAAAAATCTGGCCCTTCTTCATCCCTTTTTGGCCGCCACAGTATGCACGTCATTGCGGGCCAGTGGGTTCACTTGGTCCCTACTCAGCTGGGCATTTTGCTTCTGGCTCACACGGTCGCACTGGAGGCCGAATTTTTAGGCGAATCCCCCACTTTTCCCGCTCTCTTTCTCTCAATAACTATCAGCTATTGGCCATTTCGCAGGCACTTTGAGCTCATTAGGGGAACGATTCAAAAACTGAGGCTGACGACGTCTTTGTTTTCCCCCGGGGGGAAACTTTTTTCCCTGGAAGGCGAAGTCACTGATCCAAATCCCCCCCAAAATGAGCCACACCTGCAGAAGCAAGGTCTGGACGAGCCATTGTCAGCATTTGCCGATATGTGGACGATGTCGGAAAAAGACTTTTGCCCTGGCTTCCACTCATTCTGTCCGGCCGAGTCGAGATAGCAGCGATGCAATTAATGGGCAGCTGCGATCTCTCATCCCCTTAAACGGAGGCGTGACTAGAAGAAAATCAATTACTCGCCAGACTGAATGACATATGATGGAGGCCACAATAAATATAGGTCGACTCGGCCGGACAAAAACAGTGGACAAAGAATCCCTCCTTACCTTTGCAGACGCGACTTAAGAAGGAGAGAGAAAAGACATCATTTGAGAGAGACAGAGAGCGAAAAAAATATGACCTCCAGTACTATGCTTAAGATTAGTTCCTGTTTTCAGCCAGAGGACAATTTGACTGGCCGATTTGAGGACTGGAAGATTTCAGTCCGAAACAAGACATTCCTTGTCGCACGCCCGAAAGCTCCGTTCTGCGTTTTGTCTGACCGAGTAACATTGCTTGGAATCAGTGAGGCTTAAGCCCTGAAAGGGGCGGGGAGGCAGTAATTGCTACCACGACTTCTTTTCTCCACTGATTTGGGAAGCTTAGATGAATATTAAAGGGTTGCCGAGACCTAAAGAAACGCCTCCTCCTCGGCCAGACGAGGCCGCAACTTCCAGTACCTTTTAGTATTCGGTAGGAAGTGGGGGAAATTTTTCCCCCGCTTATCGGCGGAATTTATTACGAAGAAGAACCTGATTTAGCCACCCTGCGCAGGCGGGCCGGAGGAGGAGGCTTAGTAGGGTCTTAAGAAGAGCTTACAGCACATAATTAGCCAGACCAGGAGAGACCAATCCGCGAATCCTGATCTGGGGAGGCGCAGATCCAGCCTCTCGGCCAGACAAACCTCTCTCCTCGACCCATTTGCTCAGCCAGCAGATGAAGAGACAATAATGACGAGAGAGAGAAAGAGAGTAAATAGCTGATAGCGTCTCGTCGAGGGTCTTGTTCTTACCTCTCTTCTTTTTGTCTCCTCGACGCCCCTGGAATATTTCTGCCGCAGAAGCATTTTTGCGCGGATGCGGAAGCAGCTGAGTTGTTCACCCTTTGCGTACGCACGAGTTGACAGATGGGCGCGATTTAATATCTCTCCATTCCCAGATGAATCGAGGGTATCAAGAAAAGCAACGTGCAGACCTTTTGGCGAAAGGAAAGTGCGGGAAAACAGGGTGGGCCAGAAAGAACGGGACAGCGCTTTTGGGCTGTGCCCACTCAAGCCAATGGGATGTGCAGTATTCGCACATATATGAGTGTGTGTACACATGCACATTTTTTTTGCACTAGACTTCACACATACAGAAAAAACAGCTTTAGTTTCTTGGATGCTTCTTCTGGCGGCCGCGCGCGTTGCCCCCGTTCGCCACCGGCAGTTAAGCACAAGAAAAATGTGCTCAGGCAAAAAATAATGACCCTCTTCGAGGGGTTTTTTTTCGCGAAAACACGCGCGCTTTCGCGGCTTTGGGAAGCCAGGAAAAGATGGAGGTGAAAATTGGAGCAGAGACACTTTGAGCATTGGCGAATTTGAGCAACTCTCTCTCTCAGACAAAAAGGTCACTTGTTCTGACGCGTAAAAAGAGACAGAGAGAGAGACAGAGAAAGAACAAAAATGTCTGCCCGAGGCCGCAAAAGAGAAGAAAACGCGCGTTGTCATAGTACAACTCTCTCCGTGATTAACTTGTCAGCGGCTCAATTTTCGAGCCCTTTGATGTGGGCTATGGGCTATGGGCTGCGAGCTCTGGGCCGCGAGCCCTGGGCTCTGGGCCTGTCTGCGGAGGCTTCACCCCTCGAGGCTCAGGAAAAATGTTCGCGGCAGCAGCGGGCAAAAAACCGCGAATCTGAAGAATGCATGACTGAGGCAGAAAATTCTAGTGGCACAATGGAGGAGATAAGAGAAACAAGAACTAATTTCGAACTCCAGTCCTGTCTGAGTACACTCACAAAATGCTTTTGCAACAAATTTCTTGTGTGTGTCTTTTCTTATTCGACTTCTGTGTCAGATAATCGGTTTTTTTCCCTTCGTTGCCTCAGAAGCCACTTAAGCCTTGGCGTGTGGGACGGACACGCAGAGTCAGAACCTTAGAGAAACCGGATAAATGAGCAGACAAAAAGCTTCTTCTTCTACCAAATTCACCAGTTGACGCCAAGTTGCGCATGCAAAATTGCATCGTTGCTCAGAGAACCAAAGAAGACTTTCGGTCACTTCAGGCAGCTGTCAAAGTCCGCGCATTCCGGCGTGACTGCTTGACCTTTTTCTTTGTCTCGCCGAGTTCCGGCCACTAACTGACAGGCTCGATGCTCGAGATCTGACACTTCTGGGGCGAAAGATTAATGGCGACAAGAGGAGTTGGCGACGCGAAAAAATATTCATTAATCGGGTGGAACTCCCCCCCCCCCCTTGCCGATGTCACTGCCCAAAAGTAAAATGGGCAGCTTTTCTCTCTCTTTCTCTCCGCACTCGCGTGAAAAAGGTCAAGGATTTTGGGCTCTTGGCAACAGAGATGATCGAACAAGGTTTTTTCTGTCTTTCCGGGAGATCATTTCAGCTATTTACTGTGGTAAAACTCCTTTGAAAAATTTGCCTTGTGTGGAGAATCGGTTTTCCTCCAATTTTTTGCGGCGTCACTACTTGATGTTGAATATTTCAATCGGATTCTTCTCTGTCTTCACGCACGCATACGTATAAAGAAGCTGTCTGTTCGTCATGCGTGCCCACGAGGGGGGAGGCGAAAATTCTCCCCCGAGTCGAGACTTTCTTGAAGACTCTTGTTAGTAGGATGGACTCGGACTTAGGATGTGTGTGTGCTTTGGGGTATCTCCAGGAGAGGACGCGTAAAATGCCTGTCATCTTCACTCCGTAGAGGCAAAAAGAATCACCACTTTGGAATGAAGAAAATTCCTTTTCTTCTGTCTTTTTCCCCCCCTTGTATTTGAGAAGGATCGGATGATTTGTGCGTATCCTTTTTCGTTACATTATTCTGGCTCACTGGGGCCCTTTCCCCCCCCCCCTACTTTCAACGAAGAAACTTTTCTCTCGTTCTACTGCGAGTTTAGCTTTGGCGCCAAAATTCAGACATCTTCAGCCGGAGAAGAGGGGAAAAAACTTAATTTCCCCCCTGGGAACAATTAGATTGCTGAGATTTGAACGTTTTCCTTCGCGTTCATAACATTCGCAGTAAATAGCAAAGCCTCGTCTGAATCGCGCATATGGACGTGCTCGCACTGCGGACCTTGCACTTGTGACCACGATTTGGCCAGCCAACGTCAATTACTGTAAGCATGATGGGACACCATATACGCGGGATCCTACTGTAAATCTCTCTTAATAGCTGAATTCCTCTTTGGAAAAAATGTCTGTCCTCTCCTGTAGTGGATTTCGTGCATGCTTTTGCATGTTGTACTTGTCATTTCTCTCCGCGTGTGTCCCCCCCCCCCATCCCCCAACCTCCCCTTTGTGTGCGTGCACGCACGAGCGCACGCGGAGGAGAACAAGAAGAAGAAAACCGAGCTCGTGTGTGTGTGATTTACGGCGAAGATGACAACAATCCTTCACTTGTTATACATTAGCCGGCAAAAACGCACTTTTCTACTGTTTCCCACCGTCCTCCTCGAACAATAAGAAGAAAGAATTGTCCAAGGTGCGTAGAAAAGGAGTCCTGTCTTGATCTCGTATCCGCCTCCTCCCCTCCCCCTTTTTTAAGGCATTCATGTCAAGCTGTGTTAGATCTTTTATTATGCGCAATGCATTAGTCGGATGCTACCGTGTGCACACACACAAGCAGCAAATGGCCCCGAGACCAAGGAAGTTGTCCAGGTGTGCGCAGCAAACGGTGCTCACGTCGTGAGTGACACAGTCGACCTTCGCTGCAGTGAAGATCCCGGACCGACGTCAAGTGACGTGGACCTTACGCATGAAGCTCTTCATAGTCAGGTCGTCCCTACCTCTTCTTTCTCTACCGCACCCAAAGGCTTGAGTGAGTAAAGCGTCGGTGTGGATGGCGCCAGGACTTTTATTGTACACAGACTTCCGTAGAAGTGAGAAGAAGCTTACATCCAGCCACTTTGTGAAGTGATTGCACGCAATCCAGCAGTGAGAGCGCGGCAAATTCCCTGAAATGGGGAGTCAATTACGCGGGCTTAAACAAAAAGGCCCATTTACTTGAGCAGTCGGACGATGGCACCAGGCAGAAGGAGCAATTTGCTCGATCCTCGAGAGTCTTAAGAACCAATATCTAGGCCAATTTCCGGAGAAAAGAAGATAAGGGAGGGTGCATTAAAGTTTTAACAGCCCCCCCCTCTGCCCTCCCCTCAGCTGACGCTGTTTTTCCTCACTCTTATTGATGTTTCAATCAGTATCCACAGGGGGTTTTGGAGTGCGCTGAAGAGATCGATGTCACAACGCAGATCGCTGAAGCCCATTTTTTCCCCCTCCCTGCGTGTGTGGAGAAGAAAGGGTTTTCCACAACCTCAATTCAGTCCTTTACGGCCATCGCGGGGTTTCTAAACCTCGGAACTGATCAGGGAAAAGAAAAACTTTCCATCCCAGTCAAAATAACAACTTCATGCAAATGTGGAGAAGAATGAGGAGTTTCTCTCCCCCCTACCATTAGAGAAGACCCAACCCCCCTTTTTTATATCCATTAGCACGTACTTTTTTATCCCCCCCCACACACACGCACACACAAACTCCACTTTTCTGCCAAACCGTGTGTTTGTTGAATACTCCTCCAGACATCTCCTTTTTTGGGCGGCAAAAGCCCGGACGAGGTGTTTGTTTTTCCTCTCGCAGTGATCACAGCTGAAGGAGTCAACAGAGCGTTGAACGCACAACTTTCCTGGAATTTCTTCTCGCTGGCACGACAAAAAAGTGCCCGAGAGGCGCTGTGAAGTGGACTATTTTTCCGTAATTAGAGCGGCTGCAAAGAAAAAGTTGGCAGGCTCAGATGGGAAAGTATCAACACGGCCGAAAGTGTTGCTCGTGCAAGCGCGACCTCAGCTGGCAACACTTGTCGAGACTCTGGAGACCCGGGTGTTCAAGAAGAATCGCTTCAGGTGGACTCGCAACATGTTTGGGCGGCAAAATGTTGAGCTGCCCAAAAGCCAAACCCAACGAAAGCCACTGAACTTGAGCCATACAAAATGTGTATACACACAGCGTTCAGGACGCCTGACTGTGTCAGCTGGTGCTGACTGAAAGGAAACGCCGAATGATTATTAGGTTGCTCAGAGCGCTGCCAATGCGAAGGAACAGTCCTTAAGGGGCGTCCACCCGGGTGCACATTTTGAGCTTCCCCAGGGTCCCCGGTCGAGACAAAACCCGTGCACAGGACCCGGAGTAGAGGCCGTTTGACTTGACGTCATCAGGTCCATGGCTGGTCCGCACCAGGAGGGCCTTCTGGTCCTCGTACCTTACGAGAAGACCGAGGAGGTCGCTCTCACGACTTTCTGACCCCAATGGCTGCACATTGAGACACCCCTGTTGTCATCATTGAGTGCGAGGGTGCACGCGCCAGCCCAGGCCAGATCAGCCCCACTTCTTCCTCTTCCTCCTCCTGTCATTTGGCATTAATTTCCTGCTTCTTTGTCTTCTGCAGGCAAAAATGGGCAGGGAGAGAGAGAATGGGTAGAAACCGACTCGCATTCAACGCGTCAAAACTTGCATGTCATTAAACAATTTCTTTACTCCCCCCCCCGGACGGGACCAATTAATAGTGGCCATTGGGCAGGATTTAATTTCAGCAGCTTCTGAGAGCTTCAGGCCTGAGCGGAGGCCTGAGCTGATCTGTCCCCCCCCCCGGGGGTGGTGGAGGGGGGGCCTCCCCATACATAAAAAAGATTGCTCGTCTTTTCTAATGGGTTACGCCGAATTGGTGGCAGACAAAAGTTTTCAATTAAAAGCGGGAGAAAAATGTGTGAAGGTGGGTACGTTGGGACGGGTGCTGAAGGTGCGCTTGCACTTGCTCGAGCAAAAGTAGTTTCACCCCGCAGTTCAGTCAGTCAAAATATTTGGATTTTTTTTTTTTGGCAATGAACCCTGCGAAAATGGGTTTTTCTCGTACGTAAATAACAAAAAGGCTCCTCTTTCGATGCCGTCCAATCTTTTTCGTGAGTTCATCGTTAAGGAAGCCTGTAAAAATCGATGTTTCTGCGTGCAATTTTTCTGCACTTCTCTTCGCGGTCGCGTGAGTCTCAAATAAAGAGAAGGGAGAGAAAAAAAAGAAAAGAAGCTCACATATTCAATGTTGTAGCAGTAAAAATCAGTCTATTTCCTTTTTTTGTAGTTCCATTGGTGCAGTGAAATAAGATCGTCTCCGCCAGACAAAGGTGAGGTTCTTTTTTCCTCCTCCCTCTGCCAACATCAAAGACTTCGTACCGAGAAAGAGAAATTCCCATTTTTCGACTGCCCATTTTATGGGCGATCGCGGAACGAAAGAACAAAAGTTTTCCCATTGGGGAACTCGACCTTAAGCGAGTAATTAGACAGTCGATTAATTAAAAGGTGGGAGGAATAATTGCGCCCATTTATGCAGCGACAAGAGAGAAAATGAAAATTGAGGAGCCCAAAATATGGGCGAACAAGCAATAAAGTCAATTAGTGGGAAGGCTGACTGAGTACGAAAAGTCTGCTCAGCCGGACAAAAAAAGGAAGTGTTTTCCTTCTTTCTCTATGGATTATGCACGATAAAAGGGAGTCAATTTTCATAGTGACACATAAATTCCGCCCCCTCCTCGCCCATTTGTTGTGTTTCTCCGGCAAAGTGCGCGATCAGCAATCATGAAATATGGGCGCGTCGGCTACTGACTGCGGGTCGTGTGAGGCGCGAACGGCGGCCTCCGCTCGCGCTGCGCCCACATTTGGTGGCTCACACGGTGCAGGCCAGCCCAGCCTGCCGTGGCGGCCTGGGGTGCCCTGCCAGCCCGGCCGGCCCTGCCAGCCCACACCCCGTCGCCTCGCGCCACTCACACATTGTTTGCATTTTTCCTTTGCCGATTTTTCACGTCGAAAATGGGGCAGAGGCGAGGAGAGGGGGCCGAAAAATGCCAAAGATGCTTGTTACAGTTTGTTTTCCGCTGCAATTGCATCAAAAATTTCGAATTTTCTGCAAGAAAACTGCACTTTTTACTGACAATGATCCTTAACAAGGGCACAAAAAGGGAGGAGAAAAGTTTTTCTTTTCTTCTTTGCCCCAAATCACTGGGGGAAAAGTGACGGATCCTGAAAAATTGACTCCCGGAGCCAGAGAAGAAAATGGATCACCCATTATGGTTCAGGTCAGTCAGCGTTACTTTTGCGGGAAAACATCTTTTGAGGAGGCTCATGTAAATGGTGCCTCATCCATCCACAACCTCAATTATGAGGGAGGAGGACGAGCTGAAACTGAACTGGGCTCAGTGTCGAGGATGGATATTTCGGCCTCTGTTAAGCGCACCTTCAGTTTTTTTTTGGCTTTTGTCGGACGCCCGTTGGTATCACTGATCCAGCTTCTGCTTAGGTACGGACGGACCCAGATAGAGATTATCATCTATACTGCTAAGAGTGGAAAAGCCAATTCTCTATTTATGGCATTTCCCTCATTTCCTCTCAGCTCTTATGATGCTTTTTGGGCAAAATGGTTACAGAAGCCATAATTTGTGGGTCCCTCTTTGCCCTGGAAAAATAAATAACGCTGGAGGAAGAAGAAGAAAAGATGCTGGAGCAGTGGAGCAGTGATAGAGCAACCACGTCCCAGAGGATTGAGTTTTCTTCACCTATCCTTTGACTGAGGAAGAAAGAAAGAAAGAAAGATCTCACTTTTGTCAGCTCCGGACTCTTCACTCTACTGAGCTGTTTTCATTTCTGGGATTAGATTGACCCGGCGGGAACAGGAAGAAGACGCACATTTGTGTTTGTGGGGTGCACGCGCTCGTGTGTGTGTGTGTGTCCAACCTTGTTTACAGATTCGTTGCTCAGAGGGGGTGGTTGGAAAGGGGAGGGAGGATCGAGCATCTTTTTTCACTTAGGGTGGGTTTGCACGAATGGAAAATAGAAAAAACGCGTCTTCGACATGTGGAAAAAGTGTTAAAGCTCAACAACTATGACAAAGCTTGCAAAAAAAAATAGAAATGCTCGCAGATACTTGAGCTTATTCGGAACCTAGAGCAAGAATAAATCAATCTCTCTTCGTTGTCACCGACAGAAAGTGATCGTATAATAGGTACAAAGAGCTGCCAAAGTGCAAGCTTTCATCGACTCTCAATGGGGGGGGGAGGCTACTAGGCCTAGGAGGCCTGGGCCTTCTGGCATGACTTTGACGTCTCCATTGAAAATTCGCCAGAGTCACTAACGAACGTTCTATCAAACGTCGGAAGAGGAGGAGGAGGAGGAAACAACAAGGACCCTATCAGTACTTCTCGCCCAGACAAAAGTGGTGCGTGCAGAAGAGAAGCCGGCTCGAGTAAGCAGGTATCCAATGATTGTGAGTGACCTCTGAGTGACTTCTGCTCTACATACGCATGCATGCATGTACTCATACGAACATGTGTGCTACAGTACAGTTCTTGATCACTGAGCGCCCACGCTCGAGAGACAGACAGAGAGAAAACATGTTTCGCTGGAGAGGAATCTCGTGTCTGGCCGAGTATGTGCACGTTTTGGGGTCACCATGGGTGGCTGCTCAATGGTCAAGAACCTTTGCGGGCCTACACGACCTTAGAAATGGGGGGTTTATGGGCTGTCTTGTTTCTCAAAGGGCGTCAATTGTCACGCTGCTCAAAAGCTCTTCATATCTTTTGAGCCAGGCCCAAAAAGAAAAAAAAAACGCTTTCTCGATGGCTCAGGCTGTACTTTGACAAACGGTCTTGGAGTGTGCCTGCGGGGGGTTTATTAAACGCGCGCTCACCCATTCTTTGTCTCGTACACATGCAAACAATGGGTTTATGTTGGCAAAAAAGTGCTGTAAAAAAAGGAGTGGGCTCAACAAGACATTTCCCTCCTGGGATACGGGAAGAAAGTAATTTACAAAAAAGAAAAAAAAAATTAGCAACAGAGCTTGAAGAATCCCCCAAGGAGCAGCTGGGTGGGGGTCAAATCGTATCAGGCGAAGAAGGCCTGACTTCTGCCTTAGTGCTCGCAAGCACAATTGTCTGACTGAGACATCAGAGCGTCCTTCCATCGAGCATTTGGCAGCCCTGTCTGGTGGAGAACAGCTTCAGTAGGGGAAAGTGATCTGTCTGAAGGAACAGAGTAAGAAGAAATGGGAGCCCCAAAACACATGGGGCCCCATAAATCATGTTTTTGGGTGAGTGAGAGCGGTTCCCCCCTCCTCCTCCTCCTCCTCCTCCACCCACTTGCTTATTTATGTTCGGGAAGAGAATTGTTTCCTCAATCACAGTCTTGTCTGTTGCTGAAGGAGCGTTTACCCGCAGCAGATTTTGCTACCAACAACTGACCCTTTCTGTGAACTTCCTTTCCCACAACGTGTCTGAGCGGGTCTGCCAGGGTGAGCACACCTTGAGTGTTCGATCCGAGACATCGTAAGAGCTGCAGGAGGGTTGTTGAAGAAGTGTCCCTTTACTGCACCTGAGATGCTGAAGTATCGAATTTTTTTTTCCAAAAAACATCTCGCTGTCGTGATGACTTCCGAAAAAGTTAGGAGGTGCTGAAGGAATAGATCTTGTTAAAGCAGGAGGCAGAAGTCCTTTTACAGCCCTTATCGACCAAGAAGATCTAGCCGAAAAAAAAAAACAGCGAACAAAAAACTCAAAAGTTTTAGAAGCGATTTTTGGGTCAGTTTCGACATTTGCTATTCCGCCCACTTTTCTTCTGCCTCTCAATCATGGTTATGGAGATGAGGCCACTGGGAATTAATATAAAAAGTTGTGTGTGCGGGGGGGGGGGGGAACTTCTCCCCCTCCGAGAAATACAGTAATAAATATGATTTCTTGCAACCTCAGCTCTCGCCCAATGGTTCGGAATAGAGGATAGTTTATACCGGATTATCGGCCGGAATCGGAAGTGCTCACATTCTTGCCCCCCCCCTTCCCTCCCCCAACCCCAACCCCAACCCACCCACCCCAAAAAAGTCGTACTCTGTTTTGACCCAAATTTGAAGTAATGGGCAGGTCCTGAAAGGGTCACGTCCACTGTCTCCAAGCAGAACGACAGCAAAAATTTGCCAAATTGTCCGCGAAAAAAAGCACCAATGCGATTTCCAACTGAAAACTTGTGTTTGCCAGGTTCGACTCCCCTTTTTTGGTCATGGGATCTTTTGATATGCCTTCTTGGTCTTGGCCACACAAACACGCGACGTCGCAGTTAGCATAGCTAACAAAATCATTATGAGAAGCCTACTGAATAAATTTGCTGCTCTCTCGTCGTCTAAATCACTGGATGGAAGAAGCAGAAGAAGAAGGAGAGGACGACGAAGCAGAAGAAGGAGAGGACGACGACGAAGCAGAAGAAGAAGAAAAGCCGCCAGTTGTCAGTTCTCACCTCGTTCCTACGTGGACGCACGCACTCACGCAGGCGCGAGCGCGCAGATGAATGAGCACATAATGAGCCACTTTTTATGGGTCATAGTGCAAAAAAGCGATTTTTTTGGCGAATAATGCGCGCTAAATGATGTTGACATCACATGTGTCATTTCTAGCAGCAAATTAATGTGTCTGATAAGTCATAACGAGCTCTTTTGCGGGGCTATCAAGGTTCGTTAGGAATTTTTTCTACTCCTTCTCAGCTGACCAATTTACGATGAGGCTCTGAAAGCTGATGTGTAGAAAAAGCTCCGTGAAGGATTTATGCTCATCCCCGAATCTATGGGAGCGAGCCAGTGTCAAGAAGGCCTTCTTCAAGGCTGCCCTCGCTTTAAGCCTCGTACCTGAGCAGTTGGGCTTAGACGCTGCGGTAAAAAAACACACACAAACAATAAAAGTTTAGTACTGACTTTAGTACTGACTTTTTCGCTCAGAAGGGGGCAGGGGGGAATTGGATTTCGGGTTGCCCCCCACAAAAAAGGCTCTTCCTCCATGTCTCGTTCTTACTGACTCACGCTGTAAGGAAGAAACCTACAGGTTGGCATAAATCTTCGTAATTGAATCCTAATCGCGGAAACCCTAGACTTGTCTGGGGTTAAGGGGGGGGGGAAGCAACATAAAGAATAGTTTGAATGAGGCAATGAGGTCGCTTTGTGACTGTGCCTTCGAGGCCCTAGGCCCAGGCCTGGCCTGGGCCGGTCAGGCCTCAACGTTGGCAAATTACATATTCGAGAGAGGCGATCCAGCGTGAATTATGCGTGATGATGTTAATTCAGAGAAGCCTCTTTTTTTCTGGTGCCAAAATATGCGCATGAAAGCGCGAACTTTTTTTATTAACACGTTGAAAAATTGCCCTTCGGTCATTAAAAATGTTCACACTTTGCTCGCACCGTGTGCGCCGCAAAAAATTGCGGCGGAACGGAACTCTCAAGGCCCCCCCCTTTTTTTGGTCACGCCGCACAGGGTGTTGCAGACAACTTCTGAGAATGCTCAACGCATCGTAATCTTGCATCATTATTTAATGGACCAGAAGGTAGGAGGAGAACTGTTGGAAGACAAGGCGCTGGTGGCGGTGCCGGAGCTGAAGCTGTAAGACATGCACTGTTTTCCCTCGTCTGCTTTTCATCCCCCCCCCTCCCCCACAACACCCTGTACAGCAACTGCCAATAAAGAGGGCCAATGCTAAGGCCTGGGTGTTGCCTCCATCTCCCTCCCTCCATTGGGCCCCTCTTTTCGTCATCCCGTTTTTGCGAGAGCGCGCGCACGCGCACGCGCGCGCGCACGCACTGGCAAAAAATGAAAACACGCGTGGTCATGCAGATTGAGACACTGCGAAGAAGAAGAAGAGGGTGAAAAAGTCCGACGGCTCCATCGCCTCTGCCACGATGATATGGGAATTGCGGACGTTCCTTTCCGCCTCTTGACGCGCGCGCCCGGCGCGCCAGATACGTATCACGATGCTATTATTATTATTACAAGAGCAAAAAGAAGAATTCCTTCTCGATGTTGTTATTACACAAGGCGTGTTTTTCTTCCTCGTGACATGAAAGGAGGGCCCCGAAGACTTTCAAGGCCCAGTTAGATGTAACACACACAATGCGGCCAAGGAAAGAAAAGAAAGAAAGAAAGAAAGAAAGAAAGAAGTGCTTTTTAGCCTAAGCTATGCACAAAAAGACCGACCTCTGAAGGTTTCATTCCCACCCCGGCGGCTCCGAATGTTCTGTCAAATCACTACTCTGTTCCAGTGACAGAGGAGACGGAGACAGATCTTTTTTTTCCCCACCCACTCTCGACCGACGAATCCGGTCCGGTATCGGGGTCAGGCTGCTCCAGGGCCTTCCCACCGTGTCATCGTCGGGAGGAGAGTGCGCATTTTTCGTCGCTCACACGCTGCCTCCTGGCCGAAGAAACCCGCTTTATCTTCTGAGGCACCCCGTAAAGAAAAGGACCGAGGAACAAGATTTTCTCACTCTCTACTTTTTATCTCAGCCGGAAGTGGCTGATTAAAGCAGAGTTGCGGAATCTCTGGCCTGAGAGAAAGGAGTGCAAAATTTGGCAACATCACGCAAATTTGAGAGGAAATTAGCCAATTGGAGAGGTCCAGGTCAGGCCTAACCTTCCTGCGATTAAATTCCACTCGGTCGAGCCAAATATTCTGTCAAACCAAAGAGGAGGGAGCTGGAGGCAACTGGTTTTCAGGAATGAAAATGTCTGCGAGAGAGAGAATATTCGCCAGCTTGTAGTCATAAAACGGGCCAGGCATCCTTGGCATCTTCTTCATCGTCTTCTACATCATCTTCCCCGGCTCCTCCTCGCAGAGTTGAAATGCCAATAAAAAGAAATAACATTTTTACGGATTCCTCTCACATCTCCCCCGCTGACCCCCAGAGATCCCACCTCCAAGGGCTGGCGATGTGTCTGGCGCTGTCAGTGTCGCAGTCGGAATCAATCACGCTTCTCTGGAATGGAAACTGCGACGCAAAAACCGCAGCGATTCCCACTTAAAGTGCAAAAACGCTGACGATCTCTTCCTTTAACGTGTGCCGAATGAAGAGCAGAGAGCGGCAGCAACAAGACTCAAATCCTGGTGTGTCTTTTTCAACTCGACAACCGATTTCTCCTCCACCAAGACGAGAAATTGGAGTAGCGACTTCGAAAACAATCGGTTTTTTTTGCCTTTCTGTTCTTCATCGTGGTCTGACAACTTTTTTCCTCCTCTCCTTGATAGCAGCAGAGCCCAAAGATGCCAAAGTCTGGCAAGAGAGAGAAATAATCAATTTTGCAGCCTTGGTCTGGACGCTTTTGCCCGTTTGTTTCGTCAACTTTGGCACTGCTCTTGTCTTCCTCGAGAGGGAAGGAAAATTGGCTTCCACTCGAATAAAATCGTGACGCTTCTGATATTTCCCCACCCCTATCAGTCTTTTTATTACGCCAAGGTGCGAAAGTCTCTTAGGTGATGGAAAAAGAGCTCGGCTGATTTGTACCGATTTATTGGGCACTAAAGCTGCGCTGAGTGAGCTTTTAGCGCCTAAACCCTAAAAAAAGGACGGTCAAAAAAGTGACCCGAGTTAAAACGTCTGAGCGAGTGCGCGATCAAACAGCGTTTGTGATTTTTGTCACCTGAGAACTTTCACTTTCGATTTCGCGTGTTTGCGCGCGCGCGCGCCCGGCCCAAAAGCTCTTCCGCGTGCATGAGCACGCACGCACACACACAGACAAGCACGCACGCGCAAAAAAAGGCCACAGCTTGACATAAATCCGTCGCGGCCAAATTAAATTAACCGTCTGAGTTTTTGCACCCTCCATCTCTCGAAACGAGCGCGCGCACTCGCGCACACATGCACGCACGCACGCACGCACACATCCTCCTATCCCATCACCATCATTTAGCAACGTGATAACATCGAACAGCAGCAGCAGCAGCAGCGGCGGTGGTGGCGGCGGCAGCAGTAGCAGCACCTGCACCAGCACCAGCACCAGCACCAGCAGGGGCGGCAGCAGCAGCCCTGTCTTCGGCATGTGCGTGTACGTGTGCAAGGAGACGAAAGGGGGGGGGGAGGGGGAGGGGGGAGGGAGGGAGGGAGGGGAAAAAATCTGGCAATGCCCAGTGGCTTCAGACCTGTGGCTCCTGCTTGGCTATCTAGATGGGGAATCGTTTAATTCTATATGCATGTTTCCTCTTTGTGAAATGCAGACCCCAAAAAATGTCTCCCCCCTCTCTCCTACCCCTTTTTCTCAGTAGATTGACAAAAAACGTCGTTTGCGCACTTGCGGTTTGACTCGATGTTGGGCCCCAAAGAGGCCTTTTTATTGCTCATAGGATAACCATTTTTTCCCCCGCACACGAACGTTTGGTAGACGTTGGACAATAAAGTTGCCCAGAAGACGAAAAGAAGAGGTCAGCAAAGACTCTGGCGTACACACATTCGTGTACGTGCGTGAGTGAACAAAATAGACACACTCACTTCAGTCACCTGGTGGAGAAAAGAGGTGAGGAGGGTTACAAAAAAAACTTGTTTATTGTTAGTAGATCCAACACTTGTACGGTCTGCCTGACACTGCTGCAAAAGTCAGAAAAGAGATTTCTCCCCCCCCCCCCCCCAGATGCCATCTTAAAGCTCTTTCGCTTTCCCAAGTTACTTCGAGAAATACTACCTACGTACAGTGTGTCTCAGACAAAGGTGATGCTTGCAGGCAAATCAGTGGCACAGACATGTGAGAGCAAATGTCTGGCCAGTCCTTCTCAGTGGAACCCCTGGACTGGACACCGGGTGTTTCGGGATTCCTGGGACACTTTTAGTCTCCAGTTATGTTCAGAGCGTCCAGAAGTTGTTTGCAAGCGCCTTGAGTCGTTTGTCACCGGCGAAGGAGGCGGCGCCTTTGATAAAAGGTATTAATGTATGATAAAACACTCAGGAAAAAACAAAAGGAACAAGAAGTTTTATCTATCGCTTCCGATACTTGAGATCGATCTTGCCACAGTGGAACAGACGAATCCTGAAACACCCGGTACGAGAATCAGCGTGCGACCGGGGCGTTTCATTCTCTACGCCCAGCTTATTCGTATCCAGCATAGGAAGACGGTGCAAGAATGAGCTACTTGACGCTGGCGGGGAAGTTGCTGTTTTGACGTTTCCACTGTATGCGCACTTATCGGGTCGTCAGCAAGAGATCTTCTATAGAGGGGAGTTTGCGTCACTTTGAGCACAAACAAAGTGAGGAAAAATGACGACGCTTTTATATCTATCTATCTATCCATATAAAAGTTTCGTCGTCACAGGTTGATGTCACAATCAAACCTGCTATGATGGCTGTCTATAGCATAAATACTGTCCTCGAAGGAAAAAATAATGATATTCGATGGTCAATTTTTTTCATTCGAAAAGTCTTGGATTTTTCCGCCCTCTCGGCCAATTTTCGCCTGGGCTGCCCGGCCTGGCAGTCACCTTTTTAGGGGGTGCACCTGTCAGTAACTAATAAAATAGTGTTTTTCTTTGAACTCTTCCAGGCAAGCTTATGCGGGAATGACCAAGAAGAAGAAGAAGAAGCAAACAGAGGTTTGACCCTCGTAGCAAGAAGAAAAATTATTCACATCCGTCCGGTCATCATGGACCGGGGAGGGAGGGAAAAGCAGAGCAATGATATTGCCAAGTGTTTTGTGATGTCAGCAGCTTTGCTTTCGGCATATTTTGGCACCGTGACGGCTGCAAGTGACGACGAGCCCCTCAGAGGCTTCAACCCCTGCTGCTCCTGACGATGATGACGACGACCATAATGATGATAATCTCGGAGATTCTGCCAAGAAGGACCAGTAATATTTCAACTGCTCTCGACTAGTAGTACAGTGTGAGTCACGAAAGGAAAGTGCAACAGGGACTGCTGTGCCGTGTGTGTGAGTGTGCATGTTCAGCTGACTGTCAGACACGTCGGACTACGAGACGCTTGGCAAGCTGAGGATTGACGAAGCTTTGCTCACTGGCAGCCAAGAAGCATCTTGGCACACATACATGGTGCTGATCAGCTCAGATGCGGCAGATCGTCGTTGCTGTTGCCATCGTTCTCGTCTAGTGATTCAACAGGTGGACGTGGGTGATCTGAACACAAAAACCTTATGTCAGAAAACAGCCCCTGGCTGCGCTTCTTTTCTCTCTTTTTTTCACTCACACTGTCCATGTGGTGCAGGTGCCACAGCAAGAAGAAGCTGATCCGAATGTGACAGCAATTGACGTCACAGGATGCCTCAGAATCACCAGTGATTGAACCTCAAAAAAGCACCCCATTTGTTAAGTATGTCTGTCCTGGAACGTGCCCTGGCGCCGCAGCCGCCGCCGCCGCAGGGCAGTGTCTGTCTCTGCAAGAAGCAGCTGGAGATGATCTACGAGGAGGAAATGATGGATCCCCCGTCGCTCTCGTCGCTCTCGTCGTCGTCCAACGGTCAGTCGTCGACTGTGAAGCCGTTCAAGTCGCTCTTGCGGAGGTCGCGGTCGCTGCCGCAGGACGAATTCGCCGCCGCCGTGGAGAAGCTGCGCCGCCTCGAACGCGCCGACAGCGGCGCCAGCGGCAACAGCGCCAGGTACGTTAATGATCGCGTGAGTACAGTATACCATGGAACCAGCGTACCTGGTGCGTGTCGAAAAAAAAAAAACGTTCCGAGGCCTCATCCCTCCTTTCTCAGCTTCTCCATCACACTTTTTCACGCCTCACACTGCACGGACGCATACGTGACAATTGATCAGTCCCCCGCCGAGCAACTGAGGCTGTCAGAAAATTTTGAGCTCGGCGCCAAACTTTACCTGGCTCATTATTCCTCATTAGCATGCCCAATTAGCGAAGTGATGCTAACACTTCCCGTAAGGAAGAGAAATTGACGGCGACCCCAACAACCTTTGACACTGCTACACTGGCGCAGCACAGGGTGGCTCAGTGCGACCCGCACGCTACGAGGTGTGCCAGCAAGAGTGGCTCTTTGCTCAGGGCGCATGCATTAGATGACATTGCAAGGTCGCAGTTCTCCATTCGCGTGTCAGTTTTGCAACATCTTGGCATGTCTTCGTGATCACAGGAGGCGAACTTTTCTCCATCCGACCTCTCCTCGGACAAATCGGCCAAAATCTGCCAATCGATGTCGCAGATCCAGGAAAGATGATCCAGTTGTTGCCGTCTGCACAGCACTGACCTAACTTACTCTTTGTCCGATGTCGTTTGCACGCAGTTTGAAGGCGGCAGCGCTGGGACACTGACAGAGCTGCGGTGGTCTCGCACACGTTCGAGCGGTCGAGTCTGGGCCCACATCGTACCTGTATCAGACAGGTCGCGTCTTGGCGGGACAGCAGCGAATTCGTACCCTGCGTCGCAACTTACAGGGTGATGCAATATATCGGTTATCTACAGTACGACATTAGCAGTGTGTGTGGGTGTGTGCGTGTGGGTGGGTGTGTCAGGGGATGGAAGACGTTTTACAGGGATCCAGGGTACGAGGGAGGATCGAGTTGTCAGAATGTTGCTTATTTTTGGCTCACATATGAATCGACATTGTTCGCAGTGTCGACTGCGGCTGTAGCGTAGTCTCAAGAGCCTTGTCCACGTGCCCAAAACATGACTAAAAGATTATCTTAATAGAAATCAGCCAACGTAGACGAGACTTTAAGACTTTTTTCCCCCTTGTCCTGAGAAATGATGAAAGATTGATAAAAAAGAATATCTCAAAATTAAAGTGTCTCTCTTCTACTTATTTATTACCGCACGTACAGCGTAGATCATACCTTGCTTAACAAAGCATTGATTTGCATGGTTCAAAATGGAATGATTGAAGTTGCACGTTCGAAGAGAGTCAAAAACGCTCTTTTACTCCCTTCGTTGAGCAGTGCGCGTATCGTGCGTGTCATAAGAAATGTCCGACTGGTGTGACACAGCAAGAATAGGAGGAGGATGGGGATGGACGTGTGAGGGAAGGTGGGCGGGAGGGCGGCTGTGGGCACCTCCGCCGGTGTCACGGCAATGGATGTGTGTGTGTGTGGGGGGGGGGGAAGGACGGAGGGGCCCGGGCAAAAACACAACGAATACCAACGAAATTTTTTTTGGTTTGGTGCACCAGGTCCGGTCCGTTTTATTGACGTACAAAACTGGGGTCACATGACAAAAATTTA
>JAAUXU010025810.1_pt1 | contig 19910 bp, 17 predicted proteins | sample 7278151 | NCBI WGS metagenome assembly JAAUXU01 (sample SAMN14350113, study PRJNA611818) | marine sediment metagenome | isolation source: surface marine sediment (1.8m) | place: French Polynesia: Moorea | collected 2018-08 | reverse complement strand
CCCCCCCCCCCCCCCCCCCCCCCCCCCCCCCCCCCCCCCCCCCCCCCCCCCCCCCCCCCCCCCCCCCCGCGCCCCGCCGCACCGGCGCGTTTTCACGAGCTCGCAGGGCGGAGCGCGCATGCGCGAACTGCTTGTGTTGACTCTGATAATTGCCTCCCTGGAAGTGTTGTCGCTCCCCCCGCCGATGATGCCTGCCAGAAGCCAGGCTGAGAAACGCTTTGGCGTGTGTGTGTGGGGGGGGGGGGGGGTGCGCGTTCGTTGCTCGTACGCACGCACCCAGAAGCAGGGAAGAAAACGACGCGTCTCTGTAAACAAAGTCCGCCTGACAGGCGTTGGCGCTGGCGCTGGCGCCGGTGCTGGCGCTAAAGCTGGCGTTGGCGCTGCCCGCTTCAATGGAAGCAATCCTGCCAGAGATAGACAGACAGAAAGATAGATGGAACATGCGTGGGAGCTGTTAACTACCGTACTATAAGTGTATTCGGGGAATATGACCTCCTCCTGGCGTCTAGACTTTTCCGAGAAGAGAAGAAAAAGTAGCTGTGCTTTTTCCTTCCACGTCGACGTGCGTGCGTCTGCCCGCTGAACGTGTGCACGCCCGTCCTGTGGCGCTTCGTGGACGGCGCGTATGCACGCATAAGGCCGATAACTGATGCACGCTCCGTGCTAGCGTGTCCAAGCGCCCGACTATTGGGTCTGAGAACGTCGTTACGGTGTGTGCAGTTGGGCCCCAAATTATTCATGCATCCAGGCCTTGAGCGTTTCACGTGCTTCCACCGTTGCCTTTGAGTCGAGTGACACCACCAGGTGGCACGCAGGGGTCAGAAGTTAATGAAGGAGTGCGGTACTGATATGGCATGAATAATTCTACCATCCACTTCATATTCCAAATGTACAGTTTTGTTTGATCAGATGTTGCGTGTTCATGGCCTCTTGGTGTCCCTTGAGTCGAAGAGACTGGCTACTGTGGAGAGAAAACACGTAAAATGTTGAAATTCTGCGTGTCTGCATAATTTCAGGCCCAACTGTCGGGCGAGCGGTACAGTGCAGGCAGACGCACAGTCCGAGTGTACGTGCACTGTACATACATGTGCCAGATATTCTCTTTCTCTCCCCTTCTCATCTCCTTTAGCGGACGCAATATTCTTCCTTCAGTTTGTCGTGGTCCCAACCAGATCTGTATAGCAATGAGAATCTCCAAAAGATGGGAAAGATGGTAGTCAGTGCTGGCTGGATCCTTCAGCTCAGTGACTGCCACAGACTCCACCAAGAGTAGTGGTGTAGTGGAGGGATCGCTCGTGGGATAACTTTAAGAAAAAGGGGAACTCGCTTTTTCTTCATAAAACTCTGCGGGATTGGAGCCGGAAAAAGGGGGAGAGTGAGCAGGAAGGAAAGGATGAATCTACACATTTTGTTCTCCCGCTGTCTCGATTCTTTGCATTTTCAGTTCCTTCCCTCATTTCTCCAGTCGATCCCTTCTTCCACCTGGGGTGCGCGGCTGCAGACGCGGAGGAGATGTGCGCAGTCACCCTGATTGAAAAGCTTAGGCAAACAATTCATTGAAGAAAAATTGAGACACACCAGTATGCATAAATTTAGAAAGCGGGACATGCGTACGCGCACTCAAAGCATATCTAACTTAATATCCTTTTCGCCGAGCTCTCTTTTTTTTGGCTATTGAGGGAGAGAAGAGAAATGTACTCTCTTTTAGTAGGAACAATAAAGAAATAATTGAAGCCTTTCAGAGCTTGTCGATTGGAGCAGTCAGCCCGGATATATTAGACCTCCCTTTATGGACCTCTCTCAGAATATTGTTCTCACTAGATGATAAAATGTGCGCGGAGGAGTGGAAGAGGTAAGAGGACGAGTGGGGGAAATGGAGATAGAGTTGGTCCGGCGAAAAAAAAAATGTTTGATTGGTTTCTCTTGCGCGCGAGGAATGACCAAAGTGCTTTTATCCAAAAGAAACTTTATTGCTCTTTTATTGCAAGAGGTTGCGGGCTTTATGCTCTCAATCGTCAAGGATCTCTCGGTCGTGAACGTGCCCTCCGTCGCGTCCTCCCTCCCTCCCTCCCTCCCCCTATTTGACATTTTATATGTTTGCTGGATAAATTAACGCCGAAGCCCCGAAACCGCTCGAACACACAAACCAGTGAGGGTGACTCAACTTTGCGCCGGCTCTTTAATCTCCATCTTTTTTTTTCTTTGGCCAAGGATGGAGCAAAAACGAAAGCACCACTTTTCATAATGATCTTTTGGCAATCATTGAAGCAGCAGCTCTCATTTTGCAGACTTGGGATGTCGAGTCTCTGTGACTCTGGGCAGGTGCAAGCAAAAACGTTCCTTCCTCTGCTGACAATTTAAATAGTTTTGGTTTGGAAACACAAGCGCCGGACATGTGGATGTAATCTCTTCTCTCCTCCTTCCCCCCCTTGCTGTTCTTGCGCGTGCGGTCGAGGAGAGAGAGAGAGAGAGAAAATGGAAGTCTTAAACTAACGCCCGTCGATAATGGAGTGGAAGAGTTGCCAGCCAGCAGAGTGCATAACTTCAGTCTTATGTTTTCCTTATTGAGACTCGTCTGTCATAGGCTCGCATGTATGTCCTAGCCAATGTTTTCCAGTCATGCAAAGTCCTCCTAACAAAGAGGCATTGATTTTCTGCCCTTGGGTGCATCTTCTCATCCTTCCGCGCAAGAGAGACAGAAGAAATGTGTCTGAGTGGGATTGCTCAAATATTTGCGTTAACGGCGCCTCCGCACTTCATGGCACCTTCCATGTGTACAGAGATGGATGGCTCACTCAAAAGTCTTGCTCTTAAGAGTCTTCTGTAATATTTCAGCGACGGTGTGTAATATCAACAGAACAACTCTCATTCATCCCCATTTCTGGCGCCCCATCCACCCCCTTCTTCAGGGCTGGCTGTGTTTGCCGTGTATTGTATACGCATACAAACTGTACTGTAGGTATACATGTGGGTGACGGACGAGCTGGCGCGTTTGCCTTGGGGCTTTGTTATGTTTTAGCGCTGCACCGACATTTCTTTTCGCGAGTTTATTTCTCTCCTACTCTCTCAGCAAGCAAGAAGGGAGGGGGGGGGGACTGGAAGGCCATAGAACCCCCTTGCTTTTACCGCCGTCAGACACGGAAAAGCTCTTTTTGCAGCTGCTTTATTTGCTTTTTCCTACTTTCCGTGTTATTGTCACTCTATGAGTAGCAATAGAGTCGTTCTCTTGCTCTCTCTCTCTCGCTCGCTGTGATGGCTTATCAGTCTGCTGCTGAGCGCCTGAATCATGATTGATACACTCCTTTTTGTTTGAACATGTCTCCCCAATGCAATACAAGTGTCATCAACGAGTACTTAGCATTCTGTGTCTATCTCGTGCACATACACGAGAGCTGCCATAAATTGTCCATATCCATATGCACGTGCCTGCTGTGCCTTAGGACGAATTGTACAGTCTACGCTTGGTCTACGCGCGTATTCGCACGCAGCTGCCACACACTAAAGGACATTTGTGTGCGCGGAGAGACCAATTAAATGTTTCCAACTCTGCTTTCTAGGACCGCATAAAAGCTGCGTCGCCTCAGGGACCGAGAACAGTTGTTGCGCCTAAAAAGCTTTTCTTTGTTTTCCCAGTCCATGCGGGGGTGGCTCTGGCTGGCCCAGGCCGGCCCGGGCTGGCTGTGGCTGGCTGTGGTTTCGCCCTTCGTCTCCATTAATTGCTTGCTTTCTTTCTCATATGTAGATGGAAAGGGACATTTCCTCGATCAGGAACTCTGAGGAATCCCCACCAACTTGCAAGTTCTCAGCTTTGAAAACTGGAGAATTCATAGGAAAATCTTGATGTTCCTGCTAAAAAAAAAAGGAAAAAAGACCCGTATAGCATAACTTTTAAAAACCATGACGCTTTGACTCCGAGACTTCAACAGCTTAGGGTTGACTTGCTCTGGGTTGGGGCGACTTGGCCACGTTAGCTGAGTCATAGTAGTAGGCTCATCTGCTGACGTCTCCTAGCATGAGGCGCATTGATAATGATTGTGATTCACACTTCATAGGACTTTAACGTTTTACGAAATAAAATACAGAAGGTGCCTGGAAAGTCTGGACAACTTCTGACAATTTCATACTTCCTGTAAAATCTTAATAGTCTCCGAAATTCTCAAATCTTTCTGGCTATTCCTGTTGACTTTCTAGACAAACAGAAAGCGCGCACTGGGGGATGGAGGCCAAGCGTCAGTGCTCGATGCAACTGACCCTGGTTACTTCGTCGTGTCGTACGTCAGGTTAGTAGTACAGACCCACCGTGGTGACGGGAAGCGTCGGTGTCAGCAGCACCAGACAGAGGTATTAATGCACCTCATTTAGGAAATTGACTGAGGGTTACGTTTGCTTGCGTACATGCGTTAATGTCAACATTGTGTAGACAGAAGGGCTGGCGATGGCGAGGACAACAAGACCTACGTGTGCAGGTTGTTGTTAAAATAGCACACGCACACATTGCCGCAGCTTTCGCGCTGTTGGGGCGGAAGCTGGAGAGGAACCTCCGGCATTGTACCGACCTGAGTTGAAGAAAGTGGCTTCGCACTGTTCGACGCTGTTGGTTACGTGACATAGTAAAGTTGGTGCGCTGTGACCCACACGTGCGGGACGCCAAGCTCCAGGTCCGCCCCATTGACGTGTGCCCGCACAACCTGTAGTGCGCGCTCAACTCGTACTCCATTGCTGATCGGAGCGATCGGTGAATCGCGTGTCCTCAGCTTTCATCAACATAATACAGAGCGAGCGAGACAAAGAGAGAGCAAGAGAAAGAGAAAGAGAGAGAGAAAGAAAGAAAGAAAAAAAGAACGTTGCTCTCTCAACGCTGTCGGACCCGCGATTGATCAACTCTCAATCGACGCCTGCAGCTCCTGGGAAAAAGTATTCGTGGTGACGGGTGCGAACCCGATCAGAAGGGTCATTTGGTTACTCGATCAAAGCACTTAAGCACTTTGTGTGTGCTTATTTAGCGCGTCCGATAACCCTCTTTTCGAATCCGATCTACTCTGACGCGACTCTCAGGGAAAAATAGGTATAGAGCAACACTCAGGCAGCTTCAGAGTTTGACTAGAGCGCGATAAAAACACACACAGTTGAATGGCTTGCGAGGCCGCAGAGTCAAAAAGCCCTGTCCGCTCCTGACAACAGCAGCAGCACGACATTTCTGGCGGGCCAAATTTGCGACTCTGTCTCTTTATGGACTCCTTCATTTAATGCTACGGATAAATCCAAGCACTTCTACTATTATAGATCCCAGCGCACACGAAAAATGTGGAGGAAAAGGGAGGGGGGTTAGCAAAAAGAGAAAAATCCGCATGGACGAGGCTGTCAAAATTATTTCTTCGCTGTCAAATGGCATTGCTCTGTGTAGTACATAGCATGTGCAGGAGTTTAGGGGATATTTTGCTTCACCCCCCCTTACCCCTGTGGCGGGGCTTAGTAGAATTGCTGCCATTTCTGCTGTCCCTGCGCTGCTGCCAACTCGACCGTAATGTATGACCCCTTCTCCCTCTCTCAAAAGAAAACGCCACACACGCAGACGCACGCACGCATATGTGCAGCACACCAGCACACGCATGCGCACGCATATGTGTGGCGCACTGACACACACATGCGCACGCACATCTCTTTCGCTCTTTCTCTCTCTTTTTTGAGAGGGACGCACACACACACACGCACGCACGCACGCACACACATACGCTCACGCACAGCCATGGCACCAGGGGTGACCAGGTGTGGGAAAGAATCAGCGACCGAATGAACTCGAATTCAAGCCTCCATTCTCAGCAGTAATAAAAATGAGATTAAGCATGATATAAATGCTGAATAACGTAGACCACATCAGTATGGTTGTTCGAGACATGCGCAATAAATGCATTGGCAGACCCCAACTGGTACAAAAGTCGGATTAAGCCTGACTATGGAAGCGTCTGAGATTAGATCGCAGGCGTGAGTCACTGATATTTTTCCCAGTTCAAGTGGCCACTATCGTACATTTCCTCTTCTTCCATCCCCCCCCTCTTGCTTGAGATGAAGACTTGTAGAGCGAAGGTTCATGCGAATTTAGCACCCGTCTGCTTGATCCTCTCTGCTCCCCTCCCCTGTGGGACCAATGGCGAAACTTTTGGGGGCGATTTCAGGCGAGAATTTATGGGGCAGCCAGTCCAAGAACACCCTAGCAGTAAGAGAAGAGAGATTTAAATTGCCAAGGTGAACACGAGTTGGAGAGAAGTTGGAGGCGAGTGACGAACGGTGCGTAACATATTTTAATATAATTTCTCAACACCCTGTCAATCCTCTGTGTGGTTTCTGACCCCTTTGAAGTCTTCTTCCCTTTCCTTTTTTCCCCCTTTGCCACCCACTCGTCGCTGTTCTTTGTGTGTGAAATCTCTCCCTTTCGCCCCCACACACATTTGACAGGCATATCTGACAGTCTGGAGAGAGAGAGAGAGAAAAAAAAACCTTTCCAGTCAATGACTTGACCAGGGGAAGCGTATCTCGGTGGAGAAAAATGTTTCCAGCGGCGACGAATCGATAGCTTGAATGCATGTGTGTCCGGACAGTGCTGAGCACCACGACTGCACTGCACTAGTGAGGAAGAAAGCTATCATGGTGGTCGGAATTTCTGACGGAGGCATTTATCTGCCGGGCGGAAATTTATGTCGATTTAAACACACCAGCTCTCGTTGCGGCCTTTGGCCGCCTGAACATGTGGAAATTCCTCCCTGCCCAATAAAAAGAGCCTGGACATGTGTGATTGTGGTCGTGTGGGCGACAGCGAGCGTAGGTAGGTGGCACAAAGGAAAACAAGAGGATGCCGAGGGCAAAAAGCCGTTGAAAAAATTATAGTCGTCTTCTGCGTCGTACAACTTCTTTGTCTCTCCCAAATAGATTCCCGCTGCCAAAAGTTGTTTGTATCAAATTACTCGCTTATTTTTTTCTTCTCCGACAAAATGAAATCTCATCCTCTCCCCCTCGTCTCCTCCTCCGCCCACCGGAATCTCATTAGAGTCAAATGAACAGCGATTCATCCCCCAGCAGCTCCAGCAACTCCAGCAGCTCTCTGCTCTCATTTCCTCCCCATTTATCGAGACTCCCCCTTTCTTTCCATTGTCTTTCCAGGCAACCACGGCAGCGCCGCCGTCACTTAGGTAAATGTGTGTTTGCCAGCACAGTTGCCAGAGGCAGGTTGGTGGGGAGGTAGATGGGAACTCTGTACAGGGAGTGGCGGATTGCACGCTCCACACGCACTCCCCCGCGCCCACCTGCGGCCCGACAGGCTAATATTAGAGGATGAAGAACGATCAATTGATGACTTTCCCACCTCGGCAAGGACACTCTCAGCCCGATAGACAGACAGCAGACGAGCTACATTAGTCGGTGGAACAGTTACTGTGCGTACTCGACTCTGCGCACCACGTGGCTGAAGTACTGAAGGTACTGTGTGGACCTTGCATTGTCGCAAGTACCAGAAAGCCAGGAAGAGGGAGACGGGAGGGGGGGGGAGAAGGGACAATCAAATGTTGCTCAACTCGATCCTTTCGACGTCTGCGCACATTCACGTACGTCTCGTATGTGGCAAAGGTCTGAGGCTGGGGTAAAGTTTCACAACTACTACTAAGCTGATTACGCACACAGACTTGTTCCTCAAGGAAAACAGCAGAGGGGAGTTCAAAGGGGTTCGAAGAGAAAAGGTGACTGCTGCCAACTTTGGCGATCTTAATCCAATAATGCGTTTTTCGATATCCTTCCTTCTTCTTAGCAAAAATCCTTTCCTCCTCCTTTGTCCTCAATCTCAAGAGAGGAGCAGCAAGCACCAACTTTGGGATCAACTGCTACCTATACATACAACAGATGGGGAGGAAAATAGGATTGGCTGAGATGAGGGATGAACAAGAGCAGCGGATTTGTGCAAGCGTGAAATTTCTTTATCCTGACATTATAGGGGGGATGGGATTGATAGGGCATTTCGCTGGCAAAATGGCAATTAGACCGGCCAACGCCTCCATCAGACATCAGAGGCTCTTGATCACCAGCGAAGTCAACAAGTCAGAGTCTCCGGAGCCATCGTCCACGACTGGCGTCCATGCACTTGGCAACGTGCGTCAGGCCAATGGAAGGAACAACAGGGAGAAGTGTTTGTCGTAACAGCACTTGCGATTGGCCAACATTTTTGCCTTAATCCGGCCTGATCTGTCTCGTGGAGGAGTTTGCTTGCCCTCGATGGCACTTGGTATCCGAGATCGAGGTGATCTTCTTCTTCTCCACTGCGCTCAACCAACTGGAAGACATTGAGAAAAGGACAGAGAGAATGGAGATCTCAAGAAACTACCACTACTGACTGGCTGTACCACTTAGTACAGGACATCCTGAACGTCCGTCCGTACATGGAATGTGCGTTACCAACAGTAGACGAGGAGGTGCGCGTTGCATTGGAGTCTGGCAAGGAATAGTAGCGCATACGTTAGTTTTAAACATGCTGAAAACTATGTCAAAACACCGCATGCCAGCCGGGGGGCAGAAGAGTCCAAATGCAAAGGATTGAGAGATGCATCAGGCTGTACATGAATTTTCTGACAGGGTGACAAGAACTGATTGTCGTGTGCACTAGTGCACCTAGTGTGCACCTTTTCTTACACGGTTTGCGTATCTAGGGGACCTCGACCACCCATGCTACACATGTCTACATATACGAACATGCACTGTACGTGGTGACGGGAAGATCACCTCGGAAAAGCTCCCCACTACGTGCTCTGCGCCGTTTCATAGTCCTCATGGCCGCTGTACGCAGGCAAATTCAATTTTCTTCAGTGGAAACTTAGGTTATCCGTCAAGAAACATGTGTCACATGTCCAATGACAGAAGTGACAGCCAGTTCCTCACAGGGCGATGAACATTTGCATGTAACCTAAGTTCGATCTCAACCAAAGAGTACACACACAATTGTGCCAAGCCTCAGAGGCAACACAAAAGATTACTCAATTTTCCCTAGCATTCTAGGACCAAGGGACAGGCCCGCGACGTCGGCGGAGGTTCTGCTGGCTGCCCCGATGAGGAAATAATAGTACAATGATACACTTTTGTCGGATTGTGGCTTAATTGCACTTCAAGAAGAGAAAGAAAAAAACAGGTACAAGCCGAAGTCACACGTGATGAAGCTTTAAAGGATCATAAAAAGCAGTACAAAGGGGCGAGGAGTTTTTCGAAGAAGCATTTTGTGGTTGAAGGTAGTACAGTAGAACACACTTATAAACGTAGATAACCTTATATCTGTATTTAGAACATAACCTTTAATTTTTTGCTACATACATTGGATTTTTTGCAAAAATATTGTCAATTTGTGTTCGTTTGACACTCTTGGCGATGGTGGTATTAATCTCCTTTGAAAATTGATCAAAAAAGAGTGATGAGAAAAGCCTCGTGGCAGGAGGCTTCTCTGAAGAGTGTCTAAGGCAAGCTGCAGCTCAGGAATTGTTGGAATGGCTCTCAGATCTTCTTCTTCCTCACCTTCCATTTGCCGTAAACCCAATTCTTCTCCCACCTCCCTCATCAGTTGCTGTTGCAGTTGCAGCATGTTGGCAGATCAGCATCCGCATTGTCATACTCCTTTTCCTCTTCTTCAGCTTCTCAGCCAGCAGTGTCTTGAAGTGAACCTTCTGCAAGCCCTATGATGGTGTTCTGCTGGATGTCCTCCCAGGCCGAATTTAACATTAAAATCCAGCCAGGGACACTTTCTTGGCCATATCCTGTGCAGAGGGTTTTTTGTTGTTGCAGGATCCTTTGCTCTCCATGAAATCAATCATTTTCTGTGATAAGCAACACTGATAGTGGGCTTTTGTTGCATGTATGAGTCCCGCATCAGCAGGCCATAGCACAGATGTCATGTTGGGAGGGAAGTTCTTCTTCACTGCAGGATGGCCTAAGCAATTGTCAATCAGCAGGAGTATCTTCTTGCCTTTGGCACGCAGTTCTTGGTCCAAGACTTGCAACCATTTTTCCCAGAGCAGGCCTGAAAACCCAATTTTTGTTAAGTTCTTAAACACCATTTTGTATCTGACAAGATACAAAATTGTCAATTTGTCAGAGCAATATTTTTTCACAATTTGTTGTCAACCTGTCATCCAAGATGTCATGTTGGCAGCATAGTCCACTGGCCATGATGCACCTTTGAAGCAACGAGGTGATGCACTCTTGCCTGTGACGAACAACTTGTGCTTGTCTCCAGACATTGAGCATGTCACTCGGACGTTTGAGTACTTGCCACCTTTTGAAAAGTCATTTTTGAATGTTAGTGTGCGATTTGAAAAAAAACCATCCAAATTGAACTATGGCGAGAATTTTATTCTTACCTGGCAAGGCACGGTAGTTGAGACCTGTCTCATCCGAATTGCAGATCTCCTCTGGTTTATAGGAATTCCTGAGATGTAGCTAGATGAGCCATTCATCTCGGGAATTCGCATCTTGACTTTGGGCTTCCCCATGTGAACCAGTCCACGTCTCTTCTTTAGGCAAGCAAGCCAGCCTTCATTGGCTGTAAAGTCACAAATGTTCAGCTGCTTGGCATATGAGTCCGCCTTTGCCATGATTAAAGGACCTGACAACACTACATTTCTCTCTCTCACAACACCGATCCACTTAATAATGGCCACATCAATTGCAGGAAAATGACCAGATTGAATTCACTTCCTGTCTCCTGTTTCCACTTGAAGCTTCTCCCGAACTCCCAAAAGACATCTGAGGACAGTCTGTGACAGGTTGTGAGAGCTTTGGCTGCATCATGCTGGCTCATCATGGGGAGGCCGTCATAATCCTGCAGAACTTTCTTTTGTTCTAGGACTGTCACGGTTTTCCATCGTGGAGCCATCTTGTTTTTGGTTGTAAACAGTCTAGGACAGACTGACATTCAATAAAATCAGCTAAGCTTGAAAAGGTTTAGTCGGAAACTAGCAATTTTTGTGCTTGTTTAGTGAACCGCTTCATCAAAATGAACCTCATAAACATATTCACTTATTTTCTAAACTGGCCAATTGGGTTTGCTTCCTGGAAAAATGAGCCCTATAAGCGTCTGAGCCTTATATTCCGTGAACCCTATTAGCGGGTGCTACTGTGCCCCTGCACACGTAGCTCGAACTAGTCATAAGCCGCCTGTGTACGTTACGCGTGCACGTCAGGATGCTCATCTTGTGACGCAATCACACGATGCAACGCATAGTCTGTACACAGTACTCACTCTGTGGTGCTTCCATTTCTCTCGGGAGCCTCCAGGCTCAATAGCGCGTCGCTACCTGCGCACTGCCTCTACTGTGGGAAGGAATGTGTACGGACATACATACGTTCAAATACCACATACGCACCCATTCTCACGTACGTAATCGTGGCATGTGTACCCATCCTTCCCTCCCTCTCTCTCACGAATAAACCAATTTGTACAGCCCATTACTCGATGTCAGCCTGGTTGCCCATTTTGCTGCCCAATTTTCTGCCCCGGCCGCTTGGGCTTTTTCTTTGCCCCATTGCACAAGCCTTTAAACGCTGCTGAGCCGCTAATCCGATTACTCTCGCCACCCCCGTCATTTGTAGTCAATTTTGCCCCAACGGCAATTTAGGAAAGAAAGAAAAACTTTTTTTGGGCTAAAGCAAGGAGAAATTGCACAGTCAAGTCTCTTGAAGAAGGCAATTTCACAGCGTCGAGTGTTTGTATACGAAGAAGAGGGAAGAAGGGGGTTCTGAGAAAAGTTTCGAGGGGGGGGGGGTTATAGTCAATGCACCAGTAGCTTATCCTGGCGCACCATTACAGCAGACAACCGAACACACGAGACTGGTGAGAAAATGATGGGTGAGAGACGAGCGAAATTGGGTGAAGGGTGGCAAAAAAGGCAAGACACACACAGAGAGAGAGAGAGAGATCTACCAGACAAGTGGAGCACTTGAATGCAGATGCGCTGAACCTTTGCCGCACCGACGATGGACGTGCCAGTGCTGTTCGGGACGAGCCCGTCGTGCGAGTGGGTGGGATGCGTTCACGTGTGGGACTTGCTCCAGGGCCTTGGCCACGTCGCAGCGGGGACTTCTGGTATGTCTGCGAAGGCCTTTTTTTGTCTGGCGGAGGAAGAGAAAGGAGTGGCGAGCGATAGTGATACGTATAGATAGATACGCATTGGCTTCCTTTTAGGGAGAAAACAAAGGCACTCAAGCACGCACAGCTATTTTTTGCCTCCTCTTTGTTACTGGCTGCTACTTGAGTGTGCTTTTTCTTCCGAGTTTGGCAAAAATTGCGTTAAACCATGAAGTCATATTGTGCGCTCCAATACGAGGAGAAGGGGGAGTAGAAAAAGTGAACTGTTTGAGCACACAAAGAATGCAGTGGGCCAAGACGTGAGAATCATGAAAAATGATCCCCGCCAACAACGCCAAAGCCGAATGAGCCAACAGGTCAAGGCAGACATTTGTTTCTTCCACTTTTTTGGCAGCTACGTCTTCCTTTGGTGGCGCTTGGCGCACCTTGCTTGGTTATTCAGACTGCATAATCTTTCTCTCTCTTTGACGCCCACAACATTCCTATCAAAGAGCGCATTGTGTGTGCTTAGTCTGTACCAGTGTGAGCCGACAGAAGCTAAGAAAATCATCACCTCCTCCCCTCCTTACTCAGATACACACACGCGCGCGCTCGCACGCTGGCGCACGCACGAGTGCTCACGTCAGCTCATTCTTACCGCTTATTAATAGCGCTCCAAGAATGTTTGTTCAATAATACCACACCACACCTAATGTGTGCGCAAGTGCGTGCCAGCGCGCGTATCAACTCATGTGTGTGCGTGTGCGTACAGGAGAGAGTGAGAGAGAGAGAGGAGGGGGTGTTTTTGCAACGGCGCAACGCAGCAACAGCATAAATCAAGCCCTAAGCTGGAGGGCTAAACCAATTCTGGCTGACTCGCTTGCTCTGCGTAGACCCATTGGATAATGGTTCCACTGGGGTAATAATGACTGCACGCTAGGGCATATATGAACTCGGCTGCTGTGCGAGCATTATAAAACGCGCTCGCTCTCGCTACACACAGCGCGATTCATTAGGGAAGTAAGAAGAGGTCTCCAGAGAGTGGAAGAAGCGGAGGTGTCACGTTTGTCCGTCTGTTTGTGCACTGCACTTTGCGGACGTTTCTCCATCGCACGTTTAGGCCCACCGACTGATGACATGTTTTCCTCTCAGGCCCGTTCACTTCGGCCTAATTTTTTTGCTCTTGCGTCATTCCACCAAGAGGCGATGGGCAAATTTTAGTCTCTCCACAGTGCAATGCGTTTGGGTCGGCAAAAATCTGGTTGTTGTTGTTGTTGCCTTTGAAGAGAGGAGCCCAACCACACGCTAGCATGCCAGGTCACGGAGACAAGTTGACGTAACCCTCTCTCTCTCTCTCTCTCTCTCACTCCTGAGGCTCTTCACTCGCAGTCAAATATCTGGAGACCCCTAATAGCAGCTTGAGAGCAGAACGAATGCACGTCAGTGCCTCAGTTGTTCGTGGAACTGGTGCAACGGCAATAACAATGCTATTGCCCTCCCCCTCTTTTTCGGAATAAAAAATGTCCTCCAAACGGACATTTGACACTGCAATGGCAGCACAGTTAGTCAAAATAAGAGCACACACGACATTTCTCAGCCCACCTGCGGCAAGTTTGTGGACAACATATGTTTAATCAGGCAGTGTTTCCTCAAAACCAACACGCACTAGTTCGCCAGCGTGTACGTGCTGCACGTTGGTACGGTCCTCGTACACAGAGTACAAAGAGCAATCCGCGTTTTTCTGCCCTCCGAGGTCAAGTGTTGGAGGCCACGAACTAAGGAACATCTCTCCCTCCCGTCACCGTTGCAACTGTATCGCAGGAACGTGTGAAAGTTGTTACATACGTCCGTACTGTACGTGTAGCACGTCATAACACTACTCATGTACAGTAGTAGCAGCACCACCACCACTCTACGAACTTGGTGAGCATTGGGAGTTCTCAAAGTGGTTTCAGCTCTCGACTACTACTGTACTTCCATAATAAAATTATCGCGTGCACGTAGAGAGAAAGGTAGAGGCTCCGTTGCAAAAATAGCTCGATTCCTCCTTCTCTCTCTCTCTCTGTAATAGTGAAGCCATCAAGCAGGGCTGCATTTCGGTTCCTCTCAGAGGACGATGGTTGTGCAAAGGCGACGGCAAGCACCAACAGCAACAGCAACAGCAGCTCTGCGACAGCCGACGCCATAAAATTCGCGGAAGGAATTCTGAGAAGCACAACAGACAAGAAGACTCTAACTAATACTTCTTTGACTGTTGCCGTAAATGCAGCCTGGTAGCCGAGGTAAGCTGGCATCGAGTTTAGTTCTACGAGCAGCTCCATACAAATACTTGGTCGTTTGAAGTGGAGAGACGAAACCTGTGAATGAATAAAAAAAAGGCATCACAATTCACTCGTACGTTAAATACTAATCCGGTTGAAGAATCTCACGGAACATAGTTCAGGCTTAAAAATTTGCGCCCTAAAGATCGCCATCGCAATGCGCATGCAATGAATGACTTTGTATAGGCTGAACTCGGTGGAATTCACGTCAGAAAGTCACGGTGAAATCGTACACTATTATTTGGCCCTAATCCACCTCGACCTTCCTCTCTCCCCTGAGTAATGCACGCACCTTATATTGCCCTTTTTCCTCGGAGAGGAGGCATCGATCTACTTTATACTGTGTGTACGCTTTTTACTTCGGTGGCAGGTTTACTGATTCCTGTGGCATCGATCAGGCTTTGCAGAATACATGTGCAAAGGTGGCGGCAGCAGCAGCAACTGCAGCAGCAGCAACAACAACAACAACTGCGCTAGAGCGTCAAAAAGCTCTACAGTTGACGCATCTGCATCTACACCAGGGGAGCAAAATCTCATCAAAACTTGGCACATGTTGAACTTCTTGGTGTGCGCGTTGTCCAACTTTGCTGCAGTGAGCACAAAAGCGAGAAGCAGTGAGGCGATCCGTCATCATCATAAGGCTTCATTAGCATTAAGCGAGCGGAGGAAGAAAACCAATATCTTTTGCGCTTTTTTGCGCACCAATATCGATGTTTCACAAAGGAATTCGTTTCTTGCTCTTTTCAATGCTAATAGGTGTGCGTGCGTTTCTGGGTTTTTGTACGTACGCTAACGTCCGGACAAGGTGTTCAGGCCTTTTTGGGAGGCTTCTTCGTCTTCACAAGTTTCGCCGAATCATTACTCTGACGACTGTGGCCAAAGAAGCTGGTGCATTTTTCTCTGGCCAACCAGCGAGGTAAAGGAGAAGTTTGAAGTGAAGGAGCTTCTTGCTGCACACCCTCATGCACGCGGACCCAGCTCACATGCATACGAACGTCTATGCACACGGACGCGGGCGCGCGCACGCACACACACACACACACGCAAGCAGGAAGTTCGGTCGAAAAAATCTGCATACGTTGGACTGTCGTGCATAAAGGGACTCTCGTGCATTGCTTTCCATATAAGCACCCACGCTCGTCCGCCAGTTTCCCCCCCCCCTCACACTGTTGAGCTCCCACCGCCACCACGACTACTGCGTGCGGACGGACGAGGAAGAGATATAAAATGCTTCCTTCCCTCTTCTCTCCTCCCATTTCATTCGAATGACAGAACCGTCCGAGTCCCCAAGACTTTGTGCAACTGGACACTGGAATTTTCTTTTCTTGTCTCCTGGCTCGGTGGTGGAAGAAAGTGTCTTCTTCTTTGGTATGCCGTGCCTGCCCCTCCTCAGCCTTATCGTGGACGACCATCTGAGGCTTCAATCCTTCAATCGGGCAAATTGTCAAAAGTCCTGGTCAAAATGCCAGTTGGCGGACGCTCCTAAATCTTCTCTGGTCAGGGGAACAACATATTTTTCCCTACCCCGTGCATTTTTCTGGTGGGCACGCCCCACACAAGTTGAACGCTCCAACAGGGAGGATCTCTTACGACCAGCTAACTTCACACATGTTCGCAGACGACGCGTCAACAATCCCAAGGCTCCTCCAGAGTATTCTTCGAGAGAAAAATAGAGAGACCTGGAGGAGGTCCCCAGTTTCAATCTGCTATGCAGTGGCAAACGATTTTTGCTTTCCGATAACCGAAAAACGAACTGAACCCCTGCAGCGGTCTCCAATCTCTCCCTGGGAAACAGCAGAGCTTCCTAATTTTTTTGCCAAAGCTCTCCTTCCACCAACCAATTTTCCACCCACCGCAAAAAAACGAATGGAATAATGAGAGGTGTGTGTGTCATAAAGTTGAGCAAACTCACACTGTGGAAAAATGGAGTAGACGTACTTGCAGCATGTGTACATATGTGTACATCAGCTGAAGCTTGCGCGTGGTGTTCCAGTTCAACTGAGCAGCGTCACTCGCCCTGTTCGATCCGGGTCGAGTCCGGACGCCAATTATTGAGCTGCCTCCAAAGACTGGCATATTTCCCTGAGACACAGACCAACTTGGCCAAGTGCACAAGTAACAACACAATAGAAATAGAGTTCGAAGCACTCACAGGACAATCTGGCTCTTCTTGCCTGAGATTGTCGCCGATTCCAGGGGTCAGGTCAAGGAGGGAAGGGAGAAGGAGCTACTTTGGGCATCATAAATCACACAGCGGAGCAACAGTACAGGCCAACAAGTCGTGGGAGAGAGGAGAATCATGCCAGAAGAGCCCACCAAAGCTCGGGGAGAACCATTAAGTCATCCATGCCCAGTCATCCCCTCCAGTAGTGTTGTGATGAGTAATTTGGGTCTCCTCTTTCTTCGCGGCGCCAAGAATGAAATCTTCATCATATGAGGTCGACGGCGATGAATGGAGCTTTTGTATTATCCGTGGTGTAAAAGAGCAGAAGAAGCGGAACAATCGGACATTATTCGGGACACTGACAAATTTGACTCTTTTCCTCTCCCATCCCACCTAACTTGGTTCAGCCGCTTTCTTTGGGCTCGCAATGCTCACTCAGCTCGAGTGAAGTCGACCACATACGTACTGCGTGCACCAGAGCAGTGCAGTACAGTGCTGCAGCAACCGGCACCTTTTTGTTCGTATATGTTGCTATGACACAAGCAAAGGTACCGCGGTCGTCATTCGCTCCAGCTCCTCCAGGGGGCGGGCAGCCATGGTGTCTGCCGGCCCACGCAGCGGGTCCTTCAATATGCGGCGGCCACTGTACATCATACGCAGTGTTTTATTGTATGTCGTACAGTGCTGCAAGTAGAAAGAGAAGGAAAGTGGTTTCGACCGTGCAGCGCTGCTGCTTCACAGGTGATTCCTTTTCCAACCAACGGACATTTTCGGGGGGGAGGAGGAGGAGGGGGGAGACACGCACTCTCAGGTACACATTAGGTATACGAGAGCTCGCACTGGTGCCACAAAACGGTTGGTTCGGTTGAGGCGCCAGCGGTTTTTGTGTGTTTGGAGCAGGTCGGTCGGGAGAGACACCGGATGACTCATCGAGCACCATCACGCTGACTGATATCTGTTTGCGCGCGCTCGACTTCTACGTGGTGGTGAAGGAGACGTTGGCGGCCAGGGCCAATTTAATAAGCGGAAATCAATTGGTGGCCTCTGTCATGGACCTCGCCGACAGTGACAGACGCGACAGCCATAGTGTTGCGTGGGAAGGCACTATGTGACGGTACAAAAAAGATGCATTCCAACAGGAGAAGAGAGCACCTGCGTTCAGCTGACTTGAGATTTGGCACATTTTCCACTTCTCCAAAACAATAACCTGAGCTGTAGTGTCCAGGTCAAGATTCTAGTGGTCCATGGCTCCGTCGTCGTAATTATGATCTTCTGGGGAACCAAATAATGTGTCCTCTCTGCTCTATGATCGTTCTCGTTTCTTGGAGGAAGCATTTTTTTTTTGGCCCAACATTACCAACGTTCGCAACTGTCGTCGCCGCCGCCAAGAGGATGTACCAGAGGATGTACGAATGCCCTTCAGCGGGAACGATGGCATTTTCTCGCCAAGCTTGGCCAGAATTGCCACGTATGCGGGGAAGGTCGCTGAACTCATCGCACTCGATCTAGCATCTGCAGTAGCTGGCATAAAAGACCACAACAATTGTCTCTCTCTTCCTTTTCCTTTCAATGTCCCTCTTATCGCAATGTGGCAAAAAAAACGAGTAGGTGTGAGAGGGAAGAGATTAGAATACCACACACGCAGCGTCCGTCAGGTTTGCACACACAAGAGCGTGAAAATTTAGTCAAACAAGGCGTGGGCGGATTCTCTCCTTCCATCCAGCAAACCACCAACTAAGGAAGAGAGGACAAATAGGCTGTTTGCCTAAGCCTTTGTGCATACACACGCGCACTCGCACACAGAAGAATAGGATTAAATTAAAATGTAACTGCAGCACAGCTTAGGCTAGTCAATTCCGCGAGTACATTTTTCACGCTCAAGAAAGAAAAGTCTTGTGCGTAGTTTTCTTCGTGGTGCCTGTTTCTTTTTCTTTGTGAAAAATTGCTTGTCTGTCGCTCGCGGTGTGTTTTTGGCTCAGCGCTTTGAGTCTGCGCACAGTGAGCCTCCCATTTAACAGTGCCTTTGAGGCGGTTGGCGCTGAAGTAGCCAGCCACGCGTTAAATTCGCAGCTGGCTGTGCTACTACCAGCTTTTGGGGAGCGGAGGCTCATTTTTTTTCTCTTGCTCAATTTGCTAAGTCAGACTGGAGGAGTAGACATTTGGGCTCCTGCTGTAATTGACTGGTGATTGAAGCGTCTTCTTCAAAGAGCTGGCGAAAAATAACACCGGCGTCAGGTTTCATTGGAATTCAAGGGGGTTCGAAGAAGAATTACGACGTCGCTCTTCTCATTATGCGTAATTTGCGCAAAAAAGGTTGACCAGAGCTCGCACAAGCAGTCAAGCTGCCTCTCAACTTTGCATCGTGTAGCATATTCATCAAGGATGGGGCACTTTCTTGGCAGAAGACAGGCAAGACTAAAGCATTGTGCACTAAGAACAAGTGCGAGCTCAGAAATTTGCTGTTGGGTGTTTACTTGGGGAGATGGGAGTAGAAGAAAAAGTCTGGAGAAAGGAAAGAATTATGATTCTAGCCAGCGAGCGGCAAATACAGCATGCGAATTCTCGAATATTAATCATTCGTCGACGCCTCCTCTTCCCCAGGCCCCAGCGCAACCTGGTGTAGGACTCGTGTAGAGCTCAGCAACGATTGAAATTTATTCAGGGGAAATGACGCCAGCAGATCAAGAATGCAATTCTGCCTCTCACCCAGATGCAACAAGGCTGTTTTCTTGTCTTGGTCCCCATGAAATATCATGTGTGAATTCATTCCCCTCATCTGTCATCCGTTCTGTGACAGCACCCCAGAGAGGGAGATAGGGAGGGGGTTCTTCTTTCCCCAGGGGGGAAGGCATCGATTGAGCCAACGGACCCTCCTTCATTACATTAAGAAGGACAACCGGGATGGCAGCCATTGTCGTGGAGTAACGCACCTTACGCACCCCTGGCTCGCATACCAGACTCCCAGCGCAACGAATGCGTGATCCGTGGGCACTGTGGATGGGGTGAACGTACTGCAGGTCGCGCAGGAAGTGCGGTATGCGAGCGCTGTCAGAATATGTAGTCACGAGTATGTATGACCTCGAACTTGACGTGTTGGCCAAGGAAAAGTCCGTGCCCAGTCGGCTTTCAAGGAAGAAATGTCGACTTTTAAGTGACTTTCAAAGTCGGCTCTGTAGCGCGCAAGTCCTTACGAGGACTTGTACGCTGTGCGTCCTCGGACTTGTAGGCTGTGCGTCCTCGGACTTGTACGCTGTGCGTCCTCGGACTTGTACGCTGTGCGTCCTCGGACTTGTACGCTGTGCGTCCTCGGACTTGTACGCTGTGCGTCCTCGGACTT
>JAAUXU010057857.1_pt1 | contig 19925 bp, 16 predicted proteins | sample 7278151 | NCBI WGS metagenome assembly JAAUXU01 (sample SAMN14350113, study PRJNA611818) | marine sediment metagenome | isolation source: surface marine sediment (1.8m) | place: French Polynesia: Moorea | collected 2018-08 | reverse complement strand
TCTTCTCTTCTCTTCCTTCCTGCCTCTCTTTCTTCCTTCCCTTTCTCTTCTTTGATGGGCGGCCTCGAGGGGAAAGGGATAGGCACGGGACGGAAGAAATGGAGTTGAGCAGGACACGTTAAGTACAAGCATTGGCAAAGTACCGGTATAGTTGGGCGATTTAAAAGTCGCTCTTATACTGGAAATATTCAATATTTTGGTCGGTTTTTGGTGTATTTTGTAAATTAGTGGCCAAAAAATTGTCCTAAATTTAATTCTTATTTCTACTCTTGCCACGTGACACTCTCACTTTCCAAGTGGGAATCGCAAAACAGACAAACATTCTAAACTAAAAAGAAAAAAAATATGATAGTAAAAAAGCTTTGTCGTCGAAAGTTACTATATCAGCTACGGACCTACGGTCATCCTTTCTCGTTGTTTTTCCAAACCAGGCTTTCATTTTGTAGGTTCGAGAAAAACATCTACTTTTATTGTTTAATGGTCTATTTTACTGGAACTTTGTAACAGTTTGCAAAGAGAAAAGAGAGAAAATGAGTTAACAATATATTTTTAAGGTGTTGTAGTGCCCATTACTTGAATTAGGTCCTCAGGATATAGCTCGAGTTCGAGCCCAGTTTGTTGTTATCCCTAGACTTCAGCAGCGGTTTTCTTCCCAGGGAAAAAAAAAAGAAACGGCGACGAAGGCGAGAGAAAAGAAGAGAACAAGACAAGAGAGGAAAAAAGAAAATCGAGGACGAAAAAGGCCTCCAAAAAGGGATTTCCAAAAGATTTATCCTGATCGAGGCCAACAAATCCTCTCTTTGGTCTTGACCTTTGACCTCAACCTTTTTTCCGGGCAGAGACCAAACCAAGGTAAGGCCTTTGTCTTTGGAACGTCGTCGTGGAAATGAGTGCTGCTTGCAATGCTCGCATTGATTCCTCAATTCGATCCCTCCTCTCTGTCCAGGTCCCTCTGCGGGAGGGGCGACGCAGCCTCCGCCTCCGCCTCCGCCGAGGTCATCATGGGCTGATTGATCCCCTCAGACTCTTTGTCTCTCCTGCGTGTCGCCCCCGCCGCCACCATGAAGATCGACCGCAGCAAGCTGAAGAAGAGCTCCTCCGAGGTGCCCGCCGACTGCAAGGCCCTCATCGAGCGGCTGACGGCGTGCGGGAGGGACCGGGAGGCGTTCCTCAGGGAGCTGCAGAGGATTGAGACGTGGACGTACGGAAAGTGCGAGCTCTTCCACTGGATCGACGTCCTTGACCTGTGCGATGAGGTGCTGGAGATGGCCGCTGCGCCCAACCAGGCCGAGGTGCGCCAGCCGGGGGACCCGGCCGCTCCCTGGCTGCTCTCCTGCGACGCCACCTCCATGCTGCAGCTTCAGCAACAGCAGCAGCAGCAGTCTGGCCCGCCACCCACGGCCTCGGCCGCCGCCGCCGCGGCCGCCGCCTCCAGACTGAAAGAGCTGCTCCTGTGGACGCTGCACTTCACCACGCTGCTGATCGAGCATTCTTTCTCTCGGCACCTCTACTCGTCCATGGAGCACCTGACCATGCTGCTGGCTTCGTCTGACCTGGACGTGGTGCTGGCCGTCCTCAACCTCCTCTACATGTTCTCCAAGAGGAGCAACTTCATCACCCGTCTTGCGCCGGAGAAGCGCAGCGGCCTGCTGGGGCGCCTCACTCACTTGGCGGCCTCCTGGGGCGGCAAGGAGAACGGCTTCGGGCTGGCCAAGTGCTGCTCCGACGACCCCGTCCACACCTTTCCGGAGAGCGCCACCACGCTGCACTTTGAGTACTACGCCGAGGTGGCCGCCGCGGCCGCCTCCGCCTCCTCGCACAAGGGCGCCTCCGCTGGCGGCAAGAACCACCTCGCCTCCACCGTCACAGTGATCCACGTGGAGAACGTGGACAAGCGAAAAGAGTCACCCGCCAGGATCATGGGCCAGATCCTGAGGGACTACCAAGTTCCCAAAGACAAGCAGATGCTGCTTTTCACATACTTGAGACTGGCGGCCTCCTTCTCAGACTACTCGAAGAGGCTCAAGTGTGTCCAGGCGCGGCTGCAGGCGCTCTCGGTGCTCATCTACTCCAACCAGCTTACGGACAATGTGCAGAACCTGCTCTACTCGGGACTGCTCGAGGAGCTGGTGGAGGTGCTAGAGATGAGCGGAGACCACCTCATGGAGATCAAGGCCGCCGCGCTCAAGGCACTCACGTCAATCATACACCTGGACAGAAACCCAAACTTTCCCAAGCTCAACACCATCATCGACGTCACCGGGGCGTCTTCCTACCACGGCTTCCTGCCTGTTTTGGTGCGGAATTGCATCGCCAGTTTGACGGGAGGGGGCCCCGGAGGCGCGGACGGGAAGGCCTTTTCGTCCAAGTCCGCCGCCGCCTCCGCCGCGACGACAACGACCGCGTTTCCCCAGCCGCTGGCCACCGCGCTGTTCAGCTTCCTCTATCACCTGGCTTCGTACGAGGCCGGCGGAGAGGCGCTCGTGTCGTGCGGGATGCTGGAGAGCCTCCTCAAGGTCATCCAGTGGCCTTCGACGGAGCTGGACCACATCACGTTCGTGACGCGCGCCGTCCGAGTCATCGACCTCATCACCAACCTCGACATGGGGAGCTTCCAGACGCACTCCGGACTCGCCTGCTTCATCGACCGGCTCGAGCTGGAGGTGGACCACTGCAGGCAGCAGCAGCCCTTCGAGATCAGAGTCAGCAGCGACAGGAAGGACTCGCTGGCAAGTGCCTTGGAGCAGCAGGCGGCGGAGGAACTGGCAGCTAAGGTGATAGCGGAGGGGGGTACCCCGGAGGAGGCCGCCGCGGCCGCGGCAGAGGCTGCGTCGCAACAACAGGGTGCGATGGAGGTCGACGATCCCCAGCCCGGCACCTCGAAAGACACTGACCAAAGTCAGGCTTATATGACAGCTCCAAGGCCAGGTATCATTTCATTTTTGTGTTTCCCTTGTTGAAGCAGTCTCCTCACGTTGATTTTTTTTATTTTCTAGGAGTTACATGTTTACCACAACGGGCAGCACTCCTGAAATCCATGCTCAACTTTTTGAAGAAGGCCATCCAGGACTCTGCCTTCTCGGACAGCATACGGCATGTGATGGACCTCTCCCTGCCCGCCTCTCTGCGGCACATCATCAGCAACGCGGAGTACTACGGGCCGTCTCTATTCCTTCTCGCCACCGACGTGGTGACGGCCTACGTGTTCCAGGAGCCCTCCCTCCTCTCCAGCCTCCAGGACAAGGGGCTCACAGACGTGGTCTTGCACGCCCTGCTCGTCAAAGACGTTCCTGCCACTAGGGAGGTTCTCGGATCCTTGCCGAACGTTTTCAGCGCACTCTGCCTGAACAACCGGGGCCTGAACGCATTCGTGCAGTGCAAGCCCTTCGAGCGTCTGTTCAAGGTGCTTCTGTCTCCCGACTACCTCCCTGCCATGCGGCGGCGCAGGAGCTCGGACCCCATGGGCGACACTGCCTCCAACCTGGGCAACGCCATGGACGAGCTCATGCGCCACCAGCCCAGCCTCAAGCAGGCGGCAACGGGGGCAATCATCAAGCTGCTAGAGGAGGTTTGCGCCCTCGGCAGAGACCCCAAGTACATCTGTTGGAAGTCAAACGCCAAGCCGGAGCAGCAGGCGTCCGGCGCCCCCGCGCCGGGCCCGCCCGCCACCGGGGCAGGTAACGAAGCTGGCAGCTCCGACGAAGAGGACGAAGAGGAGGAAGAGGGAAACTCGAACCAAGCTTCGGGCCAGGAACAGCCGGTCAACGCCGCGGATGGAGCGGCCCCCGCGGCCCCCATACCAGCCAGCCAGGCCGAGAAGGAGCCCGTCCCTCTCGTAGACTATATCCACAACGTCATGAAGTTTGTCGACGCCATCCTGAGCAACAACTCGACGGACGACCACTGTCGGGAGTTTGTCCAGCAGAAAGGCCTCGTCCCTCTCATGGGAATCTTGGGGCTGCCCAACCTGCCCATCGACTTCCCCACCCACCAGGCATGCCAATCGGTGGCAGCTGTCTCTAAGTCCATATTGACCCTGGCACACGAGCCCCAGGTGCTGAAGCAGGGGCTTTTGCACCTCAACGACGTGCTCAAGGCCCTGGAGCCCCTGCACCGGCCCCTTGACGCTCCTGGAGGAAGTGTCTTACTCAGAGAATTGGTGACAGCGCCCGTTATAAGTGAGGCAACAGCGAACCCACAGGTACGAGTCAGAAGATTTACTTTTTACTTTTTAAGTTGCATAACGTTTTCTTTCATTTCCAGGCCACACCTCTTCTCCACTTCATGTCGTCCGCCCATGCCTACATCCAGATGTTTGTCCACGTGTGCCGCACGGGCCAGAGCGACATCCGCTCCCTCTCCATCAACCACTGGGGCTCCGAGCTGGGCCTCACTGTCCTCAAGGGGCTCTCGAGGCTGTACACGTCCCTCGTGTGGGAGAGCACCGTCCTGCTGGCCCTGTGCAGCGAGGACACCCTCCCGCCGGGATGCGAGTTTGGCAGGGCCGATATGGACAAACTTCTACCTCCGAATCTGGCGGCCGCCGTGGCGGCGGCCACGGCCACGGCCTCCGCCTCCTCTGCGTCAAGCAGTAGTTCTGCAGCTGCCCCCGCTGCTTCGGCGTCGGCGGTGGCGTCCTCCGTTCAGAACGCCATCGAGTTGCGAAGCACCGGTGGCACCGAGAACGAGGAGACCTTCTCCCCCGCGTCCGGCACCTCGGCCGACTCCAACTCCAGCGTCACGGCAGCCATGGAGAACCTCAGCACTGACCCGGAGGTGGGCGGCAGCGGCGGTGGGGGAGGAATGGAAGTAGACAACGCCGGCGGTGCCCCAGCGCCAACAGCAGCGCCCGCGGCGGCCCCGACCTCGAACGGAACAGGCGCCGTCCCAGCCAACGGGGCCCAGACCTCCGAAGCGGCGGTCACTAAGGGAGAAAAGTCCAAAGAAAAGCCGAACCCTGCTCTGCACTATCAGATAAAACAGGTGAGTTGGTTTTTTTTCTTCATGTGTGATACGAGTTCGATTATCATTGGTTTTTCTTTCAGATCAAGCCATTGCTCAGCGGGTCTTCGCGACTGGGAAGAGCCCTGGCAGAGCTGTTTGCACTGCTGGTGAAGCTTTGTGTGGGCTCTCCGTTGAGACAGCGACGAGGACAGCAGATCCCCACGGCCCCCTCGCCCCCGTCAGCTCCGGCCAGGGCCGTGGCCTCCGCCCTCACCAAGCTCTTGGCCTCCGGCCTATCGTGGGAACCTCCGCCGACTTCTCCCGTCCCCAGATTTCGCCTCACCTTCTTCATCTGCTCTGTCGGCTTTACAGCGCCGATGCTATTCGACGAGAAGAAGTACCCGTACCACCTCATGCTCATGAAGTTCATCTCATCCGGTGGACAGAAGGCGTTCTTCGACACCTTCTACTGGGCGCTGTCGTGCGGAAACACGGTGGCCCCAGAGGACGGCCTGGAGCACCCGGACCTCCCCGACGGAACTGGAGAGTTCCTGGACTCGTGGCTCCTCCTCCTGGAGAAGATGGTCAACCCCAAGACCGTACTGGAGTCCCCGCACACATTGCCGGCCAAGCCGACGGGCAACTTCAAGCCCTTCGATCCCATGAAGTACCTCGCCAGGACCCACAAACTCGCCTTCCTGGCAGTCATGAAGCTTTGGGGGAAGAAGCCGCTGAAGATGTACGGTCCGCGAATGACTGAATCTGTCTTATCCATCCTGTGCCACATCCTCAAGGGGGAGAAAATGGTTGCCGAGAAAACAGAGAAGAAGGCTGCCGAGGGGCTTCCTAAAATCACTCCGGGTAAGTTGTAGCTAGGGACTTGACTTTGTTGTACTCAACCTGCAAATCTTTTTACTCATCTTACAGGACCAAGTGCCTTTGCAGCTGCAAATGTCGCAGCAGTGCCAGCAGCACCGGCCGCGGCACCTTTGGCCGCTCTGGCACCTCCCGCAGTGCCACCCGCCGCTCCTGTTGCGGGTCCTTCAGGGTCTAACAGCAGCAACGCGGCACCTCCAGCTGTCAACCTCGCCAATGCTCTTCAAGGTCTTCCTGATGCCGCTGAACCAAACATCAACTCGGATGATCTCCGGACGTTAATGGACATGGGCTTTCCCAGAGAACGCTGCGTTGAAGCAATGCAAAACACGGGCTCTCTTGACCAAGTAATATTTCGTCAAATTTTCTTCTTAGTGCAAGTTTCTGTATTTCATTTTCCTTCCTAGGCCACTGAATACCTCCTACACAACCCGATCCCTCCCCTGAACGCCGCTTCGGCCATGCAGAACATGCTTGAAAACGTGGCCGCCTCTGGGGGCGCCGCCGCCAGCCTGGCAGGGCACCTGCGGGTGGCCGCGGCCGAGATCGCCAACGCCGGAGCCGGGGGGGAGCAAGACGAGCTCATGAGGGCCATCGCCATGTCCCTCGGCGAGAACGTCATGGTGTCCACCGGCGGCGGGGGAGCCGAGGGCGGGAGTGGGGGCCAGGAGGGCTCCGACGCCAAGAAGGAGGAGCAAGAGGAGGAGGAGAGGTTCGAGAAGGAGGACTTTCAGGCCCTGGACAAGTCTGTGATAGACGAGTTCACAGAGAACGCGCTCGTTGGGTGCCTCAGTCTCCTGGACACACTCCCTGACACCGTGTACCGCGTGTGCGACCTGCTGCTGGCGGTCTTCGCTCGCAACGGCGACGACTTCAAGGAGCGCGTCCTCCGCTCCCTCATCCAAGAGGTCATCGCCTCCCTGTCCACCCTCAACGTGCGCGCGTCCTCCGCCCCCGCCGCGGCGTCAGACCCGGTGGCCATGGTGGAGGAGCTGTGCAGCGGCGCCGACGCGCTCAGGGCCTCCGCCAGGATCCACCTCTTCACGCTGCTCTTCGAGGACTGCTCCATCCTTTGCGCACGAATCGTGGATGAATCCAGGGCCGTGGCCGACATGACCAGGCTCCTGTCGTCGGTTCAAGGAGTCCTGAAGGCGGCAAGGCAGGTGGTTGGGCCGGCCGGCAATGTGGAAACGCCAAAGTGGATGACGCCCATGCTCCTTTTCATTGACCTCCACGAGAAGGTCATTCTTGGCATGAACAGGAGAGCGAGGCTGGCTAAGGTGAGCACCATCGATTTTCTCTTACGGTATTGGTATTTAATAACAATTCACTCTCATTTTCTCTCTGTAGATTTGCTCGCACAACTGGAAGTGGTTCGACATCTCCAGCGGCCGGTGGTGCTCTTACGCCCAGGCCAACAACAAAACCATCGACGACGCTTATTGGGCGGGAGACACAAGCGTGAAAATTCAGAATGGCCGCAGAAAATACACCATTCAGTTCGGGACCATGATGCAGGTAATTTTCTGTGCTTTCCGGCACTTTTTGTTTGGCCTTCTCCTTACGTTCATTTTTACTTGTAGGCGAACGAAGAGACCGGCAACAGGAGACCCGTTATGATTTCCGTCCGTGAAACCAATACCGCCGCATCTGAGAGCTCCTCGACTGAACCTTCCGGAGCCACCGCTGCCGCCTCTTTGCCGCCTCCGTCCACTGTCCCAGAGGCCGTTGCCTCTGTCTTGGGCGGGCCCCAGGCCTCCTCCACCCCAATGGAAGAATCGCCTCCTGACACCGAGCAGAAGGATCAGAGCACGAAACCCGTGGCCATCGCCGAGGCCGTGGAACAGTCTGCGACGGAACAGCAGCAGAAGGCTAGCGATTCATCCCCCAAAGAAGAGGAGGCTAAGACGACAATCCCCATGTTGGACGGGCTGTCCTCCTCCGAGCGTATGGCGCTTCTGAAGGCCTGTGTGGCTCTGGTTGACGTCCCCGTCGATCCTGACGCCCTCAATGCCGTCTTGCGACTGTGCCTGAGGCTGACACAGGACTTCGACCAAGCCGTCCTCTTCACGCAGCTGGGAGGAGTGAAGATGCTTCTCAACCTTACTCAATCTTCCAACTTCACTGGGTTCACCTCTTTGGCTACCCTCCTGATCCGCCACGTCTTGGAGGACCCCGCCACGCTCCGCCACACCATGGAAAAGGTGGTCCGGTCGGCCACGATGAGCAGCAATAGTCCCAACACCAAGGAACTGCACTACATGCTGCGGACTCTCGCCCCCGCAGCCTGCAGGTCCCCGGAGGTCTTCGTGGCCGTCTCCAAAGAGATCCTGCGAGTGGACTTCGGTCTGCTAAGCAAGAGGACGGGGGAGACTGACGGCCAGGAAGACCAGAGACTACTGTTGAAGTCACTGCCGCCGAAGAACCCGTGCGGCAATGCCGCCGCCGTCAATGGGACCCAGCCGCCACAACAACAAATGACCTCTGGAGTGGTACCGCCCCTCCTCGACGTTTCTCATACGGTGATATGTGATCTGCTCAACTTCCTCGTCCAGCCGGAAGTCGACGACAAGGCGGTCAGTGAGACGGCAAGTACCCAGCAGCAGACGGCCACCCCCAACGCATCGGAGGACGGGACCTCCACCGCCTCGTCATCGGGAGGGACCGCCAACGCCAGCAACAGGACCCAGGTGATCGTGAGGAATTCCTCCTCCGGCGAGCTGTCCGTGCCGTCGACCGACAACGTGATACCGGGCGCCAGCTCGGACGTCAGTGCCGGCAGGAACTCCACAGCAGGCCAGTCTTCATCGTCGAAACAGTCCTCAGCCCCGAAGAAGGATGACAAGTCCGGCGGAAGCAAGTCGGACGACTTGGGGCGGATCAAAAAACCCTTGCTCACGAAAAGCGTGGTGTGCAGGCTCTTGGCAGAGTTGGTGAAATCATACAGCAGTTGTGCAAAGCTAATCACGGACCATGTCTACGAAGCCGGTTCTTCCGAACTGATCAAGGAAGACACTACAGCACTTGCCTTTCTCCTTGACGAGCTCCTGATTAGCAAGGTCGACAAGGACATTGGCCACTTGGTGAAGACTCTTGTGGCGGCCTTGGCTAGTTGCAACCACCACTCCGAGGCTCAGACTACTCTCGTAGCTGAGGTAAAGGCAGCTCTGGCGCGCGCCTTGGCCTGGCCAGAGAGCAATCTCAAACACACCAAGGTACAAGCACTGACGACTCTCGTCTCCACCATGATCGAGAGCTGTCCCCCGAGCTCACCTACTCCCCCCAACAGCCTCACCGCGTACAAGCAGCAACAGCAGTTGAACATGAACAACATGGTGAAGATCCTCCTGAAGAAGGGCATCATCTCCGACCTGGCGCGGGTGCCTCACTCGCTGGACTTGTCCAGCCCCAACGTGGCCGCCACCGTCAACGCCGCGCTCAAGCCCCTGGAGATCTTGACCAGGATCGTCAACACGCCCACCGCCATGGCGTCCCGGGCGGCCGCCAAGGGCACCAGGGCCAACGGAAGCGACGGCAGGGGCGGCAGGGCAAACGGAGGAGCTGCAAACGGGAGGGGATCGGATAATTCCTCAGCAGCAGCAGCAGCAGGAGCAGCCATTGCTGCTGGTGCGGGAGCCGGAGTCGGAATTGCCGATGGTAGCGGCGGAGGAGGGGCAGGCACCAACACTACCAACTCTGAGGCCACCAGGGCCCAGGGTGACGAGACCGTGGAGCCTGACGCGGAGGCTACCGAACACGACGTGTCCACGGCTGCAGAGAGCATCGATCCCAACTCAGAGAGTCAGTTGCAGGTATGTTTTTCGTTTTCAATGCCAACAGTATTCAATAAACCGTACAGTGAATGAAAAAAAATATTGTCATAACTAATTGTTTCCGTACAGACTGTCGAAGAAGGCAACGATGAAGAATTTGAGGAAATGATGGACCAGCTGCTTGATAGGGACGGGCAGCAGGATCCGCCAATGTTGGAAGTCATCGAACACAGCATGAATGAGCAAAACTATGATGTTGATGACACCCAGCACGATTCCCAGGTAGTTCAAAAGTATTTAATATTTGCGGTGTATGAATTCTTAGATGAGATTTTTTTCCCTTTTGTAGATGTTGACCCAGGATGAGTCTCAATTCGAAGCTCAGGCAATGAGCCAAGACGAAGAAGATCAAGAGAGCGAGTCGAGCAGTCGCTCCGAGGCAGCCACCGAGGAAAACGAGGATGAGGATGATGGCATGGACGAGGAGGATGACGAGGACGACGACAATGGAGATGAAGAAGACGAAGACGAAGAGGACGATGGTGAAGATGATGAAGGTAGTGATCTTTGCGCCGTTTTCCAAGTGCTGCTAAATTAACGGGGTTTTTTTTGTCGTTTGCAGAAGACGAAGATGAAGACGAAGGAGTTTCTCCCTTTGATGACGAGGACAACGAATTCCAAGACGTCGACGATGCCATCTACAACTTCCCTGATCACGACGCAGTAGGCATTGATGGTGACAATTCTATGTACTTCGCTTCCAACCTTTCTCATTGTTCCTGCAGGACGATATCGACCTGATGATCCACTACCCAGACTCCGACGCCCACCTGCAGTCGGCGCTCGATATGGATCGTTCGAGGGCGATACAGCTCCCGCTTTGGTCCGACGTGGGAGGCGCCGCGGCCGGGCTCGACGGCATCGGAGGCGCGGGAGGCGTAGGTGGGGCTGGGGGCGGGCACGTGGCGCCTACTCACCCTCTTCTCAGCAGACAGCCCGGCGTTGAAACAGGTAAGTCACGGTATTTTTGCGTGTTGTTCGCGGCAACTGTAGGGTGTATCATTGTCATTGCAGCATCCGCAAGAACGGGCACGCGGTCGCTTGCACGCCACCGCGGCGGGGGAATCCGCATCCATCTGAACTCTCGAAACGACGGAACTCAAGCGGCGGCCGCGGCGGCCGCAGCCAACACTCCCGCAATCCTTCAGAACCTCTTCGGCAGCCGTTCCGAGCTGGTCACCCAGGGTCTGAGGCGCGGCGGGGCCCCGCTTCTAGTCGACTTCGGCTTCGCCATCCTAGACCAGCTGGGCATCGACAGCGGCGACGTGGGCGACATGGACGGCGGCAATAGCGTGCTAGGAGGAGGTGGGACGGGAGGAGTGCGTGCTGCGCTCGGTTCGATCCCCTCGGCCCTCATCCGCTGGACAGAGGAGAGCAGAGTGATTGACGGGGACTCCGTGCATGACAGCGTCACTGCGCTCAAACCACCCATCTTGGAGGTGGTGGAAAAGGCGCGCGCGGAGGAACTGGCGGAGAGGAGGGCCAAGAAAAAGAAGCAGGCCGAAGAGGAAGCCGCCAGGAAAGAGGAGGAAAAGAAGAAGAAGCAAGAGGAGGAGCAGGCCGCTGCCGCCGCAGTCAAGGCCAACGCCCCCAAGATCGAGGTGTCTGATGGGGAGAGAGTCGGCAGTGATCAAGGACAGCAGCACACGTCTGCCTCGGCGGCCTCCACTCCTTCATCCGAGCAGGTTGATCCTCCGGCCGCAGCTCCTGTGCAGCCTCAAGACTTGGGGTCCTCGGCGATCACATCGGCGGTCGTCACTCGTGCGGCGGAGAGCCTCACAGTTGGGGGAGCTTCCACTCAACAACAGCAGAGGACGGAATCGTCTTCGTCGGAGGCCGCCGCCAGGCCGGCTGACCAACTTCCTGCTGCACTCGGTCCCCTGTCGCCATCCCCCGAGGAAGTCACGATGGAGGTCCAGCAGTCGCAGCAGCAACAGCAGCAGCCTCCGCCTCCGCCTCCAGCTCAGTCGGCGGAGGAGGAAGACGTCAACATGGAGACAGCGGAGTCTGCTCCTGAAGGTCAGCATCAGCAGGCCGCCTCTTCGCAGCCCCCAGCAGCTGCTGGCGGCGGAGAGTCTGACAAAAACTCGATGGACATTGTGAGAGAGCTGTTGGAGTTCGACTCCTCGGTTGATCCCTCGACCCGAAGGGTGAATGAGGAACAACAGACTGCAGCCGGAAGCAGCAGCAGCTCGAATGGTGAAGCGCAAAGACAGCAGCAGCAGAGCAACCAACAGCCCGAGGCCGGTCCTTCGGGCACCACCCGACCAGAGGGAGGAGGTCCCGACTACTCAGCCATCCTAGGCATAGACGTCAGCGAGTTGCCCGAGGATGTGGACCCGTCCTTCCTTGCCGCTCTCCCGGAGGAGATGCGCCAGGAAATCATAGACGACCAGCGGCGAAGAAGAAGAGCAGCGCAACAGGCTTCCGCCCCAGCTGCGGCAGCATCGTCCTCCGCTTCGGCGACGGACGGGGGAGCGGGAGGTGTTCAGGAGGTTAGCGCCGAGTTCCTTGCTGCCCTCCCGCCCAACATCCAGGAGGAGGTCCTGGCGCAGCAGCGGATGGAGGCCCAGAGACAGGCCGCTGCCAACGCTAACCCGGAGGCCCCGGTCGACCCCGGAGAGTTTCTGCAGAATCTCCCGGCCTCGCTGCGCCAGTCGGTGCTGGCCGACCTCGAAGAGAGCCAGATGTCCGCGCTGCCCGCGGATCTCGCCGCAGAGGCGGCCTCTCTCCGCAGGGAGTACGACCTGCGGAACCACCGAGCTATGATGCACGACCGCTTCTTCGGCCAGGTCGGAGGCGGCGGCGGCGCGGGCGGCACCGGGGCCACCCTCTCCTCCATTCTTAGAAACGCTCACAGGCTGACCGGCTCCTACCACGTCATAGGTAGCCTGGGAAACGCTTCTAGGGACGGCTGGAGGAGCTTCCGCGCCGGGGCGCCGGGCGGAGCATACCCAGCTTCTCTCCTCGCATCCACCAACCTCAAGATCAAGGGGAAGCAGCTGCTGGACAACGAGGGCTTGTCCTGTCTCCTCATTCTCCTCTTCATCGACGACCCTAAGATCAACACGACAAGGCTGCACCGCATCCTGAAGTACTTGTGCTACCACGGCCCGACCAGGGATTGGGTGGTCAACTCTCTGCTGTCCATCCTCGAGAAGTCTAACGAAGGGCGGGCCATGGAGGGAAGCAGCGACAAACAACAGCAGCAACATCATCAGAATAGCGGCTTCGACACGCCGCCGGCCAAGATCCGCAAAAGCACGTCAAAATCAAGCGCTCTGACAGAGGGTAGAGAGAACGGAAAGAATGGTGGAAATCCTCAGCAGAGCACTGCATGGTTGAACATTTCCATGGACGCCGCACTGGGATTCCGCGCAAACGTCTTCCAGGTAAAACCAATACCATTAGTCTTAGGCTTTGTTCCTTCAAACAAAATTCTATTGTCTGGTTTTAGGTCCAAAGAGCTGGTGTTGGAAAAAAGAGTAACAGCTCTGGGGAGAGAGGATCGAATTCCGTCACTATCCATCCCGGAGCATCCACCGTGGTCTGCCGACACACGCTGGAAGTGCTGATTTCTCTGGCAAAAAGCTTCCCCGTGTACTTCCTTCCCTGGAAAGATCAAGACCTTCATCCACAAAATGCTCAAACCAAGGAAAAGGAAGAAGCTGCAAAGAACAAGAGCTCCAAGGCTGAAGGAGGCAAGAAGGGTGAAAATGCTGGAGCTTCTGACTTCTGGGACACTCTCCTCAGGCTTGACCAACAGTCCAGCAGTTCAAGAAAGGGGAAGAGTGTCGTCCGCAGTCACAGCAGCGTCTCCAGCTTTAAGGGCGGCATTGACGACGATGAGGGCAAAAAATCCGTGTCGTTCGACGCTTCCATATTCGGCCAACTTCTTAGCATGCTATCCAGTCCAGTCATCCGGAGGAATTCCGTCTTGACGGACAAGCTGCTGAGACTTCTGAGCCTCATCTCTGTGCAGCACCCTGACTTCAACAAGAGGCCCGACCTGCCAGACGGCAGCTCAAGCGGAAGCGCGTCTTCGTCTAAGGCCGAGGATCCGCCCCTCGTCATCAGCGCCCAACACCTGAAACTTGCCGTCGAGGTGCTGACGTCAAAGGCCTGCAGCGAGGAGGGACTGGAGGATGTCAACGCCCTCTTGCTAAACTTGTCGTACGGCCCGGAGCCGACGAGGGACACCATCCTCAAGCTGCTTCTCCAAGGGGCGCAAGAGCTGGGAAATGTGGTCAGGCAAAACGTCATAGACCTGCAGCAGGAGCTGAGAAGGCTTAAGGACGGTGGAGCTGCGGACGAGGAAGACTCTGGAGCTTCCGGTCCAGGCGACGCACAAAAGAAGGCCGCCAACAAGGGACTTCTGATGGACAGGTTCACCAAGGACCAGGTGGTGCTCACGGCTCCGTCCAAGGTCAAGGGCGGATCCGAGTTGCAATTACCCTCCATGAACGCACTTACGAGCAAGACTTCTAGCCAGGCCTTTTTCCTCCGCGTGTTGAAGGTCATCATCCAGCTTAGAGAGGCGGCCCTGCTGGCCATGAAGAAGAACACCATAGTGGCAGCCAATGCCAAGGCGGCGGCCAGTGCTGCTGCGGCCGCCGCCGCAACAAATGCACAGCCGGCAGCGACACCTGCTGCCGACGACGGTGCCACTGTAGCTCCAGCTGCTGCGACACCTTCCGACACTTCCGCTGCCAGTGCCGAGCCCGCTCAAGGAATGGAGGTTGACTCCTCCGAGGCAGCCACCGATGCTAGCGAAAAGAAGACCGAAGAACAGCCCAAAACGGAGGAAGACACTCCGTCAACTTCGACTCCCCCACAGCCAGAGAGCCTTGAAAGCTTGAGCGACCAGCTGCAGCTGGAGAACCTGTGGGACGCCCTGAGCGGCTGCTTGAAGGACCTCGCCGACACCCCTGACCACCATGCCGTCCTGGTGCTCCAAGCAACCGTGGAAGCCTTCTTCCTCGTCCACGCAGCGGCAACGCAGCCCGACGACAAAAAGAAGGTTCAACAGAAGGAGACCAGGGCCGAGCAGCTCGCTCACATACAGGAGCAGCTGGAGGCCCCATTCCACCCGCCAGGAACCTCCAGCGGCCCGCCGTCTCTTTCCGCAACCCCTTCTGGTCAACAGCAACAGCAGAGTCAGTCTCAGCAGCAGCAGCAGCAGCAGCCGGCCATGTCCAAGGACACTGGCAAGTTCCTGAGCTTCGCCGAAACACACCGCACCGTCCTGAACCAGATCCTGCGCCAGAGCACGACCCACCTGGCGGACGGTCCCTTCTCCGTGCTGGTGGACCACACGCGCGTCCTCGACTTCGACATCAAGCGCCGCTACTTCCGCACCGAGCTGGAGCGGTTGGACGAGGGTATGCGGAGGGAAGACCTCGCCGTGCACGTGCGGAGGGACAACGTCTTCGAGGACTCGTTCCGTGAGCTGCACCGCCGCAGCCCGGACGAGTGGAAGAACCGCTTCTACATCGTGTTCGAGGGGGAGGAGGGCCAGGACGCGGGTGGCCTACTCAGGGAGTGGTACGTAATCATCAGCAGGGAGATCTTCAACCCCATGTACGCCCTCTTCAAGACGTCGCCGGGCGACAGGGTCACCTACATGATCTACGAGCAGTCGCAGACCAACCCCAACCACCTCGACTACTTCAAGTTCGTCGGGAGAGTCATTGCCAAGGCCATCTACGACAACAAGCTGCTCGAGTGCTACTTCAGCCGCTCCTTCTACAAGCACATCCTGGCCAAGGCAGTCAAGTTCCAGGACATGGAGTCGGAGGACTACTCCTTTTACAAGGGCCTGGAATTCCTCACGACCAACAAGGTGGAGGACCTCGGCTACGACCTGACCTTCAGCCTGGAGGTGCGCGAGTTCGGCATCACCGAGGTGCGAGACCTCATCCCCAACGGCCGCAACATCAAGGTCACCGAGGACAACAAGGACGAGTACGTGCACCGCGTCTGCCAAATGAAGATGACCGGCGCCATCCGCAAGCAGCTCTCGGCCTTCCTGGAGGGCTTCTACAACATCATCCCGCGTCGCCTCATCTCCATCTTCAACGAGCAGGAGCTGGAGCTGCTTCTCTCCGGCCTCCCCACCATCGACGTGGACGACCTCAAGGCCAACACCGAGTACCACAAGTACCAGGCCAACTCCCTCCAGATCGTCTGGTTCTGGCGCGCGCTCCGATCCTTCGACCAGACGGACAAGGCCAAGTTCATGCAGTTCGTCACTGGCTCCTCCAAGGTCCCCCTGCAAGGCTTCTCCGCTCTCGAAGGGATGAACGGTCCCCAGAAGTTCCAGATCCACCGTGACGACCGCTCCACCGACCGACTGCCGTCCGCCCACACCTGCTTCAACCAGCTGGACTTGCCCGCCTACGAGACCTACGACAAGCTGAGGACGTACCTGCTCAAGGCGGTTCAGGAGTGCTCGGAGGGATTCGGCTTCGCGTGAGGAGACGCGGCGGCAATCCTTTCTACCCCCACCCCCCAACACCTTGTCGAGATGTGGCTTAAGAACCTTCCTCTCCCTCTCGTTGATGCGAAACAAAATCCATTCTGTGATGATTCGAAAAACCAGGTGTCGTCTCCCTCAAAAAAATGTGTGTACCTGTACTACCGCGAATTTTTGGGGAGAAGCAAGAAGGAAAAGAGCGCGTGAGTGTGCAAGTTTTTTTGACTCTTGGATGACTACATAAAGGCTTTAACGACGAAAGATAGTGCGAGTGGACTCTTGAATAATCCCCAGGTTTGCGTGAGTGCTGCGTCGTGAAATGCCGCTGACCGCAGAGATAGTACTATATTATTGACCGGGTTTTTTTTTCTTCCCCCGCCCCCGTTCCCCCCATTTGTTCCCTTGTGTACTGTACTTTTTCCTCCAGTCCCCCGCCGCCGCAGAGGAAAAAAAATTCCTGCGTTGTCCCCCTTGGAGGTTGTTGACTTACACTTATTTCATGTTTGCAAGGATTTCATCCTCGTCCCCTCGTCCCCCCGAAAAAAACGGTGCGAAAACAAGCAACAAACTTATGACTGACGAAAAGTGTGTAAGGCAGCGACTGCAGCGGGACAACAGAAGGCGGGCTTGCAGAACAGCACGTCTCCGTTCGCCGTCGACTCCTGTGAAGGCGTGCGGGGCGGAGGCCGTTCGAGCGATCGCTAGTTCACTTGAAAAACTTTGCGAAAATATAAATCTTGAATCTGACTTCAGGGTTCTCGAGCTGCCGATCCTTTCTTTTATTATTCTTTTACGGTATTTGGAGTAGTTAAACATAATATGTGTACGTACGTACGCACGTTGTCCATTGCCTTAACAAAGAGAGCAGCTAGTTCCTGGAACTTCATCGCGCCTCTATAGATTGTCTCCCTCTAGTAATACAAGTCGAGTTTCTTCTTCAAGTTCAATTTTTACTGTGGTTAGGGTATTCGGAGACGGGGTTTTATCCTGCTGTGAAGGACTATAAGCTATTGTTTCTTCCTGGCACGGTGGTCACCCTCCTCAAATGACCTCCACGCCGGAAAAAGTTAGATTAAATTATCCGGGCTCTACGCTATTTTGTCACATTGGAACAAGGCTCTGTGACTCCTGGCTAGTTAAGGGAAGATTAACGAAAGCTAATATTTCGGGTGGGGAATTAAAATAGCAGTGCTCAGAGCCTAAACGCCGAGTTGCTCCTCCTGTCGAGCAGGTGCTTGGCGGCAAAGTCCCTCATCTCTCCCGCCCGATAGTCCTGCCGGGGAAGACATTAGCTTTTTATTGCCACGAGATTCGTGCACACATTGCTTTAAAACATGTCCCTTTGGTTCCAAAAAGGTATTTAATGCTAATTGTAAAGCTTCACCTGCTCTGCCGGGTCCCCGAAGAGGTCGAAGAAGAACCCGGGCAGCATCCGCTTGCGGCGGAGCCTGAAGGAGTTGTTCCTCTTGCGCAGGCGGAAGGAGGTGCTGCGCTGGGTGACAAGGCGACGGCCGCCGCCGCCGCGCGGGGACGGAGCATCTTCCTGCAAAAGAGACAGGATATTGACTAAGTCCATTACATTTGATTACCCTGATATACCTGTTCTGAGTCTTCCGGACTCTTTTTCAGCCTGAAGGAGTTGTTACGCTTCCTGAGCCTGAAGGAGTTGTTCTTTTTCAGCCGGAATGAGTTGTTCTTCTTCAGGCGAAAAGAGTTGTTCTTCTTCAATCGGAAGGAGTTGTTCTTCTTGAGCCTGAAGGCGGAGCTACCCCCGCGCTTGCCGACGTCGTCGCCGTCGCCGACTGAGTTGAGCAGGTCCACCAGGTGCAGGTACTCATTGTCGGCGGCTTGATAAGGAGAAAGCTAACGATAGGAATTTGGACAAAAGTTGCTTCTATCTAAATACCTCGTTTCCCCAAGAAGGAGAGCGGATCGTTTTCGTTCCAACCTCCTCCGGGAAGCGCCCCGTAGCGATCAAAGGGATAGAATTGGCTGAAATAAAAAAAAATCTTGACATTTTTATCTTCTTTCTTCGTTCAAACATTACCTTGGAGGATACATCTCCTCGTCTGCCTCGTCCCCTTCCATGTCATCCTCCAGCAGGGCGGCGGGGGCGGCGGCCGCGGCGGCGGCGGCGGCCGCCCTCGCCGCCAGCATCAGGACGGTTAGCGCCGCCGCCGCGGTCGTCGCCGTCGTCGCCGCCGATGATGGTGCCGCCGTCCTCCTCCTCTTTCCGCGGCGGCCCTCCTCCGTCATGCTCCTCCTACCTCCTCCTGTCCGGGGGGTCTCCAGCGGGGGAATGGCGGCGGAGGAAGCCGCTGGAAGGGATTAATATAGGCGTCAAGGTTCGTCCGGCATTCACCGATACTACAGTGGGATGGATGCATATTTTAAATAGATGGAGTATCTTATTTCCATCTTTGCCATTTTTCATATATTTGCACGACACGCTTTTCCTCCAATAGAGCTGGCGAATTACGTGCTGAAATGTGGATATGCTGCCCACGGCGACGTCGCTGGCAGGTTGGTACAGAGGTGGAAGCCCTTCCGCGAATGTCGGGCTTTGGAACTGAAGGTAGGCGGTGGATCCGAAGGTGGAGGTGGGTGTCATGAATGTAATCAGATGTCATGTGCAGAGAGATAAAGATACTTTTCTCCTCCCCACATCCAATCCTCTATTCCTCCCCAACATCCAATCCTCTGACCTCGAGGCAAGGGATGAAGTAAGGGGGGGAGGGCCGTGGAAATCGTGTGAGAGAGAGTGACCTCAAACAGCTCCCTCTTTTTCTCCATGTGAGAAATATGCATGTACCCTGTATGCATAATTTTGTAACTTACATTGTACCTACCTACATACGCATGTGGGTGGGGGTGGTACTGCAGATCCCTTTGGGCAAGGTTTCCCTGTTCGATCTGGAGGCGTCGCCGATTATGACGTGTTTATGAACTGTAAATTGTGTATCTGGTATCCTTTAGAAAAGGTCGGGGTTTTTTTGCCGCGAATGGAGAAGCAATTATGAGGCGTCAAACTCGGGGGGAGGAACGAGCATCTTTAATTATTTTTTCCTTGCAAAAAAGAGACGTAAATTGTCGTTTCTGCAGATGATGGAAGTTGCTATTAGATGACGCCTCGGCTCAGTTCCGGAAGGCCAGGGGGACGAGCCTCCCAGAGCAACAAGGACATACTTTGTTCAATAACCTGCAGCGGGAATTGACAAAAGGCACTGCTGGACTTCAATTAAAAGAATATTTTGCAAATTCTCTCAAAAAGGATAATTTAATTTGAAATGAAGTGTGACTCCACAAAAGGGTAGAATGGTTGGAATGAGGTATTACCTTTGTAGTAATGGAGCTATGGAGAGGGGTCATGCCGGCCATGGCCCACAGTAAAATTGAAGAGCAAATCCGGGACGGGACCATGAGTCTCTCTTTGTACTCTATGATATCTGAATGGAGTGTGACATCCCTCTTCCTCTTGGACGACAGGGGGTTACACCCCAAAATGAAATTAAAGGGAGAAGCAGGTCGCTTAGATCGACTACAAGCCTCCTTTTGACACAATCTTCTCGGAATGAGGTGTGACCCCCCCCCCTTTCTTATTCATGGAGGAGAGGAGTCACACCCCAAAGTGAAATTAGAGAGTGAACAGAGACTACTGTATTTGAACCAGCAATCATAATTCTCCACTTCAATTTCAGAATGGGTTGTGACCCTCCCAAGGGAGAGACTCAAAATATGAAGTAGTTCATCTCTCACTATGGTTTCAGAATGGGGTGTGACCCCTTCTCTTGACCATA
>JAAUXU010061642.1_pt1 | contig 19932 bp, 17 predicted proteins | sample 7278151 | NCBI WGS metagenome assembly JAAUXU01 (sample SAMN14350113, study PRJNA611818) | marine sediment metagenome | isolation source: surface marine sediment (1.8m) | place: French Polynesia: Moorea | collected 2018-08 | reverse complement strand
TGATGCTGGCCATGCTCCATGGACCTGCAGCTCCACTGCATGGGGAGGCAGCTCTTGAGTGATCCTGCACACCCACGGGTGTTGGACACCTGATGCTGGCCATGCTCCATGCACCTGCAGCTCCACTGCATAGGGAGCGAGCTGCACAGGGCTGTGCCCAGAAGAAAAGATGAAGTGACTGGGGCAATGAAGACTGGAGATCCGCACAAACTGGCAGAGGTGAAATCCATATATAAAGCAATCTACCTATCATGAACGTGCATCGTCGGACCAGAATCTATAGACGACTCATTTTACATATCGAACATCAGCAAGTTGGCATCTCAGAAGTATGTGATTAGAGGGTTACCAACAGACTCTTCTGTGGCTTTAGGTAAAGGGTGACCGAGCAAATTTCAGGATGAAATGATATTTTCGCAGGAACAGCATGATTTATTGAAAATGCATCAGATTGCAGATGGTCATTGACATGTCAGTCATAGGCTTCTTTTGTGATCTGTCTGCCATCTGCATCTATAACAGCCTGCAGCCTCTTGGGGATGGACGTGATCAGTCGCTTGCAGAGCACCTTGTCTGCATTGCTCTCCTGCCACTTCTGCTGTATTATTACACTCTTCTAATGGGCCTTGTTCTGTATCCCTACCTCCTTCACCCACTCCTTCAGGATTGACCACACCTGCTCTATTGACCACAAGAGACTTTTTACAATCAGAGTTCATGTTGGAGAGCAAAGTCAAACATGAACACACCTATCAAGTAAATGTGTACCAAGATCTGCGTCTGTAGAAAAGGCTGACCAAGTTTATTCCCACCAGGTTGATGCATACAGTGGTGGATGAGGATGGCAGGCACAGTGAATTATGATTAATATGTCATTTACCATGCCAATATTTGCTTTATTTTCAATAAATTATGCTGTTCCTGTGAAGATATCATTTCATCCTGAAATTTGCTCGGTCACTCGTTATACTCACAAATGGCACTCAAAACTCTGAGATCCGTGTTCACACGGGAGTTTATCAGATGATCTGTTGACCTAGACGTGTTGAGCATTTAAGCATTAACAGCCTCGACATGGATTTGCACTCAAACCGGTGAGGTACCAAAGTACATAATTTTTTGCAAATGAAACACAAGTTATCTTTCGCTAATGTCTGGCTTAGAAAGTCAGCTGTTGTCCAAAGATTCTACCAATAGATGAAACAACGGAAATGAGTCATCAGCAGATTTTGGTCCAACAGTGTGGAGCAACTGATGTCGCTGTCGAGGCTGCCTGAATATATGCATATAGGTGTGGGATCTCTTTCATAAAAGCTGAGCCATAGAGCTGAAGGTTCAACCTGACGAAAGCAGAGGGAGAGAAATGCATGTAGGACTTTTTAAATTTTAGGATTTTTAAATCGAAGTTAAAGTTTAAAGACAAACCTTCACTTTGATTTTTGGTACATTGGCCTTTTTTTGGTGGGGGAATCAACAGTGAACGAAGTGAATGCGTAAAGTGATTATCAGAGGAGCAATCTCACTTATCATCCTCTTTAGCATAGAAATGCATCAGTGTTTCTTTTGACTTCGGCAGATCTCAGCTTTGCCAACTAGGCTAGTTTGAAACTTGCTAAAATTCTCCAGTGTTCACCAAAATCACATATGAGACATTCTTTTCCCACTCAATTCCGAACTAAACCAATGGACTAAAAACACTGACTTCTGGATCGCATTTCGAATACCGAAGTTAGGATTCTCTCGATGGCTGCAATTCTGCCCCAGAGATCTCACCTAACTTAGTCTACCGGGTGTCCAGTAAGTCCTCCCTCCACCTTGAAAAACCTTGCCCCTGGCTCAATTTGAGTCATTTTTGGGCAACGCTGCTCTTTTGGGAAATGCTTAGGGTCGATCTAAGACTCTCGTGCATACGTAGTCAACTTGTGTTAAGTAAATATCCTCCTCAACCTCAGACTGCCGACATTGATCTTGTCAAAGTTACTCTCGCCGAGCAAGGAAGGACTTCCCGGACACACGGTAAATTCCGACTTTCACTCTAGTCAACGTACAGCTTCAACAGGGCGGCGCGTGTAAAATGCAGCAATCGGGGGACGTCACTCATAACTTTGACTTTCTTGGCCTGCAGAAATGGCTCATATCTTGACAAAAAGCTGAGATTCTTTTCTTAAACTCAACTATTACACAGCTTTGCTTTAGGATCATCCAATATCTAATTATACAGTTGAGCAGACAATAGAAAAAAAGGCAAGCAACTTTTTAGACTAATGTTTCAGCTAAAATTTCAGACATCTTTGATCACCCTACACTTCAACTCACTGCTCCTGAACCTCTTCTATGAGCACCTAAGGGGTTTGTCCACAATGACTGTCATACTCAGCTGTCCTATGACGACTCTTATTTTCTGTGCAATGACAGTACTGTGTGGTGCTCACACATTGAGGAGACTACTTTTCCTCCAGAACTTGGCAAGGCTCTAACTTTTGACCGGATTGAGCTAGAAAAGTGGTCCAGCCCTGTATAGAAAGCTTAGTATCTCCTTTAAAATCGAACTCATATGCACTCTTGCTCTAGGATGACTCATTTCTCCAAAAATACGGATGCAAAGTTAAGGCCAAAAGTTGTGCATGTGAGACCATCATTGGATGCCCACTCAGTCACCTTCGAAGGACTATAACTTTTGGTGGTGTTGAGCTACAGATGTGACTCAACGCGTCATGGACAGCTGAGACTCTCCTTTAGAAGCAAAGTGATACCGAGTCATTTCTTCGAAATATAGCGGCAGAGTTAAGGCCAAAAAGTTGGGCGCAAATGATCAATATTGGATTGGGTTTTTGTAAGGCCATAACTTTTGACTGGATTGAGCTACAGATGTGTTTCACCCGTCCATAGAAAGCTGAGACTCCCCTCCGAAACCGAACTGAAACCCACTTCTGCTCGAGGGTCCCTCAACTTTTCGCAGTATCGACATTTCCAAAGTGTTGCACTTTTCGCGCGTCGCCCTGTGTAGACATGGGGAGTACTTGTGTTACACGTATTTTGCAGCAACAGCCCTGTTTGACTCTCGACCCCACCCCCAGATCGGCGCTGTCGTCCAGCACTTGCTCGGGCTCGCAAAGCGTCTCATTTGTTTCCTGTCACTTGATTGATTAAAGGATCTTTTGCTGCTTGAGTTTGTCCGAGGCAGCAAAAGTATCTTTTGCTCCCCCCCTTATTTTTGCTGCTGCCTCTATTTTTTCCCCTGCTTCTGTCTCTCCACCAGACAACACACACGATGAAACCGGATCCCTACTCGCCCTCCTCCTCCTCCTCCGTTGGCTCTGCTTTTGTTTCCTCTGTCAGTAGTGAAGCTTCCTCCTCCGTAGGCAGGAAGAAGTGCGACTGCCACGACTTGTGCAACGCCTCCATGTTTGCAGAGGCCTCCGTGAATGGGGTCTGAGACGAAGTGCGGGTAGGGACGGGAAGACAACCCTGTCTGGCGCGAGTCACTTACTGTTGTTTTCACAAGCCTTTTTTTGGATGCCCACGAAAAAAAACATGGCAAAAAGTCTCCCCTGACACTGAGGTGACAGCCATAGGTGGGCCTTTCCTGCTTTGTCACAACACAAGTTCTTGACTGCCGGTGCCTCTTTCTCTTCCAGAGAACTTTTCCCGTGTAAACGCGCCTTAAAAGCTCGGTCTCCTGTCGTGCGGGTGGCGCAAAGAAAAAGTGTACAAAAGTCTCAAGGAGAAGAAGAAGAAATTCACCATGGTTTGATGACGTCAACAGGAGCGAAGACTTTTCTCCGCCAGGTTGGACATCTCCTTTGAAGCATCTAGAGCAGACTCGTAAATTATCTTTGTCCCCCCAGGGTGAAACAAGTTGCGGTTAGAACACAAGTTGATTTATAACTTCCCATATCTATGAATCGAGAGCGTCTTAAAGGGAGGAAAAGTCCCTGGAAAGATACAAACTTGCACAGGGTGACCAGAGGACCTTTTTTCTGACTTGCAAAACTTCCTTGGACCACCCTGTGTGAAAAGAGCTCTCTAAATAAACGGATATGCCAATAATTGCTACGCCCACACACTTACCTGGTACGAGGGTTATCCAGACAACAGCAGGCCGAAAACGTTCTAATTGTACTAATGAGTGTCGAATATAACGTTGTGAGATGTTGGCACTGGCACAGCTGAGCAACTTCCAGTAATCAATTTCCACTCAGTCATGTGTGTGCAAGGAGCCGGAGTCAGTTGAATGACAACAGTTTTGGCATCGTCTCTGGATTTTCGTCAAGTTGGCAGAAAGTGATCAGATTGACTTCATCAAGACGCAAAACATGGAGGGATCAAGAAAGATTCTTTGTTCGTGATCAAGGCAGTGACTTCAGTGAACCAGTTGACGACATCCATAAGCTGAAACCTTCAAATTAATCGCCAAAGCAGCTCTTTTTCTCCTCTGGGGACGACACAGGCAAAGATTCAGAGGCGGTGCCAAAGCCGTCGTCGTTCAACTGACTCCAGCTCCTTGCACACACATAACTGGGTGAAAAGTGTTTACTGAAAGTTGTTCAGCCGTGCTAGAGCCAACATCTTACAGCCATTAGTAAGATTTAAGAGTTGCAAGTCCACAACTTCTGAGGCATGGATACCCCTTGTAGCTCTGCTGTGCACTGGGCTAGTGTACTGTTTCAGATCTCCTTTAAAAGCTCCTTCAAATACCATGAAGATGCACTTTAACTTATTCTAAGTTAACAAATTCTTTACTAAATGAGTTTTCCCACTAATCAGACTTGGATCAGGAAGGCCCAGATTGCTTCAGAGCCATCAACTTGGCTGTGGCGTTGTTAGTAGATTTCCGGATGATAAAGTTGACACAAAACACGATGACAAAAAGGTTCCCCCAAAGAACCTATTACACTTAAAACAAATCTAACATTAACTCATCTTTCCTCGTTTGGGGGATGAGGGGAATGTTATTTAAGTATTTTTCTTCTATGAGAAAGTGTCTAATTTCCATGTTAATTGACTGTACAAGAGCTTTCAATTGACTTACAAACCACTGTCCTTAGCTCAAGGCACCGCAGAACCACAGGGTGTCTCACTGACGATGCATGCTGCAAATTGACGAATTAATTACCCTACACATCCAACGTGAGACACCCTTGTGCAACGTTAAATCGGTGTGAGAGGATTCTTGGACACCCTGTACGTCTTTGCTCTGTGTGTGCGCAAGGGGAGGGAAGACATGGCCTTTTCCACGCAAAATTCGCTGCAGATTTGCAGTCTTTCTTTCCTCGGACGAGCATATTCCCCCTTCCCCCCTCCCCCCGTGGTTGACCTTGCAAATGTCAGAAAGTCAGGAAACATCTCTTTTGAAGGCCCGATCACGTTGGCAACGATTAAAAAAGAAAAGGATCCTGCCAGATTCATTGCAAAATATTCCGTAAAATTCATCCCCTCCCTCTTTTAGTCTCCGCAAAATGATGATGGATCCAGCGAAAAAAAGGTTGACACAACTGAATCAGACATTCTGTGACAACTTCATTTACCAGAGCGTAGAGAAAATCCCTTCTGTGGATGACTCATTCGATGGTGTCATCATCCAAAGGCGTTTGGACGGAAAAAAATTGGATTTTTTTGCTTCGTTTTTCTTATTTTCGCAGGAATATTGTGTGTTTTAATCGTCGCGTGCTTTGACTTACAAGGTCTCCTTGATTTCCAGCTGCATCCAGCTTCCCACGGACAAGTCGTCATTGGCAGGCGCGCATGCACAAATGACTTCGTTACAATAACAGCGACTTCTTTTTCTTCCCAACCTCCCTTGTACAAGTTGACAGGGATTAGCTTAGTTAAATACTTTTTATTCAGGTGATTGTGGCACACTAAAGGGATCCTTCCTTATTGAACTCACCGCACGTAGAACTTTTTTTCAGTGCTGTTGCGGGCCCGAACCCCAGGCCCGAAGGCATTTTCTTTTCAAGATGGCTCTATAAGAATCTCGGGCCTTCGGGCTGGCCAGCTGGCAAAGGGCTGTCACACACACACCACCTACTACAGTGGTTGAAAGAGTCACTGACTTTTGCTCTGCCTCTTTCTTGAGCCCGAGCCCACTCGAACCCGAATTCGCCAGGCCCGACCTGAGCCGGAGCCGTACTAACCCGGAACACCACTACTTTTGATGCCCGCCCGCGCAATAGGACGTGACACGTTCAAGTTCCGACGGATTTTCCGTGACAAAGATCGAGTCGTTGTTTTGGCGAAAATTCTTTTTGTCGTTAATTTTTTCCTACCAAGAATAGAGGCAGGGATTTTAAGTGCGATTTTAGGTCAAAATAGTCTGATTCAACAGGGCCACAACATCTGTGCTTAAAGGTAACAACTTCTGGAGATCCCGGGTTGGTCCTGACTACTTCACACATTTGTTCAGTCAACTGAAATGTTACAAGAGTAAGAAATATCTGCACGCAGGCTTAAAATTCATGTCATGCTATGCATTTTGCCTGTGATCATGAGTGAGCACAATGTGCCAGAAAAAATGTGGTCATTTCGTATTGACATGAGAACCGTTACTGATGTCCCAATCTCTCAAGAGCACGTTTTAAGGTAGAAGTTTAAAATCCTGCTCTCGACTCTTGAGTGCATTACTTGTACTGGACTTATACCTAAACACGAACCGCGCGCGTGTTGCGGACGTCACGCATGCGTCGCATGCTGTGGACGTGGAAGCAGCAGCGACTTCCCGCGTTCGGCGGTGGCGGGCATGAAGTCGACCACGGACCACAAATCGAATGCATCGCATAGAAAAAAGTAGGCCTTCATCGAATATTGACTGCGTGGTTTTTTTTGTCTCATACGCCTTCACGTGTGAAGGTTCAAGTCCAATTCGTGCTTGAACAAGGTCAAGTGACGCTTTGGGTCCGTTCGAACGAACAGACTTAAAACTTTTGGGCTAAGACTAGAAGAGGCTTTGTTTGGACAAATGGAACAATTCGAATGAGCAACAGTAGTCAAATACAGTGGTCTCCGCTTATTCCGAAGCGGGAGAAATTTTGGGCATATACGGGGCTATATCCGGATTTATAAATGTAAGGATTATACTGTTATATAAGTGGCACTGCAGAATTCCTGGGCAGTCTGCTGATATTTTTGAATGTATAGAAGCATTTGACTGAAGATTGAATGCTAAAAAGTGCAAGCAAATTATTAGGTGAGACAGATCTCATACTTAACGACACCTTGTCCCCCCCCCCGAACAGCAAAAAAAGTCGGTATATTTCGAAGCATCTTATTTGATAAGCAATCTGGACCTGAGTCCTTCACATATGCGAATGCAAGGCAAAAACCGCTGCTATAAATTAAGTCAATTGAGTGTTTTCTTTTTGGAGTTAAGTCTTTTGGTAAAAACCTGACACCGTTGCTAATTGTGGGTGGAGAGTTGAGGGGTTCTAGTCATGAACTTTCTAGTGTTTGCAATGGAGTGACTTGAAGTTACCTCAATCATTTTTGAAAAAATGGAAATTCAAACTTAAGAGAGAGTTGACTTTTGAGGTGTTCTTTAGTACGGCTTGCACCTAGAGGACGTACCATGAACATTTGACTAGCAGACATATTGGGGACACGAGTGGCTCAAAAGGGTTCTCAAATAGTTCTCCGTTTGAGATGATTGGCAACCGTTGACCAAGCTAAACAGTGCATGAAACTATTCCCAGATCAATGTAGCAGCTCTGATTTCATAAACCCGTCAGCAATCGTTCAGTCTTGGGGTTGTGGGTTACTTTAAGAACAAACCGAGAGCTATAAAGCACTATGTGTCTGTCTGTCGGTCTGTCTGTCCGTCTCGCATGCCCTGTCCTGGGATGTGTGACGGCTCTGTTTCGAGGTCCATTTGAAACGGGATGATCTAGGCACTCCTGTCTTCTCTCTCCTCATCAGAGTTGCCAAGGCTCAAAGACACAGAGAGACAGACGCAGTGCGCTGATTTAAGCACAGTCCCACTGTGCTCAGCTGAATGGCCACGGTGACGGCAGCGGCTGTGTGCAGTGTTTGTCTAAAGTTGGGACATGACAACAACATCCATGGAAAAGCTGATGGTGCTTGACTTTCAGGTTTTTTGCTTCACTGGCCGTGGAGGCAGAGACAGTTCGCATTGAGAAATGTTCAAAAACAGTTGCTTGCTCTTGATTTTTGTAATTGGGACTTCCTGAACCCGTCAGCTGGTAAACCGCTCTTGCCCCTAAACCCGGACCCGATCGCATGGGTTCCTACAACCTGCTCCCCATAATGCTGATTCAGAATATGTATGGTCTTAGGGGTCCATGTGTTGCCATTGTTGAGTGATGCAAGGGCAGAGAAAATCAACTTGTCTTTTACGCATGTAGATTTTCCTTGTCAGCCAACCATAAATTTAGACTTTGGCAGACCCAGTAGAAGGAAATGAAAGTTTAACAAAAGTGAACCTGGTATTCGATTATTATGTGCCCTCTGTGGTGTCCTTATTTCTCTTAAGACAGTGGCTAGATAAAGTGTTGTCTTATGTTAGAGAGAGATGTCTCCTTCAGGAACATTGGTTTCCCCCTGGACTGGATAAGTGTAGCGCACATAAAATCAGTGTGGGTTTTATGGTACTTTTGCAAAACCAACTTAGAATCAATATTGAAACTCAAAATTCTGCAAGGCCAGTTTTATTGCGACCCCTACATAACATTTGAGCATTCAGATCCGGATTTCGTTTTTTTTCTCAATCCCTTTTTTGCATTGTTTTGTAAAATAAACAGACTGAGCAGTTTTTTTTCAAATTGGTGCTCACATGGGGCTCTTGAATAATGAATGAACTGTTCAGGAAATTGTTTAAACCAACCTTTGAAATACATTAACGTTACTCGAGTGGAGGCCTTAGGCTGCAGTAAATGACAGGGTGTGCTCTGGCAATAGCAAATAAAAATGCTCTAGTGAAATGAATTCTTTAGTGACTCACAAATATTCACTAATCATTAATAAAAAATGGGCTATAGCCTATGGTATGTGGCAAAAAACACTGTTTTGCACATGCTGCTATTTATTCCTATTTGAGGTGGGTACAGAGCGCAACGAAAACGAACATATACTTAAGATTTGCTCATAACTTTAACGCAGATGCTTCAAATTTCATGAAACATCATGTGTGCCTGTGCAATGATCACTCGAGGCAGTTGGACTTGGTCTTGGCCAGCTTGGACTCATTGACTGCACCCGGCTACAAATCCCCCTCTATCAGCTGACCCCCAAAAAGTCAGACGCATCGTACGCATGAGCTTCTGGGACCATTTTTTTTAAGGAATTAGAAAACCAAACTTTTATTCATGTACGCTCCTAACTCACCCATTTTCTCCCTGTGCGGTTGAGAAGACCATGGCTGCAGAATTAGCCATAGCAGTAGAAAAATATTCTCTTATTATACATTGAGATATATTTGGTCTTGTTCCGCAAGGAGCAACATCTCCCGAATCTCAAATAACAGTAATCAGAGGTTTCATTAAGTTGACCACATGGGGGGGAGGAAACGGTCTTCTCGACGTGACAACAGTTGCACAGAACGTAAGGGTCGCAGAAGAACTTTGCGTCAAAATTGGAGTAGGCATTGGCAAACACTTCGAGTTCATTCCTTCAAAGTCTTTCTTTTTGTTATTCATGTATAAAATTTAAAAAGAAGACCGGTGTAGCACGCGCATGCGCACACGGGTGCGCAAGCACACCGCATTATGTTTTTGCCACTCTTTCCACCTATAGCAAAGCAGGTTGGGTCGGCTACTTCCTCATAAAAGATAAACACTCATCATCATGATGTGTGTCTGACCTTTTTTTTTGCACAATGAATTTTGGCATTTTTGCAACTTTTTGTCCTTTTCTTTGCCCTGTCTGCCTTGTTTGGTGATCTGCTCCCAAAAAAGTAGAATTTCCCTGGAGGACATTACCTCAATATTTTTTGGATAATTGCCCTTTAGATTAATTTTAACAAAGAAAGTTACGAAACAAAGTCAGAAGTTCAAAATTTAAAGGACTTTTAATCACTGGTGAAACGCCATCATTAGCTGGCGTTGAGTAGCGCTGCCTCTTTCTGGTATCATGAGCGCAAGTCTCTTTAAAGAACAGTTTTTGTCCATCCAGTATCAAACTGACGTGTAATAAGACTGCTTATGAATTTTTAGATATTCTTCTACTTATATGAAGTAAAAGTGTTCGTCCGATGCTTCTTCAAAATGTGCATTTTCCCGCGTCCCAATCTTTATGTAGCACCCTGTAGGCGTCAAAGTTAGACCGCACACTTTTATGAAATAACGTGCTACGAATTGCCTTCGTTTGTACCTAATTTTTCAGATGATACCCTAATAAACTTTAGACCAGCTGAGGCAGGCCTGAGACACCCTGTAGTAGTGGAGTCACTGATGCCTTGATGCACTTGCGCAGGTGTCTTAAACGCTTTTGTGCTATGATTGCCATAGACAACTTTCTCTCCCTGTGTTCCTGGTCATTCGTTTGCACCGCCACAAGCGTATGGTGTGGCAATGTCCAGTGATGCTGAATACCCGGGAGTCACCTCCCCCCTCCCCTGCCGTCAACAACGGCCACAAAAAGGGGTTTTCTTAAGTAAAAACTTGTGTAAATTTAGCACAACTTTCTCTTGTAGTTATGACTATACATTCCCCAGTTGCATAGGAGGACTTTATCACCCGACCTTTTGATCTGATTGCACGAGTGCATCGGACCTGACCAACACCCTTCACTGCACGAGGGCAAAGCGGAGCGGAGCAGAGTGAAGCCTGTAAAGGGTTGGGGGCAGGGCCTGAACACGACGAGGGCAAGACCAACGTCAAGGTGCTACCCTTCTTTCCTTCACCCGTGACTCTGAGGGAGCAAAATGAACTGCCATTTGGGCCTGTCGAGGCTTCCTTTCACGTTACGTCAGTAAGTCAGTGCTATGAGAAAAAAAAGCCGAACTTTCAATGCGTTTGAAAAACTTGAACAGTTAATCTTTCGCCGGCTGTAAAATGTACTTCATCAGTGGACAGTGAGCAGCCTACAACCCCTGAGCCAGATTTGGCATGCACAGGGACAACTTTGGGTCAGCCCAACCTGGAACGTGTCGAACGTAGCTGCTCTTATGTATCTAGTGCTGGAGCAGATGTCTTGGCAGTCAAAGAGAATTTTTTCAGTGATGTTGCTTTTAGAATCAACAAATCGATCAAGCCTTCAGAGAGCAAACATTGTCGAGATTCACAGTGATGAAGTGAATATGCAAATACCTGTGGAGATTGTCATGCAATAGAACTGTTGCTGGGATCAACGATTGAAAAAAAAAACCTCTTAAGTTTTTTAACTGCAGTAGAACTTTCGACCTCCCAAGTTGGTGTTCTTGGAATTAAGGAAACTCATGAATTTTGAGTGATGGAGTTTCTTGTGAATGAAGTTTTCTTGTGAATTGATTCAATTGGTATGACTTTTCTATGGAATTGAATGTGTTCAGATAACCCTATCCCCCCCATCTGCGGGGGGGGGGGCGGGGACAGGCACCAAGGGTTGCTCATCCTGCATCATCGTGTGCATATGTACATTTGACAAGATGAGCGAAGTTTTCCAAAATCATCCCTGAGTCACACACGCATAGGTGTGACTCCCTCACTGCGTTGTGGCGTGTGTTTAACTGTATTGCTACCTTACTTTTCACCCGATGAACAGAATTGTCTCTTGCTATGCCTGAGGTGCTCGCAAAGTAATGCTATCTTGCTCCAAACATCACGTACATAAATACGAAAGTAATTCTACCACTCTCTTTCCTGGATATGCTTTGCTGGCAGAGTTCTGATATGCCCACGTGTCTTTTATGCCGCCAACTATAGTTCGTACCTGTGTACCTGTCAAAAGTCTGACTCTTTGTGTGGAGAGAGAGGTGACACGGTCTATCTGGCACTGAAGTGGTTAGTTCACAGACTCACAGGGTGTGGCAGGAGTATGACAAAAACATGAAATATTTCAATGAGCTTGAGTCACACGAAAAATGCACCTAGTCAGAATACGTGCAGAAGGTCAAATAATGTCTGTTTTTGCTCAATATGTCTGCTTGCTTGCGTGCTGCAGTCGCTTCTGGACGCTGGTGTACATTGCATGAACCATGCAGTGAATGCCTCATTTCCACGAAGACATTTTTCAGCACAAATTGTGCTCGGAATCATCCCATGAAGATTGAGTTAAGGGACAAAAAAAGAAGAAACTTTACACGTCAAAATTTCTGTGACGCTTCCATCTTTTTTGGCTACTTCTGCCGCGCCCTGTAGCGGAATAATCGAACCGTAGCTAGTGCATTCATTTGCTTTTACACACTCACTCACGTGACTAGCAGAGTCAGTCACCATAGCCGATTCCACACATCTCCATCGCACACGTCCTACTTCATATTTCATGCAGCTAATGAAACTTGTAGCTCCAATGTTGCGTTCTGGGCGCAAGGAGATTTCGACACAGTTCCTCCTCAGTCCTCCTTACACAGACAAATGAGCCACAACATCTTGGGGAGGCGCTCGTTGTTCTGCAAGCTTAACAGCAACCTCTTAACCTTGGACGAGATCGTCCAGCCGCTCAAGTGTGGGTGACAGAAGACAAGTTTGTTTGGTCCCCTTCGATAATGCTTCTGATTCGCGGGGCCTGAACAAATGTGCTCGACATGTGTGAAGGAGACGACGTCTTCAACGTTAAGAAGGGATCTCGCGAAATTAAACTGCAACTCGCATAACTTACTTGTTCAAGATATTTTTAAGTCTTGGCCCCCCTAAAAATTGACTGCGCTGTTACATGAGGTTCATTGGACTCCAGACTATCCTTCAAAGATGCGACGAGGCACTGAACTAAGCTACATTATTGCCAGACCAAAGTCATTCCATTGGGTCAAAAAAGAAAGGCTGCAAAGGTCAACTTTTCGAAATGCGAAATTTGGCGTTACTTTTAGAAATGACGTCTAGTGCACTTGCCATTTTCTTAGTTATTGTGTGGGATTTGTAGATTTCCAGTTTTTGAGTTTGAAACGTTACTATTATAAGGATAATGGTGATGTCAAACTGGGGAACGGTAGATGTTGACCCGTTAAAGGGGTTGAGAACGAGGAAAGATTTCTCTCGTCCACCCCTGTGAATTCAACTGCACCAGAGTCAAAATGTTTGACCAATATTAAGTCCCGGAAATTCCTCTCCTCCGGGTGAGAAATTGAACTCCCCCACCTCGCTTCCCCTGCTTTCACCCACCCCACCCCCCTCACCCTTTCCTTACCCCTCTGACCAGCTGATCTATTTATTATTGACAGATTTGTGGTTCAAAGATAGAGGGGTTGCTGCACCCTTGTGAAGTGGGTCAAGTATGAATCTGGGAGGAGTTTCCTCAAACATGGACCACAGGTTCAATCAGTCCAGGTTTGACTCTGGATCGACAAACTCCGGGTAGATCTCGAAGAAGCCTTGCTTAAGACGCAAGGAGAAATAAGTGAAATCTGGAGAACATAGATAGGGAATTTAATAAAAATGTCCGTTGACACCTCTCTGGCATTGTCCCGAGAACCCACTATAGAGGAAGACAACACAATTCTTGATGCGTTGAACGCTGATGATGACCACGAAGAAGCTGCCACAGCGGAGGCTGCTCAACATCCTCAGATTGTGATCCAGTACAGCTCTAGAGATGACGTCTTGCCTCCAAGATCAAGTGCGGTGAGACCAAAGGTGAAGCAGAAGAGAATAAAGCTTCAAGTGTTCAAGTTAACCTCTGCTGAAGAGGCGTCTCGTAAGGAGTCACGATTCAACGTTGCCAGATTCCCTACACAAAGAAGTCCCTCGTCTACATCAAGATCGACCTCTTCCAGGAGATCGACGACCTCAGGAGAAGAAGCCAAGAAGGCCGCCAGGAAGAAACGGAAGAAGAAGAAGAAGAAGTTGAAGAGATCGCGGGAGAAGACGAAGCTGAACATCGAGGTCTTGGGCACTGGATTTGCTTCTGATGCCACTGATGATGAAGCCTCTGGATTGTTTCAGCCTCCACCTCCTGGGTTGTCGCCACGCAGCCAGGCAGAATACGTGAGGGCAGCCTTGAAAAAGGCCGCCAAGATTAGGAAGAAGCGGAAGAGGAAACGGAAGAAGGGGGACAAGGAGGAGGACAAGAAGAAGCGGAAGAAGAGGAGAAAGGGGAAGAAGAAGAGGAAGAAGAAGAAGAAGAAAAAGACGCCTGGATCAGACGACACGGAGGAGGAGGAGGAGAAGATTGTCCATCCCCGGAGAGACGAGGGTCACTTTTACCTTACTCCGATCCAGCTGCTGCGCCGGCGGCGTCTCTGCGATGTCGAGCGCCACCCCGTTCAGTGCTCCATCTGCTCTGGCGTCCACTACCGCACGAAGAGGAACTTCGCCGCCAACATCCGCATCATGATAAGTGTGAACCGCGCGCTGGCCAGCGTCCTGGGTGAGATGCGCCGGGGCATGAGCGACATCGACGACAACCTTGAAAGGGTCCGGCGCAACCTCGATTACATGGAAAGACAGTATGAGGGTGTCTTTAGAAGAGTCAACATGCTCGTTGTCCATTGAGCCTGTATATGGACAGTATACAGACTCGTCTTATTCGAAATATGGTGCTTTTTAGCAGCACAAAACTACGCCAGCGGAACTGGGATAAGCTGGATTTTTCTCTAGGGAGGGCAATTTTTTTGAGTACGCAGTAGGCGAGACAAAAAAAAGAAAATCTTCTAATTTTTCAGAGTGCATCGTAGGTTTGTTACCAAATGCCAAATGGTGAAGAGGTAGCCTAGTGGGTTTTTTTTAGTTTTCTTCACCTTTATCTTTCGGAATTGAGTTTTGCTTTCTAAGTTGACTACATAACAAAGTGTTGAGATTTGACAGGCAAGGCTAAACACACTTTGCTTTCAACGTTATTTGACTTCAGTGCTTCAGTTTAGGATCTGGAAAGGGATTGAGTAGGTCTAATATAAAATGTTGACCTTACATCAAGGCTTTCGAGGAGGATCCTTATGTACAGTGTTTTCAGGCAGAGAGGAGACCCAAAAAACACATCATTTTTTCATTATTGAATGGAAAAATGATGTGCACAAGGCCCTCAGTGCATTACAAGTTATTCTCAAATCTTTATGTCATCGAGACTTGAGTGCTCTTCCTCCATCATATGCTTGGACTCATTCATGAACGTCTCCGGCCACTCAGTGTCGACCTTGGGGCTGGCGGACTTCCCCTTTTCCGTCCTGGTCTCACTGTCCCGCTCGAGGACGCCATAGCCAGCTGATCCGTCAAGCAACACAATGGCAGCGGGGGGACGATTTTTGAGGCGGACACTTATGGCGATCGATAGTTCTGGGGCCTCCTCAAGGGGTCCTGGGAACGAGCTTTCTTTTGAAGCTTTGTTGTTCAACAAAAAAGGCATAGAAATAGCATAGCAATCACGCCGGAAAGTCTCAATCTCATTGGTCAAGGGGTTGCACAGTTAAGACGCTTTTAGTGACTGTGGTAACTCTGCTTCGGCACTCTGCTGCGCAGTCTCGTCACAGGTAACACAATTTTGTCTGAACTTGGTTGTTGAAGCATTTTTATGAGAATCAAGGCAATTTTGGCGAAAATGACAACCTTCTTTGCTTATTTGACTAAACTTACATCAACGTCCATTGACGATAAAGAAAATCTGTGCCCTATGTCAACCATAAAGAAAGCAGTAGTCGTCAGTTTGGTGCAGAACAAGTGTGTCGCCAACACCACTCATCCGAAGAGCAAACTAAAATCAGCACTGCCCACCCGGTAATCATCAGACCCCGACTTTAGTCTGGAGGACAAGCTAGCCCACCGGTTGACCCCGTTTCCGCCACGGTCATAACTGCCTCACAATGACCAAATGGCTGATCCTTAATAGAATACAGCATCATGTGTTGATAATATGCTTTGATAATGAGCAGTGCAAGAAAATTAAGTATTTCCCCTCCAATACTGCAGCAGTCGCTGCTGCTGAAGGGTGCACATTTGTACTTTCGGGCACACTATGGACCAAAGTGCACGATGATAGGCACTGCACGAGCACACAGGCCTCGACAAGGGATGTCATGGGCCTTTCTAAGTCCTTGGTCAGGAGGTCATGACCAAGAGGCATGACTTCGTTTAGCCACACACATATTGAGCGCATTTTTAGCGCATTTCTCCTCACTGTTTTTAGTCGGTGTCATAAGGAGTTTTGAGAACTTTCTCAGGTGTGGCAGCAAAGCATGGGAGAGACAGAGAGAGGAGTTCCGGAAAGAGAGAGAGAGAAAGACAGAGTGAGAGAAAGGAGAGAGAAAGAAAGAAAGAGAGCGATTACGCACGCCCTCCAAACCCTCCAAAATACTCCTCTTCAGACAGGAGAGAAGAGTAGAGAGAGACAGAGAGGTTAAAAAGTCGCGCACATCTTGCTTGGTTTGTTTGTGTCACATCTTCAGGACACAGAAACATTAAAAGAACCCCCACCAACTTTGGAGTCAGGACCACGCTTTACAATCACACTGATGACCGGTGTTTGTACTTTCCAGGCTCTTCCGGTAACTTCGTCAGCGAGGCCAAGACCTGCATCAACGTCTTTTTCCTCCTCTCCTTCTTCTCATTCAGCGTCCGAGAAAAAGAACTGAACTGGATGCTTTCCAAGTGCTGCTGTTGCCTTATTCAACACACCAAGTTTGTTTGATGCCGTGAGCTACAAAGAAGTGCGTGCATCACAATGGCCTAGCTGGAGCATGTATAAATCATCTCAAGACGACCTCAGGTGATCTACGAGGACGAGCAGAGGCTGGCTATGGAAGGTATTCTGGCCTGCAGGTGGGTGAACACGAACGCTAGTGCACACTTGTGCTGGAAGTTTAGCAACTGATGCCGACTTTGACGTCGAACACGCATCGCGTTAGCCAGCTACAGGTTGTCTCACTCAAGTTGTCGAAGCTCCAATCGTCCATGCCGTGACCAGGAGCACCGCAGATTCTGATTCGTTCAAAGCAAGGGCTGAGCCAACATTGTCGAGACCTACACGGGGTAGAACTTGGGCGAGTGCGACTTCTTCCACTCAGTCGGTGCTGTCGCGGGTGCTTCACTCAGGAAGCGCTGTCATGCTCTAGTCTAGTGTCCAATAAAGGAAAACCTTTTTTCCAGACATCCATGCTTCAAGGTGCGACATAAGTGTGACAACCTGTATATTGTCAATGTGTGATGCAAAGTGCGGCCTCATTTTTCCTTCATTCAAGTTTAACTCCGCACATGCAAAAAAAAAGTGTAGGGGGAGTGAGTAAACAACTAAGAAGCAATCTTGTCAAACTGTGTGAGTGCAAACAAGCTTGAAAAACCATTGCTATACACACACAGGGAGGGATTCCGAAATGAGTCACACGTCATCTTGGTCCTCCTGAGGCCGGGCGAGCTTGCGTCCTCCGAGTAAAAGCAATGAAACTGAAGGAAAGACTCTTGGCCGGACTGGTGGGATTCACCCTCGCCGTCGGTCTACTCCTCTTCATGGAAGCACAGGACATTTTGGTGAGAAGGACGCAACAAATTGTACAAATTGCTTACTCTGGCGAAACCGGACGGAAATTTGCAGATTGTGTGACCGCCACACAACTGCTCTGAGCTCTGGGGCTTCTGTTTACCTGCGGTGCATTGTCGACGTGCTTGCTGGTGCAGAGGAAAGGTGTGTTTGTCTGGCAGTCCTGGGTTTCTGCGCTAGAATGCCCAAGATCGACGAGGTTGAATTGAGCTTTCTCAGAATCAGTACACAATCTGCATGAGAACGTTGGTGGAGGGTGAAGCTTTCAGCGGCTGAAGTAGAACGTCACAGGGAAAAAATGAGCCTGGTGTTATTGGGCCCACCTTAGGTCTACCTGGACTGTGATGAAGTAGATCGGACATGGTTTTCTCAAGAATACAGACCAATGACCAAAGTACTGTGCAGCTCCTCATGAGCAGGCGCTGAAGCTTTTGAGAAACCCTTTCCTGAGGGGCAAAGGTTAATCAGACAAGCACATTAAGGTTCCCAGTTCTGGTCAGTGCAATCATGATCCACATCATATTGATCACTTCACTGAGGAGCCCTTGGCTCCAATGTTGCTTGGCAGCCTCTTTGGCACAACACATCAACTGCGTCAAGGATGATGCTCCAATGCTATGGATGCCTCCTTTTTCGTAAAAAAGGGCATGGGGTTTAAAAAATGGCCATAGCAGAGAATGAAAGAGTCTGCAAGTCTTCGTAGTCTACATGGTTACAACCTCATCAAGGTCTGTGAGGAAGAATTTGAAATGTGTAGAAATCAGTTGTTGCCTACCAAACCTGTAATTTCTGAAATGGCCACTTTCCTAGAGCTTCGCGGATTCTGTCCCACCCTGTTCTCAATTGGTAGTCACTAGTGTCACCTGTCAAGGATTGGATGCTGCCAGATTTCAACTTGATCTTCCTCTGTCCAGGTGTCTCAGTCTCGGCCATTGTTGGTCCCCTCTAGTCAGTCAGCCCATGGGTTCATCCGGCCGCCGGAGAAGGCGTTCAGGGGCAAGCAGCACGCCTTCCAAAGAAGTCTCCAGAAAACTGCTTCCAATGGGTGAGGAAAATTAAATATATCATCATCAATACTGTGGAGAAGGTCCAATATGTGTCGTTTCTCCTCGTCAGTGACCTGAGCTTCGCCAATGAAGATGACGAACAACAGGTGCCTGAAAAGCAAGTGGTGCCAAGTCATGCCAGTTCCAAGAGATCAAGCAGCACAACGACGACGACGCCAAGACCAGGGCCACCAGGTGAGTGGAACAGCAGCTTTCCTGTTCCCATTCTTCCACAACCTGAAAGGTGTCTCAAAACGACTCATAATTGCTCAGACCGCTTTCGCGACGATGACTTCAACGACGTGCTCGAGGCCTTGGTCATGGTGTCCGAGGAGCAGGAGCAGTGGAGGAGGATTCTTGACCAGAGGGAAATAAACAATAGGAGGAGGCGAGGGCGGATCACGCTGGCGCATCTGGTGGACGAGGTCGGTAAAAGGGAAATCTGCCTCAACAACACGTGGTTGGGCTCTTGCAATTTGGTCTTCTTGTCGCAGGAGCTGTCCGAGAACGCTACAGTGTACGAGCGCTTCCAGCTGGGTCTGAGCGACCTCGACCTGTACCCAGAGAACGACCCCAACGTGGAGTCGGTCTTGAGAGGCCTCTCAGACTCGAGGTTCGCCAAGATCGAGCAGAAAGAAGGAGGAACCCAGTTCAAGCTCATCGTCGACCTGGAGGACGGCGGAGTGGCCCTCTACAAGCCCATGAGGTTTCCCAGGGAACAGGTGAGAGTAGACAGAAACTGCGTGAAAGTGAGACACTTGGTCTGACGGCTTCCGTCTTCAGGAGACGCTGCCGAACCACTTCTACTTCAGCGACTACGAGCGCCACAACGCTGAGGTGGCCGCCTTTCACCTGGATCGAGTCCTCGGGTTTCGCCGGGCGGTCCCGGTCGCCGGCAGGAAGATCAACATCACCACGGACATCTACGAACTGGCAGACAGAGACCTCCTGAAGACTTTCTTCATCAGTCCGGCGGGAAACATGTGCTTTCACGGTGGGACTGAAAACGCCAGAACAGAACGCGCAGCACAGAAGTATAACTTTTTTCTTACTTTTTCACTTCAGGCAAGTGTAGCTACTACTGTGATACCGGCCACGCCATCTGTGGCAGCCCGGCCGACTACGGCGAGGCCAGCATGGCGGCATTTCTTCCAGAGAAGGTGAGAGCTCAACCCTACCTGAACGCAGGGAGCTCCGGGTAGATTTCTAAACGACAGTATGACAAGAGAATGTTACTGAGTCTTATTCTGTTGGGGGGGGGGGGGGGGGGGGGGGGGGGGGGGGGGGGGGGGGGGGGGGGGGGGGGGGGGGGGGGGGGGGGGGGGGGGGGGGGGGGGGG
>JAAUXU010005685.1_pt1 | contig 19942 bp, 14 predicted proteins | sample 7278151 | NCBI WGS metagenome assembly JAAUXU01 (sample SAMN14350113, study PRJNA611818) | marine sediment metagenome | isolation source: surface marine sediment (1.8m) | place: French Polynesia: Moorea | collected 2018-08 | reverse complement strand
TCTGATCGCTAACGGCTGGCTGTCAGTTACTGATCACAGGCTCTTAGCCAGTAGCCAGCAGCGAGAAGCCAGAGGCAAAAATAGCTGGAACCTGACACCCGCATTAAACCTTAATAATTACTTGCGTTTTTTGCGATGTGAATCGGATGATTCGAGCTTATCAATCAGTTTTTCCGAATATTTCTGAGGTTCTTCGAATTCGATGGAGGTGCCCCGCAGGGTATTTAGCTTCATGATCAGAAAATTGAGCTTTTTAATCGCACGATATTTCTCGGTGGTATCCGTCATTGCGCCCAGGAGTTCTTCCGTTTGCCGAATCTCCTTCTTTAATTCGAGCTCGGGGGGGATGCAATCGGCATTTTTTAAAATCTTATAAGCCAGACGCAATTCTTCGGCCACGGTTTGATCGTTTAAAAGATCTAATGGCTCACCACTGCCTTCCAGATTTTCGAATTCACCCTTCTTTTGTGCTTTGCGAATGCGCTCTTCGACAATTTTGGTAAATCCCGGTAACATATTCGTTCCAGAGTGTTGTGTATTTGGTGGTTGGTGTTTCGTACCTGGTGTTTTATACCATTTTTATGAATTTTATCAAACAAAATTAAACCACCTATATGGCTCCAGGCCTCTTGCGGCTTGCTTCTCGCTTTTTGCTCTGACAAACAACGATTGTGTATTTATTTTAATCAATTATGATAGGTTTAAATGAGAGCAAGAACTCGATTGCCATATGCTGGCAGCCAGTATCCGGTAATCAAAAGCCAGCTGCCAGAAGCAAGTAGCCAGCAGCCAGAAAATAGATTTGACCCTGCCGCCTGCAATTTGTTAATGAAAGCCTTGTGTGTTTCGCAGTTTGAAAAAAATGCCCTGAAAGGAACCGTTCATGAAAAAAATCGCCTTTGCCGGTACTGATGGCCGAACCCTGTTGAGCGCGTTGGTCGTATCCACTGCCACCAGCGAAATTTATGAAGAGTCCTATCAAGGCGTTGTCGTTCGAGGAACCCCCTCGATGCCAAAATTTGCAGAAACCATGAATTGGCCGATTGTGTTCATTCCAACAGAGGGAAATTCTTACGATGAATATGCAGCGGCCATCATTGAGGCCCTCAAGTCCGGTGCCATCGACTATGTTGTTCCGATGCCAGAGGCGCTTTTATTTGACGGGCTGGTGGATGAGGTGGAGTCCGCCGGTTTTGGCGATCGCATCGTCGGCCTTAAAAAAGATGCCGCTTTCATCGAAGGGGATAAAATCAAATGCAAAGAGCTGTGCCAACAGGCCGGCATCCCGGTGGCGACTTCCTGGGAGGCCGTGGATGCCAAAGCGTACGACACCATCCTGCATACCTGTCTGGACTACATTCAGCAATATGGCGGGGCCGTCTTAAAATATCCATACAGTGCCGGAGGAAAAGGCGCCCGCATCATTTTAAATTCCTGGGAAATCAGAGAAGTCTACGATACCTTAATTAAGGATTATAAGCGCGATTATAAGAAAATGTACGGCGCCAAAGGGCACTGGCCACTGCTCATCGAAAGTCTGATGTCCGGGGTTGAGATTAGCTTTACGATTTTGGTGGACATAAACGGCAACTTCCAGATCCTGCCCACTGCGATGGATTACCCTGAACGTTTTGAGGGGCCGGCCAGCAAGACCAACCCCATCACCGGCGGAATGGGCGCCATCTCACCGCACCCGATGGAAACGCCCGAATTGATTCAAATGGCCGGCGATCTGATCGCCCGACCCCTTGTTGACATTATGAAGGAAAATGAATACCTGCGCCCGTGTATCCTGTACCCGGGGTGTTTCGTCTCGCTGGACAACAACAAACAACCCACCCATATCCGGGTTTCTGAAATCAACATTCGGCCCGGCGAACCCGAAGCCCAGCCGGTTGCCCGCCGCTTGAGAAATCTGGGCGTGCTCATCGAGGCCATGTTTGATGGCCGTCTTGATCAGGTCAGACCGGAAGTCAGGGAGGATCAACTGGCGATCTGTGCCGGTCTGGTAACCGGCCCCGGTGGGCCGGACGGTCAAAAGGGTTATCCGTGGTCCTGTACCAAAGGTGAGCCGGTTGAGATTGATTTTAATTATATTCGCAAAAAGAGCATCCAGATTATTCCGTCGGCAATGACCTGCAATGCGGATGACAATCGATTCAAGTCTGACGGTACCCGTGTCGCCTGGTTGAATGCCAATGTCAGAATCAAGCCCGATGAAAACCGGGGTGAAGTGGCGGAACGGTTTCGCAACAAACTCCTTTCCGCCTTTGACAATGGCAAAATCCGCGTCATACCTAGAGAAGACCCTGATGGCAATCGATTGGATTTGAGGCGGGACATTGGAACACATTATTTGGTGGCTGAGAAGATATTCCCGGAAAAATAAAAACCCTTCAGGATTTCGTTTATCCTAGAAGGGCTTACAAGCTTTAAACGTTCTGCACAAAGTTTGATCGGGTTTTATCGGGCCGCCACCAGACGGTAAATGGTGGCGATGCAGGGACTTGAACCCCGGACACTGCGGATATGAGCCGCATGCTCTGACCACCTGAGCTACATCGCCACAACCACCCGCCAACGGTATACTTCACCGGATTTCCGGCGAAACCTCCTCTTAACAACTCACCGGTGGCAAGTCAAGCTAAAAGGGTGTCAGGATGAGGATCCAGCCACCTCCACGGTATATTCATCCAGGTTAGGCGGCAATTGATTGAATACAATTAAGAAAGGAATTGTCTTGCCGGTCTGGACTTTCACGTTAGAACGCTTGTCCCCAGATCGATTTTGCAGCCGTTTTTTAATGTCCGCCATACCCATGCGTTGAAGATCACCGTCGCTGATCGTATTGCCGGCATAAACAGTGGCTGAGTTGGCCAGGCTTTTACCTTTTTGAAAAATTTTACCGGTAACTTTGATATTGCTGCGGGGATGATCATATTCGTTGCGGACTTGGCCGGTGATCACTAAAATCCTGCCCACCCTATTATTGTCAACAAACTTATATGAGATCGTCCGGCTCATGGGTGTAATCATCAGGTTGCCAGCCGTATCCTGGACTTTGGGCTTTGCCAAATCACTTAGATAGGGAATTTTGATATCGCTGATATACGGAATATGGACATCGCTGACGTATGGAATTTTAACACCCAGGGTGTTGGTCACGATGATGCCGACCAGGCACAGTAGAAAAATCAGCGCGACTGCCATTAAGGGCTTGCGGGCGCTTCGCTTTTTCGCGGGAGCCCCCATTAGCACATCCATATCGTCCATCGCATCGGTTTGCTCATAGATATCATGGGTTTCAGCAAATTCTTCGGTGGCAAACTCTTCGCTGGTGGCTCCCAGGTCGGCGCTGTCTGACAGATCATCCTGGATCTGGGTGGCGGCTGCCTGGGTTGCGCCAAATTGCAAAGTTTCTTCATCCGAGTCCAATAGATTGAAATCGAGATCTTCTTCGCCGGATGCTGCACCTTCCAGCTGCGCGTCGCCTTCTTGCACATCCGCATCCAGGTCTAAATTCAGCTCAAGTTCGGAGTCCACAGACTGGGTCGCCTCATCCATGACCGCTTCTAGATCGAGTTCGACGACTTCTTCAGCATCTGAAGCTGCATCGTCACCGCCCTCAAGCATTTGTTCGATATCTAAGAATTCGGCATCGTCACCCGCCCCAGGCTCAGCGCCGGCTGTCTCAGGCTCCAGATCCAAATCCAGTTCCAGCTCATCCGCATCTTCAGTAGAAGGCTTTTCATCGGATTCCAGCATTTGTTCAAGATCTGACATATCCAGTTCATCGGAGGCCTGGGCGGCTTCAGCTGGAGCTGCGTCGCCTGCATCTTCATCGACTTCAAATTCAAGTTCCAGATCATCCTCCGCAGCAGCTTCCGCCGGTTCGTCTGAATCCATAATTCCTTCAAGATCTGAAAAATCCAATTCATCATCGGCATCGAGACTTTCCTCAGCGGCCACCGCTGACGCCTCCTCAGGCAGTTCTTCATTTAGATCAATATCCAGGTCAAGACTATCTAAGGCTTCAGCACTCTGATCTTCCTCGGCTGGTTCTTCAGTGGATTCAATAATACCTTCTAACTCTGATAAATCCAGTTCATCACTATCTGGTGCGCCAGCATCCAATTCGGCGGCCGGAGATGCCGTTTCCGGCTCCGGTTCTAAATCAAGATCCAGGTCTAAATCGTCCGCAGCTTCGGAGACGACATCTTCGATCGGGGTATCGGTTTCGTCTTCGACCAGGTCGTCAAGATCCGCCATATCAAGCGCTTCACTGCCATCGTCAGCAGCAATAGCCTCGGTGGCGGCAGGTTCAGCTTCATCAGGTTCAAGTTCCAAATCCAGGTCTGGGTCGGCTTCCGCAGCTGCTTCGGACGTTAGACCCTCCAATTCAATATCATCATCGGTGGCGACAGGTTCAGCTTCATCAGGTTCAAGTCCCAAATCCAGGTCCGGGTCGGCTTCCACTGCCGCTTCAGACGTTAGATCCTCCAATTCAATATCATCATCGGTGGCGACAGGTTCAGCTTCATCAGGTTCAAGTCCCAAATCCAGGTCCGGGTCGGCTTCCACTGCTGCTTCAGACGTTAGATCCTCCAATTCAATATCATCATCGGCACCTACCAAGTCTTCAAGATCCGATAGATCGAGCTCATCGCCGCCATCATCAGCACCCAACGCTAATGCATCATCGGTCGAATCAAGACTTGAATCTGCCGCAATGGCATCAGCTTCCGCAGCCTCGCCCAAATCTTCTAAATCCATATCCAGGTCCGGCAGATCGTCATCGCCCGCTTCAACCGCGCCCAGCTCAGGTTCTTCTATCTCAACGAGGAGATCGTCATCCGAGTCCAAACCCATAACATCTGAATCATCGTCTTCAACTGAATCCAGCGACAAATCATCGTCGTCAAAGTCCATCATATCATCAAGATCAGGCAATTCATCATCCATCTCAAGAGACAGATCTTCTGACGCTTGATCCAATTCAGGCGCAGCGGCTTCCGGATAAACGATGAATACGCTGCTGCATTTGGAACAACGGACTTTGGAGCCGGTATCCTTCACAAGACTGTCGTCAACGTTGAAACTCGATTCACATTCATTACAGGTAACAATCATTTCATACCCCATTAATTAAGATTTTATGTTGATTCTCCCGGGCTGACGACAACATTTTTCAGCCCGTGTTATGTTGGCTAAATCGCTCTTACGATCTTTTTAAGCAGGATCATTCCGGACAAGGAACAGTTGGAGCCGTAACTTGCAGCACGTAGATAACCGACCTTCACCAGAATGTGACGCCGCATGGTAAGATCGGCAAGAAAAATGAATGCATTATTTTGAGTACCGCTAAAAATAGGTTCGCAGTCCCGGTTATCGGATGAACGTATGTGCACTGCGCTGGTATTAGATTTTTGTGATTCATCCCGGGGCAGGACCGACATCAGGTCAAGCATGCTGCCAAGATAAAATTCCGCGCACGTGCTTAGCAAATGCGGTGAATAAAAATAATCTATAACTTAAAATTATCGTGAAAACGCAAATTTGTCAATTATTTTTATTCGTTACATTCCTGTCGCGGCCAGCTCTGTGACGAGTTTTTTCTGTTCATCCGTCAGTTTTTTGGGTAATTTGAGCTGGATTTTTACATACAGATCACCTTTTTTGCTGCTTTTCATGTGCGGGAGCCCGTGGCCAGACATGCGCATTTTCGTGCCGGGCTTGGTACCGGGTGGGATTTTGAGGTTGAGTTTTTTATCGTCAAGGGTGGGCACTGAGATGCTGGTGCCTAATATGAGCTCGCTTAATCTTAATTCCTGATTCATATACAGATCATGATTTTCAACTTGATACACCGGGTCATGGGTCACCTTGGCTTGAATAAAGAGATCCCCGGGAGGACCACCGAGCGGGCTGGCGCTTCCTTTGCCGGCCAGTCTTAATTTTTTACCGGATATCAAGCCCTTAGGTACTTTAACCGTTACTTTTTCGGAATATCCCTGGTGTTGCAAGCTAATCGTTTTGCTGGTCCCGGTGGCAACCTCTTTGAGGGTCAACGGAAGTTCATAAACCAGATCTGCGCCTTTCATTCTGGCCTGCTGATGACCGCCTTGAGATCCAAATGGCCCGCCGCCGCCGAAATTGAAACGCGTTCCGCTGCTCCTGCCGCGGCCCGAATAAAAATCGCCGCCAAAACCGAATTCACGGAAAATATCGCCAAAGTCAAAACCTCTGAAAATATCTTCCTGAGTAAATCGCTGCTGAAAACCTTCGGCACCAAAGGTGTCATACTCTTTGCGCTTCTTTTTGTCACTCAAAACAGCGTACGCTTCACTGATTTTTTTGAATCTTTCCTCTGCCGCTTTATCACCCTTGGTATGGTCAGGGTGATATTTCATCGCCAGTTTACGATACGCTTTTTTGATATCCGCATCAGAAGCATTTTTTTTAATACCGAGCAATTGATAGTAATCTTCAGCCATAGGCACACGTCCCCTTTTTAGTTAAAAACCAAATAAATAGACGATAATTATGGAATTTTTTATGTCTAGGATAAGTTGTTCAACCTACAGTGTCAAGGGGTCAAAGCTATCGCAGTGCCGGTTTTTGGTGATTTGAGTTCTCGAGGACGAGGACGACGACGAGGACGAAACATTTTGCTATCTTTCGTACTCGTCCTCGTCCTCGGTTATGTTCCAACCATGCCGTATTTTACAAACTACGTGCACCTGCACCCGTAATCAACTGCAAGAAAGAAGAGACCCGTAGCCAATGATCTGGTACCTAACCCGAACGGCTTGCTGCTTTAATGGCAACCATCAGCACCGACATGGCTGCCGGTGTTATGCCATCGATACGCGAGACCTGACCCAGAGAGGTCGGTTTGGTTGCGGACAATTTTTCCTTCAGTTCATTGGAAAGACCGTGCACAACCAAAAAGTCAAAGTTTTCCGGTATTTTCATCCGCTCCAGGTTTTTAAATTTTTCGATTTCAGCCAGCTGTTTTTGAATGTAGCCCTCATATTTGATTTCGATTTCGACCTGCTCCGTCACATGGTGGTCAATGGACATCGGGCCGGCAGCCAGCGTTTCAACCACATCGTAACCCAGCTCGACGCGCTTCAAAAGTTGGTCCAGACGGGCACCGCTTTGAATGGGCCGGGTTCCGGCGCTCTGCAAATATTGGTTAACACGATCATCCGGTTTGATCGTGATTTGCTTGATACGCTGAATTTCATGCGCGATTTGCTCTTTGCGCGCCTTGATTTCTGTGAGCGTGTCTTTTTTGATGAGTCCCAGCTCGTGGCCCACTTCAACCAGTCGCAGCGCGGCGTTATCTTCTCTGAGCATCAGGCGGTATTCGGCTCTTGAGGTAAACATTCGATACGGTTCGCGGGTACCCCGCGTTACCAGGTCATCAACCATTACCCCCATGTAAGCCTGGGATCGATCCAGAATAAATGGCTTGCGCTTTTGGATCTGGCAGGCGGCATTGATGCCGGCCCATAGTCCCTGGGCCGCGGCTTCTTCGTAGCCTGAGGTCCCGTTAATCTGACCCGCCAAAAAAAGCCCAGTCACCCGATCGGTTTCGAGGGTGGGTTTGAGCTGGACGGGATTGACGTAGTCATATTCAATCGCGTAAGCCGGCCGCATAATTTCGGCCGACTCCAGTCCTTCTACCGATCGCACGAGTTGAATCTGTATCTCCAGCGGCAGACTGTTACCCAACCCGGAAGCATAGATTTCCTGGGTATCGATTCCTTCCGGCTCAAGGATAACCTGATGTTTTTCCTTGTCGGGGAATCGCACGATTTTATCTTCAAAGGATGGGCAATAACGCGCCGAGACCCCCTTGATCATACCGCCATAAAGGGCTGAGCGTTCAAGGTTTTGGTGTGCGATTTCATGGGTGCCTGGATTGGTATAGCCGATATGACATGGCAGCTGGGGCAGCTGAAGGACATCCGTAAAATAGGAAAAAGGGGTGGGGTCGGCATCCGATTCTTGGACGATGAATTTAGAAAAATCGATACTGGATTTTTTCAATCGCGGGGGAGTCCCCGTTTTCAGGCGACCCAGCTCAAAGCCCAATAATTTAAGATCGTCTGCCAGCCCATATGATGCAAATTCGCCGGCCCGACCGGCTTGAAACGAATTAAACCCGATGTGCAGCAGACCCCTCAAAAATGTTCCGGTCGCCAACACAACCGCCCGGGCCGGATAGCCAAATCCGAGGTGATCTTCTACCCCGGCCACCCGGCCGCCATCTACCACCAGTCGCCGTGCTTTTGTTTGCTTGAGATCCAAATTGGGCTGTGCCTCGACAACCGCCTTCATGGCCATATGGTAGCGAATCTTATCGTTTTGTGTGCGCGAGGAATGCACCGCGGGCCCTTTTTTGGTATTTAGTTTTCGAAAAGAAATGGCCGTTTTATCTGTTATTTTTGCCATTTCTCCGCCCAGCGCGTCCAATTCCTTAACCAGCTGTCCCTTGGCCATGCCACCGATTGACGGGCTGCAGGGCATGGCAGCCAGCTTGTCCAAATCGATCGCCATCAGCAAGACATCGCAGCCCATTCGCGCGGCAGCCAGGGCGGCTTCGCAGCCAGCATGACCCGCACCGACCACAATGATATCGTATTTTTTAAGATAATTTGCCATTGTAAGGCATCATTTGGTGCGCGTTAGATTGGAAACACAAACAATGAAATTTTTACCACAAAATTCACCAAGAACACAAAGCAAGAATGATATATTTTTAATCTTCGTGCCTCTTCGTTTTTTTGGGTGGATATCAGTCAGGCCAGGCGATGGTTGTCAGCCAAAGCGTCCTGTGCTAAATACCGATTAACTAAACCTTACATGAGAAGTATATGTCCCGCCCACTTTATAATCAAGGTTTTGGCGATGGCAGCGCGCAAACGCTATAACGACTTCAATACTTATCTGCGCCAGATGTTTAATTGTCGGGTACAGAAAATCACCGTTGATGCCGGCATGACATGTCCCAATCGAGATGGAACGCTTTCAACCGGGGGGTGCATTTACTGCAACATTCGCGGATCCGGGACGGGTGCACACGCAAAGGGCCTGTCTATCAGCCAACAGCTCATCAACGGCAAAAACGCACTGTCGAAAAGATACAAGGCCAAGAAATTTATCGCCTATTTTCAGTCTTTTTCAAACACGTATGCACCGCTGTCATCTCTTGAAAGCCTCTACGAGGAAGCTTTGGGAGTTGATGATGTTGTCGGGCTTTCAATCGGCACCCGACCCGATTGTGTGGATGATGCGGTATTGGATTTACTGCAGGATTATGCCAGACACCACCTGATCTGGATTGAATACGGTCTGCAATCGGCAAGCGATGAAACCTTGGCCTATATTAACCGGGGCCACAATGTCCAATGCTTCAAGGATGCCGTCGCAAAAACCCGCAAACGGGGTATTATGATATGTGCGCATGTCATTTTGGGTCTTCCCAATGAATCAAGGGAAGATATGCTGCACACTGCCAAAACATTGGCGGCGCTTGAGATTGACGGTGTGAAGCTGCATTTGCTTTACGTGATCAAAGGAACCCCTCTGGAAAGTCTTTACCGGCAAGGCGACTTTAGATGTCTGGAACAGGACGCTTATGTAAATCTTGTTTGCGATTTCTTGGAACAACTTCCATCCGAATGCGTGATTCAGCGCCTGACCGGTGACCCGCATCCTGCCGAGCTGGTAGCACCGACCTGGGCGCTTCACAAAACTGAAACTCTGGAAAAAATTCGGCACACTCTGGAAAAAAGAGATTCTTGGCAGGGAAAATACTTCGGGCACTAAGCATGTCATTGGTGACTGACAGATGCATAATATTTAAGTGTTCAGTTATTAACAGCTTTGGGTGTCAGCTCTAGATAGGACTCAGGTGTTCCGCCGCAGGCGAATTCAGGTGTCAGGAATTTGAACTTGTTGAAAATCATCAGATTTTGCAAGGCATCTTTTCTCTGACACCTGAAACCTGACACCTGCTTGCAATAGATTGGTGATAGCCATATCTTTGGTATGTACAGTTAATCAGAAGCAAGCGTAATCTAATAAATGATGAATCAAAGATTTCTACAACCGACGGATTTTGATCTTTCGTTTAAGGTTTTTCATGAGCTCATGGCCAAGAAGGTCGCCGATATTCTTCTGGTCTCCAGCCCATATGATGCCTTTATCATGGAAGAAGAAGGCCGCCTTGCCGAGCGCATCATACATGAGTACCGCGGATTAAATCTCTCCCGTCCGCCGATGCTTTCCTGGGTGTCTTCTGCCCGTGAAGCATTGGATATCCTGGCACAAAAAAAATTTGACCTGGTCATCACCATGCCGCAGGTCGATGAAACCGATGCATATGAGTTGGGACGCCAGATCAAAACGCGGTTTCCGGACTTGCCCGTTTTTTTGATGATTCAGAATACCAGCCGGCATTTGCTCGACCGTCAGGATACGGATCGAACATTTATTGACCGCACTTATGTCTGGTTCGGAAACTCAGACCTGCTGCTGGCTTTGATTAAAAACCTTGAAGACCGCCTGAACGTCGCTTATGACACCCAACGCGCATGGGTGCGCGTTATCATCATTGTAGAAGATTCACCCATTTATTATTCATCACTGCTGCCGCTGCTGTACAAAGAGATCGTCAGTCAAACCCAGGCAGTCATGGAAGAATCCCTTAATGATGAACACCGCATTTTAAGGATGCGTGCGCGGCCGAAAATTCTGGTAGCCCAAACCTACGAAGAAGCCATCGATCTATACCAGAAGTATAAACCTTATTTGCTCAGTGTCTTTTCCGATGTTCGTTTTCCCAAAAGCGATAAACTCGACGACGAAGCCGGCTTTAAACTGCTTTCAAAAATTCGGCAAGACAACCCTGATCTGCCGCTGCTAAATTTCAGTTCCGAAGAGTCCAATCGCGCACAGGCGCAAAACATACCCGCCGTTTTTTTAAACAAAAATTCCGGAACGCTACATTCGGAAATACGCAGCTTTTTTATGCAATACCTGGGATTTGGCGATTTTATCTTTCGCCTGCCGGACGGCAAAAAAATCGACAAAGCCTCCGATTTGCGCGAAATGGAGAAAATATTGCCGACCGTCCCGGATGAGTCGGTTTTTTATCATGCCACCCGCAATCATTTTTCAAGCTGGTTGATGGCGCGTTCTGAAATCATGCTGGCTTCCAAACTCAAACCGGTTAAAATCAGCGATTTTAAAAGTGTTCACGAGGCCAAACAGTATCTGGTCTCCATCATTCGTGACCGCCGCATGGGGCGCCAAAAAGGCATCATTTCTGAATTTGATGCCGACCGTTTTGACCCGGATACGGATTTTTCCAAAATCGGCAAAGGCTCACTGGGCGGCAAAGCCAGAGGGTTGGCATTTATGTCGACTCGCCTGAAAAACCAACCCGAAATTCACGAAAAATTCAAAGATGTCACGATTACGGTTCCCAAAACGCTGGTGATTTCAACAGAAGGGTTTGATGCATTTATCAGCGAGAATAATCTGGGCGAAGTCGCCACCGGTGATGATAGTGATCCGGAGATTATTCGGCTATTTGCAAATGCCCGCATGCCCGCGATGCTGGAACGCGATCTGCATCACTATCTGAAACACGCCCGTTACCCGCTGGCCGTGCGTTCATCCAGCCTGCTGGAAGATGCGCAATTTCAGCCGTTTGCCGGCATCTATAAAACCTACATGATCCCCAATAATGATGATGACTTCGCCGTACGATACAAACAGCTCACTCTGGCCATCAAACTCGTGTATGCTTCCACCTATTGCGAAAGCGCACGCGCTTATGTCAAAAGCACTTTCCACCGCACCGAAGATGAAAAGATGGGTGTGGTTATTCAGCAACTGACCGGTGAGGCCTATGGGCAGCATTTTTATCCGGCGATCTCGGGTGTTGCGCAATCCTACAATTACTACCCTATTTCATATTTAAAGCCTGATGATGGCCTGGCGCATATCGCCCTGGGACTGGGAAGAATAGTCGTTGAGGGCGGCGCCGCAATGCGCTTTTCTCCCAGATATCCGCAGTTTCTACCTCAGTTTTCCACTGTCGACGACATTTTGGAAAATGCGCAGCGCTTCTTTTATGCGCTTAACCTGAACGGTTTCCCAGAAGATCTTCTCACCAATGAGGACGCCACCCTTGAAAAACTCGATATCGATTCGGCCATGCACGATGCCCCTGTGCGGCTCCTGTGCAGCACCTACTCGGCCCAGGATCATCGCATCCGTGACGGCGTTCAGGCGTCCGGGTACCCGGTATGCACTTTTGCCAGCATTTTAAAATTCGATGCGCTGCCCTTAGCTGAAATCCTGACTGAGATCCTGGCGATGGGCAGACAGGGCATGGGTTGCCCCGTGGAAATTGAATTTGCCGTTAATATGCCCTTGGACGCGGATCAGAAGCCCATATTTGAGCTGTTGCAAATCAGGCCGATGGCCGTCAACCAATCCAATCTGTCAGTAGAGATCCGTGATGATGATATCTCTAAAGCCTTTTGTTATTCAACCATGGCGCTTGGCAACGGTCAATTTGAAGAGATACGGGATATCATCTTCGTGCACCCGGATCGTTTTGATGCGGCCAAAACCGTCCAAATTGCGTCAGAAATCGCACAGGTGAATAAGGAGATGCGCCGACGCAATCAGAAATACCTGCTGATCGGTCCGGGGCGCTGGGGATCTGCCGACCGCTGGTTGGGGATTCCGGTTCGTTGGCCGGATATCTCGGGCGTTGGTGCGATTGTAGAAACCACCATAGAGGGTTTAAAGGCCGACCCATCCCAGGGATCCCATTTTTTTCATAACATTACCTCATTGGGAATCAGTTATCTGAACACCTCAGAAGGGGGAAAGGATTTTATCAACTGGGAATGGTTAATGTCATTGCCAGCTGAGGCGGAGACCCCTCATTTAAGACATGTCAGCGTTGAAAAACCGCTGCTCCTTAAAATCGATGGTAAGGAATCTAAGGGCGTCATTATTCCATAGAAGCGGTTTGAAAACTCCATTTAACACTCGATGACTGTGTTCCAATTCGATTCAAAATGCTCGCGTACTATCGTGTACGCTCCACTTTCGAATCGAATTGACGCCTTGTCCTCGAGCGTGATCTGAAGTTTTGAAACCGCTTCCGTTTATACTATTGTTAAGATATTAAAAATGAAAGCTTAAGTGAAAGAAAGGTTCTTTAAAACAATTAGACTAGATGGTTTCCATATTTTAATTTGGAACGCTCAGTTTGGCCAAATCAAAATTGAGCGATTGTCGAGGTTGCCGCAGCTACACGAAAAATGCCGTTTCGCTATAGTTAGACTATGCGGAACGGCATTTGACACAGTAGATGCGGTAAGATCAGCAAGTCCGAAGGATTTCAAATTTTAAAATAAATATCGACAGAATTCCTAAAAAAAATAATTTCATTTTTAAAATTTGAAACGCTCATTTAGGTTTACTTGATTTCGAAGCTATACTTACCGCTACCGCCGTATACCCTAAGAAAATACGGCGGTTGCACATTTCTGGGGATCTCAAAAGTTCTGGTTGTGCCCGGTCTCAGTTCAGCAGTGTACAGCCCTTTTCGATGGGCAACATTGCCGATCGACAACTTCAGCGGCTCACCATCCGTTGCCGTTGTAAACAAAATGGATTTCCCTTCACGGTCTGAAATCGAGTACCAGTCTTCTTCATCCAGATGGCCCAACTCTCCGGCAATGGACCGCCCTGCTGTGATCTTGACGGCCTCGGTAATCCGATCGCCGGCATCTTTACCCAATCCGGCATCATTTTGTTGTTCAGCACGAATTTCGAATTCGTAAGGGCTGTTGCCATCAAAGGCTTCAAGAAAGTAGATACCCCCGGTGGTGTTATTGGTCATCAAACGAGTCGATGCCGTGGTTCCGGGCAGCACGTCTTCCGATCGCCAGATCTCGATACCATCAACATTGCGAAAGGCAAATTTAATCGGACCGCCTTCGCTATCATTGGTAAGTGACATTGTCATGATGCTGCCGGCCGGCATATCAAATCGATACCAGTCCTTTTCATCATAGCCGCCCATCTCACCGGAAAAAGCACCACCCGGCACAATTTTAAGCGCATCCGCCATCTTGTCTCCCGCATCAGCGCCGGACGCCGCATCATTTTGCGATTCGACATAAATGTCAAACCCGTAGCGTCCGCTGCCGTAATAGGCTTCAAGATAATAGGTCCCGCCGGAAGTGGTGTTCATCATTACGCGTTTAAGCTTGGTTTCACCCGCTGGGACCACGCCGGAATACCATACTTCACTGTGTTCAAAACTTCTCAGTGAAAACTTCATCGCTTCACTGCTCTCACTGGGGCCGAAGGCAAGTTTTAGAATATGGCCCGGCGGGATATCGAATCGATACCAGTCTTCTTCATCAAAACCGCCCATCTCACCGATAAAGGAGCTATTGGTGTCGATGGCGAGCGCCTTGGTGATCCGGTCGCCAGCGTCGGACCCCGATCCGGCATCGTTTTGGCGCTCGATGAAAAGATCAAGCTTGTAAGAGCCGATACCGGAATAAATTACTGCAGTGTAGATCCCTGCTGAAAGATTGTTCATCAGCAAGCGCATCGAGCGGGTTGACCCCGAAGCGGTTTCACCGGAATTCCACAGCTCGTTTCCTTCAAAATCCCGCAGGGCAACTTTGATCAGCTCACTGTCGTCACCGGCGGTAAAATCCAGGTTTAAAATATTGCCGGGATCCAGGGCGAATCGAAAATAATCCTGCCGATCGTCTCCAGAAAGGGTCCCGGTTAAAATGCCGGAGGAAATCTCCATGCCCTGGTTAAAAGAATCATTGGGCTCTGCTTCGGTGATGGTTGTTTTCTCTGACCTTTGAGTCAGCTTCAAACCGGTTTCAGACTGTTGCGCAATAAAGTTACTCATTCGGCTCTGGAACTGATTTGAAATGACTGCCAAATCTTTTAGATTGCGCTCAATGTTGCCCAGTCTTGAATTGACAAGATCATAACGTTCCTGTTGTCTGGCCACCTGCGCTTCGGCAACCTGATGTGAAAGCCGGTCAATGCTTTGCTCGTATTGGCGAAAGTCGTCTTGGCATTTTAAAAACTCATCAAAGACAATCTTATCGTCGTGAAATAAAATACAGCAGGTTTTTAGATCGGCAGTTAATTGTGCCGATTGATCCAAGAGTTGCTGAAACTGTTCGTCATCTAAAAAAGTGCTGCCCCGTTTTTTAATGATATTGATCTTTTCCGCAAGGCTGACCGTAGTTTGATCAAATATGCTTGCGCAGGGGTTGGGTTTGGTCCTTAAACTGGAATACAGCAGGTAACCGGCTGCGATGACCACCACAATGCCAACTGCAGCTAAAAGTCTTTTTTTCATTCTCTTTTCCCGAAAACCATTCGCTAGTCTGGTCTGATATTAACCTGTCGGATTCTGATGCGCTGCAAGTAGTATATCATAGCTTTGAAGTATTTGTCTCAAGAAAAAGATTTGGGACCGAAAGGATCAGTGAGCACTTGGCTGTTGAGCGGCCAGTTTTCGCAAATAAGCCGACAGGCGGCGCAAGTTTTCAGGTGCGCTCAGTTCGTTGAAGGACAAGGTCTTATTTATTGTATCGGTTGATAACGTCAGGCGGCAGATAAAGTCATCGGGTATATTGCGGGAATTGGCGGAAATCTGCTTGGGGTCCAATTCCAAAGCGCGGGCAGCATCTATCAAATCCAGAATTTTTTGGGCCTCCGCCGCAGGCAGGTCATCAATTTCGCATTGATATGCAAAGCGCAGCCCGCCATATCCGCCGGAACATTTATACTCAATATACACAGTAGTCTCCTATTGGGTCCAGTTTAGGCTTGCCGCCACGCCTAATAGTTTGGGCTGCTGGCATATGCCCAAGGTTTCAGTGTTCAGGTGTCGGGTGTCAGCCCCTCTAATCTTGCCTGAAACCTGACACCTGCCTGCCAGGCCGTAGCTTTCCAAGCGAAGGCTGGACACCTGAACTGCCGACGGCGGAACCTTTGAGACTGCCACCTGAAACCCCGTTTTTAAGACCCGAAATGCGAAACCTGTGAGTCCTACGTCAAGTGAGGCAGCCCCACCTCCCTGAATGCCGCTCTGACTTGTTGGGTTGAGCCCACTGGCACCTGTTTTTGCCGGGTTAGGATTCTGGCCGAGTCAACAATAACGTCGACAGCGTCATTAAATTTAGCTGTCGTCCATAGCTTCTGAAGTGCGTGGTACCAGATAAGCGTGGCTTTATCAGTGCCAATTTCCATGGCGACCAGATAGAAGGCGCGATTGGGGATACCGCTGTTAATGTGAACCCCCTGGTTGTCATCATCGCCGGTATAGTAGTCATTCATGTGGGCCGGTTGCGGGTCTTTGCCAAGGAGACGATTATCGTAGGCCGTTCCGGGAGCCTGCATGGAGCGCAGCGATTCCCCGTAAAGGTCCGGCCCCATAATTTCATCGCCCACCAGCCAGTCCGCCTGGCCGGCATCCTGTTTGAAGGCGTGCTGCGTTATGGCACTGCCGAAAACATCTGAAAAATGTTCGTTCAATGCCCCGGACTGACTGAAATACTCCAAATCGGCCGCAAACTGGGTAACGCCATGCGCCAGTTCATGCGCTACTACCTCCAGCGACCGGGTAAAACTGATAAATATTTCACCGTCGCCGTCACCAAAGGTCATTTCATCGCCATCCCAGAAGGCATTCATGTAATCCTGACCGAAATGCACATTGAGGATTAAATCCATACCCTTGTTGTCAATGGAATTGCGCTTGAGCACTTTGCTGAAATAGTCGCGAACTTTGCCGGCAAACGTGTAAACCCTGTCGGCATCTTTGTCACCGCTTGCCGGTTTACCTTCACCCCGGACCAGCTTGACGCGCTGCTCCCATTTGTTCTGGCAGTCGTAAACCTTGCGTTTGGCCTTGGCCCTAGTTTTGGCACTTATAAACGCTTTCATATCGATGCGTTTATCCGCACGCTTTTTGCGGCTGATTTTACTCTGCTGAATACTCAATCTGGCATTGTCCACACCGACCCGTGCCAGATTTTCCAGAACCTGCGGCGGAACAAATGTGCAATTGCATTGATAATGCGCCATAACGGCCTCCTTTCGGGATGGCATGCGAGCTGACTCATTGTCTGCGTCAGCAGTGTTACCATAAGATGCTGCCCCATATTAAAACAAGGCGTTTAATTGTCAATAAATTGCACCCAAAACAAAAACCCCTCGACACGGTATCTAAAACAACTATCAGATAATCGGTGATGAGGGGTTTCCAGGGTAGTGAGAATTTTTTTCTAGATTATCGCCGGTATTACCCGGCAAATGTTTAATAACGTTCTTAGGCCAAACGTGTCAGAATACTGTCATTTAAGCGACAGACGCTGGTTAATGTGCTAAATTTCTATTGCATTTAGAAGCTATCTCAAAAATGCATCTAAGCTCAATGGCTGGGTTATCTAAAAAAAATGGATTATACATTTATTTCTAAAAACACTAAGGTATGCATAAAATAGATTCAGAATGATCGAATACTAGTGTGCATGCTCCACTTTTAAATCGACCTGCGGGAAACCGTTTGGCTTGTCTTCGACATGAGTTCAGGCCGAGTGTAGCTCACGGCCGAAGGGCTCCATTCGGCCCGAGTTCATGGCCGAGGGCAACCGAGTCGTTTTCGCCTTGCTTTGTTGAATACCTTAACCTGCTGAAATTAGATGTGAAATCCCGCATTCATGGGGGGGAGCGTAATCTTCTAGTTTTAAGATAGCTTCTATTTTGGTTTTACGATTTATTTTCACCGATATATTCCAGATAATCCAGAGCGTCTTCATCACCCATTTCGGCCGCCTTTCTAAAATCAGCCATGGCCTTTTCCTTATTGCCCCATAGAAGGTAAACTCGTCCTCTGCCGTAATAATACAGGCTGTTTTGCGGCTCCTTCTGAATGGCCATATTAATCTGCGCGATCGCCTTTTGATACTGGCCCAGCTGACCGTATGATACGCCCTGTGAGAAATAGGCCCGGCTAAAATTCGGATCCAGGACGATGGCTTTGTGGAAATACTGAACAGCGGCCGTATTGTTGCCGTATGTAGAAACAAGGGCACCTTTTTCAAACCAGTAATTGGCATCTTTTTTTACTGCAGCCGAAGGCCTTTGGGCTTTCCGGCTCTTGGTTGTGGCTTTTGATTGGGCGATTAAGGAATTCGGTATACTGAAAATGACCGTAGCTGACAAAAAGCAACTGAATATGATTATCGTAACGAATCGGGTTTTCATGAGAAGCTCCTAAAAGTAAGTACAGTAATTCACTGTATTGTATGGTGAATTGGCCCGAAAGTCAAAAAAATTGCCGCTTCAGCCGCATCCTTGATGCTTGATTTTGAGGTAAAAAGGTTTTAGTCTTGATCATCCATTCAAAATCCTTTATTGAAAAGCTTCCCATTCGTCCTTAATCAGGTTTTGGGTGCATGCGTGATACTAAAATCATCGACAGTTTGTATATCTGAAAAAGCAGGAGGCCTTGATGCAAAAATACACCATTCATCCACTGGTTGTGGGCATTAACGAAACCGATCAAGGTGTTATGACCTATTTACGGGATTATGGTAAACGAATATACCTGCCGATATATGTCTTTTATCTAAAGGGCGGTGATCAGAACATTTTAATCGATACCGGCCTGGAACAATTTATGGTGCCCGAAGGTGCTGAAAAGGAGTGCGGATTTAAAATATTGGAATTTGAAGAAGCATTGGCAACCTTAGAGCTAAAACCCGAGGACATTGATATCATCATCCATACCCATTTACATAATGATCACTGTGAAAATGACTATAAATGCACCAATGCAGACGTGTATGTCCAGAAAAAGGAGTATGCTTTTTTAAAGAAACCCCATCCGGTCGATCATCGGTATTATCCGGACATACTCGATGATGTCAACGTAATCGAAGTCGACGGTGACGCTCGTATTGCCGACGGCATCGATGTCATTTTATCACCGGGACATACGGTTGGCGGGCAATCGGTGGCTGTCAATACCAGCGAGGGGCGTGCCGTCATCACCGGTTTTTGCTGCAATGATAAAAATTTTCCGTCAGCCGGACCGGCCATTGCACCTGGTGTCCACATCGATCTGACAGAGGCTTATGATTCTATCCAAAAAATTAAAGAGCTGGCAGATATTATACTACCACTCCATGACCCGACTATCGGAACACGCAAATCTATTCCTTAGTTCAACAGACAGCTTGTAGTTAAACAATTTATGGGTCTGATCGCCTGAGCATTACCATACAAGGTTTCAGGTGTCAGCCCTTCTGACCGACCCTGAAACCTGACACCTGACACCCGAAGCCTTATATTGAACCTATGACAGGATATACTGAATGACCAAAGAAAATGATTTAGTATTAATCCACTTTGAAGATAAGCCGCTCACTTTTGCGCGCGTAGAGAGCATATTGCCGGACGCTAAAAAAGACTGGTATCACGTCAAATTACTTCTACTGCAAATTCCGCTGCAGGTGGTCACATGGATCTTGAAAGACGTATACATTAGCGGCACTGAATTTACCATGAACGGCAAAAAAATGCGCCTGGAGAAAGTGGAAAGTCCGGCCGAGACCCAAACATCAGAACCGTCAGAAAAGCAGGAGACCTTAGGCCAGCAAAAAGAAGCCGCACCAAAGGAAAAAGGCGCAAAGGTAATATCGCTCGAAGATCTTAAACGCAAGTAGGAAAGGTTTCAGGTGTTCCGCCGCAGGCGGATTCAGGTGTCAGCCCTTCTGACCGTCCCTGAAACCTGACACCTGAACCGCCAACGGCGGAATTATAGTACCTGACACCCTTATTTTAC
>JAAUXU010066399.1_pt1 | contig 19948 bp, 21 predicted proteins | sample 7278151 | NCBI WGS metagenome assembly JAAUXU01 (sample SAMN14350113, study PRJNA611818) | marine sediment metagenome | isolation source: surface marine sediment (1.8m) | place: French Polynesia: Moorea | collected 2018-08 | reverse complement strand
GAGCTCAACACGAGTTGTGACGAGGCTGTGACCACCGGCCAAATTCACCAATTTTGCCAAGAAAACCACCAACTTCTGTCCTTTTAACTGTGCACAACAGTATGTGTCAGCAATGGTCGCGCCCTCGTTGCTCCTGCTGCGGATTGAAAGAATTTCTTAAGATAACCGTCATTCACTGGTCACGTCATTTGGGACGGCAAGAAAAAGTTGGCTGTCTTGGCCTTGTGACAGGTTTTTCCGAGGGTTTTGCCAATTGAGGGCTCATATTCTTGCAAGGACTGGAAGTCGCCAAATCCCCCACTCAAACAACCCTCTCGAAATTCAACATTTTTTAGGGCATTCTCAACCTCAACCAGTTTTGACGCAACCACGACCCCAAAAAGTCTTATCTCTGAACGAGCCTTGCCAAAAAAAGAGAATATATTTATTTTGGTCTTTGCATTTTTCATCTCGCAGCTTCTGCTCTTGCATCCACAGGATGGCAAAATGTGCTTGCTCTTCATAAGAATGGAATCTTATGTAACCAGCAAGGGAGCTTTGCTTTTGGGACTCAGAAAGCTTTTCTTTCAATCATTTCGCTCCTACATCTGTCTCTCCCATACAAGTGTTCCACTGTTGAGGAAGCCAATGATGTACGTTTTGGGTTTAGCAGGTGCACCAGTGGTATCTTTTTTTTAAAGACAGCTCATTATACTTTCTATGTGTTGACGTGTGTACTCATTCCACAGAGCGGAAAGTTCCCTTTTTTGCCTTTCGGCATCTTAAATGATGAGTGGAAAGTTTCCTTCGGCGCACGCGTAGGAAAGCTCATGTTATGATCCAGCAATCTCCTCCTAGATGCCTTCTAATGAGTCTTAACCTCGGTCGTAGCCTTGGTTCTGGCGCTGTCTCACGAACAAACAAACATATATTTCATAGTTTGAAAGTCTCACAAAAAGAAGAATCATGAGTGCCAGACGCAGCCAGGGAGCGAATTTTTTGGCGAGTGTCTTTTTTGGTTCCAGAGGACTGGAAGTCGTTTCACAGCTCTCCTACCTGAGGTGATGGAAGTGAGGGCGGCGACGATGACCGACACGATCACGGCCGGCCCAGCCATGTGGCACACGGCGTGGCCCACGACCAAGAAGACGCCGACGGCGAAGTACCCGGAATGGGCGTGCGCCAGGGGCCAGAGTTGGCGCCGGATGCCGCCGGAAGGAGAGGCTCGGTGTTGAAACACCACCCGAGCTGCAGGAGAGAAATGTCCTTGTAATTCAGAAGTCATCTCAGTTTGGTAGCGATTCTTTCAACTTTCATCCTGAGCACAAGTTTCTGGAGATATTTTTGATTTATTTGGCATGGTCAGGATTAGGCACGACTTTCTGAAGTGTTTTCCAGAGGTCAGCAGTTGAGACGGCACCGGATGAATTTCATGAAGATGTTGTGCTCACCTATGCAAGTTGCACACCACGTACATAGTAACGACGGGTTCCACACTGGCACGAAATATGCGCAATAGAAAAAAACTTTTGCTATTATTCCTGCCTAGTGTTTTGCCCCAAATTTGGAAGCCTCCACGTCATGCAATAACTGGATAGACCAAAAATAATTCATTAAAGGGTTTAACAGCAAAAATGTCACTGAGTCTGTCAATCTCTGGCCACACCTTGGTGATGGAGTCTCCTAAACTCAGCCCGAGAGTCAAATTGTTCAAGGAAGAAAATGACTCGAACAATTTGACGCTCTGGTCGAGTTGAGGAGACTCCATCACCAAGGTGTGGCCAGAGATGGAGAGACTCAGTGACGTTTTTGCTGTGACACCCTTTAGTTGTCACTTAAGACTCGCTTTGGACTACGCATGGAGCATTAACACAATTAAGAACGACATGATTTGCAGTCTCTACTGCTCCTACATCATGTAATAACTGAATGGACCTGAGAAAATTCCGTTGTCACTTAACTGAGACAGCCAAATGGGTCATTTACAAGGAAAATCGTACCACTGAAGGAGGGCACAAAGATCTCTCAAAATACTGGTTATGCATTCGAGAATGCTTAGATGTGTTTTGTCAATTCTTGGGCTGCCCGGCCAATGTTGGCGGCGCTGGGCGAGCCACGGACTCTCAATCTGGACCATTTCCAACTAATGTAATCTTCCGCGCTCTCTCATTACTGCTGTGTTGCTACTCATGAGAGCCTCTCTCGAGTTTCAGTGCATGCAAACAATGAATGAGAGCCAGGAATGAGCGTGAAAGTCGCAGTACTTGCCCAAAAAGAGAAGGAAGTACTTGCCAGGGGTGACTTTGGAAAAATTCCCAAATCCTTTTCTAATTGTCTTTCTCTGTCGTCTCCGTCTACTTCTTCTTCTTCTTGGCCATGGCGCCAATCACCCAGTTCTGTGGCCACTGCCCCAGAGAAAGAATGGAAAGGGGGATCAATTTTCTTTTTCCCCCTTCCATCTTCAGAAATCCCCCGACACCTGAGTGTCTTGGTCGAGAATTGAAGGGGAAATCGACATAAGGGCCCTCGACCCCCCCCCCTTCCGACCTCCCCAGTACCCCCGACCTCCTCCTGATAGAAGAAGAAACTGGGTAGCGTTGCGGAAAGGCTGGTGGAATCATTATCTCTCGGAAGGAACCAGAGATTTGTCTCCGGTTTTTTGTGCCCAGGAAGTAAGAGTACAGGGTGGACCAAAAGCAATCGGAGGCCAGCACTGCTCATGGCCCCGGCTCATTCAAAACTTGGCGTGCAACCAAAAATTCTTGTAAATTGGAACAGAATTTTGAAAAAGAAAGGGTTACGTCGTCCTGAAGTCGACACATCAACATTGCAACGTCGACTTTCACTCATAACTTTGAGCACAGAAGAAGTCGCCAATTACGTGGAAAAAATGGATGTTAAACTTTAAAAGGTTAAGAAAGTCGCTTTTACAGCAAAATTCCTGTCGCAAACAAAACACTGAATATCCTATGAGCTGCGTCGTACTTGTACGTCCCGAACAGAGTGAGCTGTACAAGAAACGTCGGGTCATTCATGCTCCACCCTGTATATATAAATATTAGGCTAGGTCGAAAAGGGATCAATTTTGGAATTTGCCTGAGTGCATTTGGGGTTTCTTACGTGACATCAAATGTTGAAGCTGTAGTCAAATAGATCTGGAAGACAATTGTGTTTAGGTTCGCATCTCCCAAGATGAAGCTACATACATAAGTTCAGTACATAAAGAGGTGTTGAGATTAAAGGCTGGGACAATACTGCAAACACTTTGTTTTCAATTTTATTGTTTGAGACCACTTCAGTACAGCATCTAGAACCTAACTAAGCAGGTCCACTTCAAAATTTAAAATGTTGACCTAACCTCCTTATGTACTGGGTCTAGAAATCTTCAAATGACTTGAGACAAAGGGAAAACACTATTCTTTTCATTTCACTATGAAGTCTTAGTTTGTCACGTAGTAAATAATTAGACATATCCACCTTTAATTCAAATTTTCGACATAGCCTCATAAATATAATATTTTTTTAACCCCTCTCCCGCCTATAAGTCACAACTCTTCCCAGACTATGTCAATTAAAAAGGACTGAGGTTAACACTCTCACCCTCCTCGTTACGTATTGATAGTCGACGACAGAGTTGTTCTCGTCGTCGAGAACTGACGTCGGCAAGTCCAAGTGGGACCTGGTCTTCTACTCCGTGTTGAGACTTAACAGCTCTGGGCGAACACACGCAAAGACGAGAAGGACGAAGTAAAATTGCAATGCTGATGCTGCGACAAATTCATGGAGGGGCAAGCTTTTCTATGCTTCCTTCAAGCACACAGCATTGGTGAGCTCAACCTCTAGGTTTTTTTGGGATGGGGGGATTTCGGCCACGTTTTTTTTTTCTTTTCTTTTTTGAGGGCAGCTGCGTTATTGAGTTATTGCCTCGTGCATGTTGGTCGTGCTCTGAACATCAGCCCACATGTGGCCAATTGTTTATCGGCCTCAAGATCGTCCACAACGATCATGCCAGGGGGGACGCCCAAAAGTGGTTCTGGTGCTGCACGTAGAAGGTCAATCTTGAGGCGGTCCTGAGACATGGACATCGAGATGTCCGAAAGTTGTGAGTCAGTGGCTTTTGTACTCCATGGGTGTGATTATTTTTCAAAAGGTTGACGTCACCCCCTCAACTTGAATCTGGTGATGAGGACACCTACGGGTGTGTTCAAAAGTGCAGCCTCGGTGGTTTTGATACATCATACATGTACACAGTGTTATGATTATTTTTCAAAAAGTGGGCCTCATCAACCTTTTACTTTGAGTCTGACAAGTAAAGAAACAAAGCTTTGATGTCAGCAGAACTTGCACGACAAAGATTGAGACCAAAAATGTTAGGGATGACGAAACTGTGGGCAGCGTCAGACTTGCCTATGAATGATGACTTCAGTGTCACAAAATAGTTGTGTAAATGGAACTCATCAAGTTCGCATAATGAATCCAGCCAGTGACACCTGAACTGCTGCCAACACCACTCCCATGGACACCGAGGACGACGTCAAATCCCCATTATTTACTGATCCTCCCAACTATAAAGAGCTCTTCCAGACCCCTGACTGACACTGAAGGAGGCCTCAATGGTCACTTCTAAAAAAAACCCAATTGATATGTTGATATTTTTTGTTCTGCTCCACAGATTTGGGACGATCTTTCTGGTGAACAATTCCGTCTGTATTTTCTCAGTGCACCACTTTTGGACACCCCGGTAGATTCCTCTTATCGACTGCTCATTCAGACTCAGTCGAGTTGAGTGCCCTAAAGTGTTCCACGCCTCAAATTACTCCACTCCACTCAGAGAAGCAGCTTAAATGAGAGCCATTGACTAAACGCCGCGATTTTCTGAGATAATACGTTGGCGCTGGCATTTCTTTTGGTTCCTGGTGCGTGACACACGCCCTCGACCGAGTCCCACTTACCCGTGGAGGCCTCCATGGAGGGCCTGGAAGCTTCTTCCACGTCGTCACCGCCGCCGTCGTCCGGAATCTCCTCTCTCGCAGCTCCTTCGGCTTCCACCGACTGAGAAAGCATTTTTGACAATTGGTTTCTTTTCTGGCGTCACCCAGAGCGACGCAGTGTAGTTGTACAGAACGTGCAAGTCCTCCTCCTCCTATTTTCTCCACCGCCGCTCTCACGCTTTCTCAGATTTCAGGCCTATGGGCTTTATTGGTAGTAACGTGTATGAGAGTGGCTTCTTCATCCTTTTGTGAAAAACTTGGTGAGAGGCTCACAAGATTAGGTGTGCAAAGGACTGCTTCAATATTAATTCGCTGGGGGATTTTTCTTTCTTTCTCTGCTTCGTCAGAAAGTCACATTCACTGGGAAAGCTGGAAAGTACGAGGTCCAGATCTCTCTGAAGTTTGATGAAATTTATCACTTTTCAATCTTGTCCTCGCTCCGATCTTGTTCGACACTTCCGGTGGCATTGACGGGTCATACAGGAAGTTTGTCACTTCCGCAACCAGCTGTCCTAGAACGTAAGTGCCGTGAAAAAAAACTGCGGTGTAATACACACGATTTAATATCCAGCGAGGTCCTGCTAGCGTATGCAAAGTTGGATCGTTACGAGTGCCTGATTTACGGGCATGGAAGAGTTTTCCTTTAATGCATGCACGGCACGTCCTGGTTTATAGAGGTCCAAGATTAATTCCCTGCTGAGCAAGCTTCTTCTGCTGATCGTGTAGGTTTGCCAAGAAAAGGCGCAAGCAAATGTCTTTGGGGACGGCTACAGATCGGGTCACCTTTCACCGCCACCCCCGTCCCTCCCTTGTGTGGATGAGTCATCGTGTAACTCTCTCCACACGACCAAGGATCGATTCTCCTGAAAATGGACTTCTTGGGGTGACTTGTCTGGAAGCGGGGGAGGGGGGGGGGGTAATGAATTCTTTGGTTCGCACTTGCTGTTAACAGCAATGGGGTGGGGCTTCTGACCCCTTTTCGACCCCACCCACCCCCTCCTACACAGCGAAAAGAGCAACTCTTTCTGCATAGATTTCACATTTAGGGGGCGACGCCCATTCTTCACCCACCCACACTAAGGTTCGGGCTACAAAGTTAATTTTACTAAACGATATCGTGCCCGTGATCTGCCAACCCTCTCCAAGTCCAGAAGCTGAAGACTCGACTTTCCACAAGTGCCCATTGACCATGATCTTCTTCTGTTTTAACTTTCTTTTCTCATCCTCTCAATGCTATCTTTCTTGGTCGTATCTTTCCCCCCTCCCTCCCCGAGGGCTTTGGCCTTCTTGCTTTCACCCTACTTCCTTCCTGATGGATGGATCCTCCACTGTCAAAGTGGGTCTGCTCCAGGCACGCCCAGTACTGCATTAACATCTGCCAAAGAAGACAAAATGACGAGGGAGACGAAGAAAAACACTACAAGTAGCTTAATGACAACACATCTTCCACTGTCCTTCTCCTTTGCCACCCTTTAAATTTATCGTTGTCAGCTACAACCGCGACTGCTAAATTACTTTTTTTTTTTTTGCAAAACAAGAGAGTTTTTTGCAAAACAAGAGGCAAGCGAAGTACTGTGTATGAGAGCGACACCAGCAAATAATGCTGTTCAGAACAGGCGTCAAGAGCAAAACAACGTGAGTCCACAAAAAGCCCACATAACTCAAAGGCCGAGCTTAGATGGGGGGGACCCTCCCCCCCCTCCTTTTCCATACCCAAAGAATTACCCAAGCTCTATTCACGATGCTGCGTGGGTGTGCTGAATTAGCAGAGCTTCCATAAAGTTGGACGCGGCACTTACGGACTCAGAAAAGTCTCCATTGTAACCATTAGAGGTAGAGGGTAAAAAAAACCTTCTCCTTATCTGGAGGGATTACGTGCTTAGTACACTGCGATCTAAGAGACGAGGGAACCCAAGTTGTTGGGCAGATGTCTGCACTTGTCCGCACTGCACTGTGTTCTGCATGCACGGGTCTGCTGGCAGGTGGTCGTACAGGGGCGTCCAAAAGTAGTCGCGACTCCCACGATGCTTGAGGCAGAGTCATTGGTAGGGGTGGGCACGTGCGCACATGAGAAAGTCGCGCATAGAAGACTCGATGATGCATAACTAAACCCTTTTCGGCAAATATCCTCAAATATTTCGCCTATGTCTACTTATTTCATACAGCCACATGAGCAATTTTCTTTAGATGAATGTACTGCTCTGAGAGATGTCTTAATTTCTTCTGAGGTGTCTTAGCAGAAAAAGTGTCAGATTCCTGTATGTGGTACAGCTGCGGTTCAACATAAGGTGTACATTTTTGCTAGCATTTAGCATATTTGGCCATATTTTTGCAAAGTTTTGGGGCATAATTGACAAAGTTGATCATCACAAATGTCCATCCCTAGCTAATAAGTTGCTTGACGACAGGTTTATTTGGAATTGGACTGCGAGTATTGGGCGATAGCTTGGCTCAGATAAAACTACAGTCATGATAAATTATTGGAAAGACGATTAAATATTGCTCTATATACTTTCCCAGTGTCAAACAGCCTTCACACAGGCTCCCAACGACCATCACTGGTGACTGTACAAAAAAATCAAACACATTTTCGAGTCCCTTCGTTAAATGCTTTTTTCATCAAACTAATAGCATCAGCTCAGGTTACGTTAAAACTTCATTTTTAGTGTGACTACTTGGGTGATGGGGCTATTTGCGCAAGAAGTTTGGATCTTGTTGATGTCTGGTGAAACGGTGTCCTCAAAAATGTGATAATTACTCATTCATTACTGGGCACCAAGCGTGTCTCAAGATCAGAGCCTCTCAATGGCACGGGAAGGGTGTGCGGCTGCACCCATTTTTTGAGCTCCCCTCCTGCCCATAATGTGAGGTGCCCAAACCCATCTTTAGGTGATGCTGATTCAGAGTACACCGGTGCAGGGTGCCCCCGAATTAGCTTTAGTAGTCACGCGGCACCTTCAATGAATGCGGCAGTGACTCTATGGGCCCGATCGCTTAAGAGGCAATTTGGAGAGAAAGTACAGACTTTGCGTTTAACTCGCGTAAGGTTCTGGGCTGAAGAGGCAGAATTGTGCGTCATTTAAAAGCCTGTAAAAACATTTGCTGACGCTGGAAAGGGTTACAAGCGGACACTCTTTTTACTCCCGATAAAAGCCTCCAAAGTGACACTAAACAAAATGATGCTGAAGTAAAGATTCACTCATTTCATTTACCTGTTTTACTTTAAATAATTATAATCAAAATTTTTTTAAGATGGTTGTGCAGCCACTGAACTTTTTGTCACAAAACCTTCCAAAAATTTTTTTTTTGACCGGAAACAGTCACAGAGGACAGAGGTTGCACAAGAGCAGACTTAGGTAAAAGGGGTCATCCCAGACTGCTTATTCCATCATGTTGACGACCCTGAGTAAGATTCACCCACAGCAGTCTGTGACAAAATCACTCGGACTCTCCCTGTCTCACTTCAAATGATGAGTCCAACATGGCTGACACGAAGGAGAAAAAGAAGTGGAATGTTGAGAGGTTTGCTTGTGCTATTTGAGTAGAGTACTTCCTCCTGAGGAGGTGCAGCTTGTCGAATGCTGACTAGTCTTGCTGTTGTCAAGGACTTCTTCAGCCAATTCCGAGTCATACGCTCTGACTGCAACAAACTGATTGTGGAATCTTTCTTCATCTTTTCCACTCATAGTACAGATTTTGAGTGGCCTTCTTTAAAGACTGTTCATGGGTTGGAGGGTGTGGGCAATGACTGAAATGCAGAGAGATCTCACCTGGCAACACTGAGATCGTCATAGGCTACGCTTTGGCCGTCACTGATGTGATCACGTTGGAGCTTGGTCTACTCTCCGGGCTCAAAGTGGTCGCTATCCACTGAGGTACTTCTGTGCGTCCCTGTGCACACCTACATACGTATGCATCAGCACCGCGATAAGGGGTCTGTCAGACGCTTTCTCCATCTAAAATGCAGTCCCAACGTTCAGCAACGATTGTGGCTTCTGCTCCTAACTTTGTGAGTGACTGTGAAAAGTTCGTGATTGTGTCACTGTTTCTGACACTAACAAGGACTGACTGGGGTGAGGAGCAGCTTGCATTCACCCACACACGCATACGCGCGGACGTGCTCGACCGGGACGCCAGCTACTCAGCCTATGGAGCTGGAACCAGCCCTGGCAACAAATCCAGCAACTTGCTTTTAATTCTGCTCACAAGTCTTTGTCTTGCTTTCTCCTCTGCCATGTGGACTACGAAGACTTGGAACAGGTAGACTGACAAGGTTACCTTTAAATACCGGTGGGTGAAAAGAGGGGGGGGGGGGAATTGAGTGAGACCACTCAATCATAGCCCATCTTTCCCCGCGTCTCCCACTTTTTTCCGCGAATGTTTGATGCTCAAAGCGAGGGATTTTCGAGCCTTCTTCAATCGCTCTTCCTCCCTCCCTCCCTCCCTCCCGATACCAATCAACTTTAGTGGCTTCTCCTCCTTTCGCAACTTCCAAAAGTCGTCTTCTCTTTCCTGCTCCAGAAATTATGTTACGGAGTTTTCCCCCCTTTCAGTAGGAAAACCCTTTAAAGTATGGCTTCGCTGGATTCACCTTGGAGACGTTGAAACACGCGTTTGAGATTATTTTCCTCTCTTCACGACAAGGGGGTGGGTGAGAGGACGGGGTAGAGCAGATGGAGAAGTAGAAGAAGAAGAAGCAGGAGGAGAGAGAGAGCTCCGACTCCGTCACTGTCGGCTCGATGACTAAGAGAGCAGAAATTTGGGGACGTGAGAGTGAGCGGGAGAGAAGCCAAAACTGCCAGGACAACAAATTATGGGTCTTTGAAGCATCTCTCTCGATTCTGCTAATGCAAACATGTTCATACTTTGTCAAACGACCATGGGGAAAATCGTTGTAGAGATAAGGCCGATAAAGCCTTGGATATTCCCATTGAGCTGAGGGGGGGGCTCCTTTTTCTCTCCTATGGGGAAAAGTGGAAAAGTTTTTGGACAAAGTGTGTAGAAAAGGAGGAGAAGGCGGACAGCGGCCCTCTTGACTACCAAGAGTTTGTACCGACTAAAGTCGTGCGTGGACAGGGTGACTCAACTCGGCACGTGGAGACCCTGGAGCACCTGAAGCTGTTGGTGATCTCCAGGGGGGCGGCCAACTCGACATTCACCCTGCCCAAAAGTGAGCAAGCAGACACGCGTCCTCTGCTGGCTCGCCCGGTACAGGTCGGGGGTGGGTGGGTTGAAAGGTGAAAGCTCACTATGCATTAAGGAGTCATCGTTTGGACGCCTAACTTTTTGGGAGGGCCCGACTGGCGCGCATGCACGTAGCTCGTGCCAGACTTGTTGGTACAAATGTCTTGCTACATGCAGTGCTTGCTGCTGCCGCTGCTGCTGCAGTTGACGTGACTGTTGTTGCTGAGCCTTCTTCTCCTCGTCCACCAACCAGACAATTGACGAGCGAGACAGCAACAACAACAACTGGAGCTGCATCCCCAACAGCAGGAACGAGACGTCCGTCGTTGCCATCTGAGGCCACAATTCAGCCTGATTCTCTTTCTCTCTCTGGCAAGGACAAACACAAACACACAGGGCGAAAAGAGAACGATTGATGGGAAAAAGCTTTTCCGGTCCGATGGTGAACCTTTTTTGTAGTAAAAGGCTTAACAGTTGGGCCTTAATAAGCAGTAAGCACTGAGCAAAGTCGTGGGAAGGATTAAGAGGCTTTTGTATGTTCTAGGGGACAGCACATGTAGGTGTGTATGTATGATTTTAGTAGCTTCTTTAACGCTTCATTTCATGTTAGCTGGACTCAGTCTTTTTTGTTTCGTTATAAGTTTGCCAATTGGCACCAGGACCCTCATTCAAGGGTTTCGTCAGCTGGTGGAATCTTTGTGAACAGTAACAGGAAAGTCCACATTGGTCCCCAAAGCTTATGCTGGTCATCTTTAAGGCTCACAACGTCAACAGAGGTTTGCCTCTGCTCGGTCTGTTTTTCGCCAAGCCAGTGTACACACGGGGTCGGAAAAAAGTGTGTTTAACATGTCCAACTGCAGCAGGTCCACTGTGCAGAGCTCTGCCAAATATTTTGGACCCTTCTGCATTGGTCCTCAATAAAGCTAAATGCAGGGTGTCTCGGACATAAAGCACTCCCCCTCCTCTCATTTATCACTCTTTTTCGACCGTGACAGTTTCGATGATGACAATTGCGATCACACACAGACTGTGTTACATTGAGCTTCCACTGCAAAATCCTTTTATAGTGTTCAAGGCCTGAACGAGCTGTTAGCAAGAAGACCAGAAGTAACGTGTGTCAGAGCTGAAGTTCAATTTGCGATCAATGAGTGAATTTACTTAAATTTATTAGTTTGGTTGCAACCAGCATTGGGAGTACTTGTCTAGTTAGTAATTTACTCAGTACTTTAGCCGTTCCTTCGGACTTTACTCGCCTCACTCTGTACATTGTCGCACTCTACATGTTCCATATCATGGTCACAGTCACGCACATGATCACAATGGGTATGGTGCACAGCGACCATGTGGAGAGTGTGCAGCGGCCCGCAATCGTCATGGTCGCAGCTGCCATCGGGCGGACTCATCCGGGAACCCACTTGGATTTTACCAAATCTTGCTTCTCACAGAATCTACAACCTCTTTGGTTTTCTACGGTGTCAGCAGGAGTAGATTCAAATGAGTGATTGAGCTGAGGCCAAAGCTATGAGAGAATTTACAAAGGCATTCACAAAAGTTATTCAAAATGGCCGACATTTACTTCGAAGCGCAGACAAAATGGTGATGAGGAGAGAGCTGAGCTTCTAGGAAAACCCAAGGACTCAAAGAAAACTCGGAAAGAACAAGGGAGAAAGTTTGACTTTCTCCCACCACTTTTTTTCCTTAACGGCGCACACATCATTTCACAAAATTTGAGATTTAGTTATCCAGACCTTGCACACACCGACGAGACCACATGCGACGCTGTAGACACCGTAGAAAACCCGAGATAGAGGCCGTAGAGACTGTGACAAAAAGCAATCGCTGAAACCCGTGCAATGTACTAAGCTGGTGTGCATAATGAACCCTTGTATCAGCGAAAATAGCCAAAAATCATACTTTCTAAGGGGGGAAGTGCGAAAATTTCCGGGGGGAAACTAGACGAGCAGAGCGAAATAACTGAACGTTCCTGGTTTGCCGCCTCCGGGACACCCTGTAAGTCACACACGTTACTTGCAAAACGAACTATTTGTTTTGTCAGCGTGATCGCACCCTGTATACCAGGTTTAGCCGAGATGTAGACACTCGCTGCATCAATCGTTGCTGGCAACAAACTAGTGCATTCCCACAAAATAAAGACAACCTGCCCGGGAAGTAGCAGATTTTACTATGCTATGAAGTTATGTTAAAAAGTAATAATTTACATAAGTCTTCCATGCCCAAAAGTTTGAAGCCAGTAACTGAAGTTGAATTAGCAGCTGAAGCGTTTCCATTGTTTGACCTTTTCCATACATTTGAATAAACATAGCGGAGAACGAGTGAAAAGAGCAGGTACAAAGCCTCTCTTGCCTAAACACTTTTATTCGATTAGGTATTTTAGCAAGTCATCTTAAGCTGTTGAGAGTGCTACTCATTCTGCTCGTGTTGCTACCTCCTCCGGCTCATTGAAGCAGCAAAACATTCCCTCCATGGGTCTCAATGTTGCTTCATACGACGCCCTAATGATAGAGCTGATAGCTCTCTCAGTCTGGCTAAGTATAGAACACCCGGTAAACAATGTTTTTCTTACATCCGTAGAGACTCTTTCCCTGTGACCCCTTTTGTGGATCTTGCTGCACCTGAACCTCTGAGGTTTCCTCGGTTGTTCAATTACACTCAGAGAACGATGTCAACCTGGTTTGTGTGCGTACCAAATTCATAACCACCGTATTTCAATGGTTGACAGCAGTGAAGTCTAATACTCGACGTCCGTGAAATATGAATCTGCTGCTGACTCCATGCTGGGATTTATGCGACGCAGTTTGCCTGCGTGGATGTCTGAGGGGAAAAAAACCAGACAACTAAACCGCTTTTGGATGTTCGTACAGACCTCGATGTCTCTTTTTTCGTGACTGACAGTTGTTGTGGACAAGATTTTCTTATATAAATCGAGCGTTTGGGTCCCCAAATCGGGCGTATAAGTTGCACCGGCCGATTTGCGCCCTCAGACGCCAACCAGGCCGTGCACTGCCCTCACTACTGCACTACCTGCCAAGTCGCAGTTTTGACAGCACGAACATAAGTTAAATGTCGCACTGCAAACGTCCGTCTGAGCCATGCCTCTATAGACGCCCTCTCGTCAGGCCACGACGACCCTGGGGCCGCCCATCCGGACTCCGACCCCCGGGTCGTCAATGCCCTTGAGATTAAAAAGCCAAAATCGATGTAAGTCAAATTCACTACTGGAGTAAATCAAACTCCGGTAGAGGAAAGGCTTGATCTACCCTGCTGTACATATGGCGTCAGTTAATCCTCTTTACTCCTGCTGCACAGGCGGGCACAGGTATGACTAAATACCTTGGGGAAGAAGTGATTAATTTCTTTTAAAGGCTCATACATCACTTAAGGCGCTATTTTAACACGACGACTCTGTAGAGGAAAGAAGACGCCTTCCAACACCGACCTGAAATCGGGATGTCCTCGTTGTCGCCTACAGGGTGCCTCACAATTCCCCTTCCTCAGCAAAGGCCAGACCCAGCAACTACAGGGTGATCAAAACAAGCTCTCCAAGTCAGGGATTCCGGCGGTAGATCTCAAGTATTCGAGACACACTTTAAAAGCTGACGTCTGGACTGATTTTTATCTATCTATGATCTTTTTATCTATAGGAAATTATTGCTTGTTTGTGTGTCTGGGTGTGTTCGCGATACGCGTCCAGATCACTCGATGAATCTGGACCAGATTTGCCTTGGAGGTGGCCCCTTTTTTACCCCCCGGAAGGTTATTGTGGTGGTAAAGCTGATATCAGGAGTCTCCGGGGAGGGGGGGAGCTTCAGCTACAGTAGCGTCCAAAATTTTTCAGAAGGAAGTGTTCAATGAAAAGAAGTTAAAAAAAAGTATTGAGCACTCCTCAAAATGGGTGGGTGTATGAGGTCAAATCATGCCTTGGAGGTCATTTGAGTTTTGACAAATCGAGGTTGACGTTTTGAGTCCATGACAACATCTTGGACCTCCATCAGGAACGTTGCACTGCATGAAGCGCATGGCCAAAAACCCATTCGGGCTCAGTTTCACGATGAACAAATGCCGGGCACCTCAGCTATTTTGATCAAACCTCTCGAGCTCGACCACCATTGACAGATGAGAACTCTTGGCCACGCACACAAAGTGTTCTTCCTGTCTCGGGAAAGTTCCACGAGACTTGGCCAAGGTCTGAGCCAAAGTGATCTTTCAAAAGTGCTGCCGACCAAAGGCAAAGATCAAGGGGATTAAGCTTATTCTCTGGTCATCCATTGTGGGGGTTAAAGGATGATTGTGGTATTGCCTGACACGATGAAATATTTGCTGGGTAAAGATCCATTTTCGGAGAGCAACCAAAATGTCCCCCTCTGCTGACTCTCACAACATTGACAATTCCCCAATATTGAAGTGGGAAAATTCGCACTTTACTTTCTGCAGCTTTGTTTGATCTCCCTGTAAAAGCATGACTCTTTCAAATTTACCCACTTTAATCAAGACTCAGTTGTGTCCCTGTCGCCAGGAGAGCTCGGAAAGAATTTTGAATTGCACCTTCTTACATGTTTCATGCATATTTTAATATACCTTCACCAAACTCTGCTGAAAAATAACACTGTTCATGCGGCAATGATGAAACTCCAAGCTGACAACAATGTAAGTGTACAAAAAAGAGAGATACAAACTGGACAAGCATCTGCGCCAGTACTCATTTAAAATTCTATATTATACAAAAAATATATGTTCCGCTAGAGGACTGTGTTCTAAAAATGACATCTCTCCTCACACTATTCACTCTAAGAAATTCCTTGAATAGTTAATCCATCGAATATGGATGCCATAAAAGAGCATAGTCTGCCATAAGGGACATTTTTCTCAGGGCCTGGACTTGCCAGTCAATGTTATGACCTCTACGTTTTATAATGTATAAAAAAAATCCTTGCCCCTCAAGAGTGATGCAGCTGTTGACTGATCTGTCTAGGCATTGGCAGAGCTCTGTGAAATGGCTCGTTTTCTCAGCGTTACCTCATAGGCTCCCAACTGTTCTCTTTATACGCTATTTCAAGCATGAAAAAGGAAGGACGTTCTCGAAATTATCCTGTAAAGTCAGAAAATGTAGGCAGATGGACAGGCAAATGGGGCAGCAAGAAAACAGCCTCGATCAGACAGTGCTGAAGAGGCCTGAAACGCTTCGGCGAAAGCACTGGGAAAGACCCACAGGAAAGATTGTGAAAGTCATGGCTACAAAAGCAGTGACTTGCCCTAACCAGCAGCATATTCAGACTCAACGTCGCATCTGGGAATTCGTCAGGAGTTTCTTTCTTACCTCCAGAGGCTCTTGTCTGGCGGAGTCCTTGTCAGTACTGGCAGCATCCCCTGGGGGACTTCAATGGTTTCACTGTAGGAAAATAAGAGAAAGGATTTCCACGTCCTCGGTCTCTCAAACGAAATTGCCTCCTTTTTTTCTTTATTTCGGCAAGAGCCAGAACAACTTGTGTTTGCATTGCTCTCCCACCATGTTAGTGAATATTATAGGTATAATAAGCAGCAAATGTTAGGAATGGGTATAACAAGTAGAAAAGAAAGCCGAGCTAGATCTGCTGACTTTTTACTTTTTTGTCTTCTAATCACATTTGGTCACACTTGACCAAAAGCGTCCAGACGCATACAGTCTTATTAGTCGTTACTGAGCCTTCGTAGAGCTTAGAATCTAAGGCTGTTTATTTGAGAGAGAACAATAAGCATTTTAGTGGGCAAAAAGTATTTTCAAAGTCAAAGTCAAGCAAGTTCCCCTATACCAAAGTTAGGTCCCATGCGTAGTGACTTTTTCACTCTTGGAACCTAATCGGGAGAATATTGATGTTTAACCAAATTTGGGACGCAAGAACTTCACTACTTTAAGTCCAATTTTAAAAAAAATCTTTTTTCCAAACCCAAACTTTGAACTTTCTCCGTAAAATGAGCTATAGCAGGTCTTTGCAATGAAGCTTCAGTGACATGAAGTAACTTTTTGGCCCAAACAAAAAGTGCAGAAAAACCCACTCTTCGACTTCCCTTCGCTCGGTCGGATTTGCAAATTTTCTTTCGCAAATACAACTTTTGAATCGTCTCTTTCAAAGAAGTCGCGTCACGCATTTGTAAGTCTTACACAGCCCGAGCAATATGATTCGAGTAGGAAAAAGCTGGCGCCGGGTCCAGTGCAGGCGATGGACGCATCCAGCATGAAGTGTTTGTACCCACGGACGTTCCAATTACATTTCAATTCTCATAACGTCAGAGGAGCGCAAAAAAGAAGGGAAAAAAGAGTAGAAAGAAAAGAGGTTTGATACACTCTCGCTTGGAAATGTGTGAGTGCTCGAGATAGGAGAGGAGTCTTTTAGTTTGATGAGCTTGATCCAGCCAACTGCCAAACAATTCCGTCATTCTTCCTGTTCTCAATGGATTCTTATCAACTTTGTTCGCAGTTTCTTATCTAAGTTAGACTTTACAGCTGAAGAGAGTGCTAAAAGCGACTGCAGCAACCCTCTAAAAGTATTAAGGCCTCTCATCCAGCGCTAACATTGAAGTTTTGAACATACTCGGTTCCAGCAGATACAGGCGATGCTTCGCGAGGTAACATTCGTGGCACGGGGCCGAGAAATTAGCCTTGATGTATATATTAGTTTGTAACAACATTGCACACAGAGGGACTAAAAAAAAAGGCAGACACTTAACTACACAGTCCCGGACACCAGCAAAGTATAAAGGGGTATCTCTGATTTGTATTAGCAAATGCACGGACGTGCTTATCTTCTGCACCATTAATTTCTTGTACTATTTTTTTGGCATTTCAGTCACTTCTTTGCTTGCCAGTTCTACTCGGGACCCCACTTTCAGTCAATTCATCCACGTTAATGCCTCTTCTACATACAGAATGTGTTCCAGATATAAGTTACTGAGTTTTCTGAATAATATTATAGTTGAATTAAAGTAATTGGCTAAAGTTATGGCTTGATTTTATTGGAATAAAGACCTCTTCTATGGCGTCCGGAACTGCCAATATGCATAATGGGTGAACACTATGTGTGAAGAAAAATGCATTTACATTGACTTGCGAAATAACTTAGAGCGGCATGTTGGCATGCTTCTTCCAGGGATTAGCCTGCTTCTTATTCTGGAAGAGCTCCAAGTCCTGGCAAATCCTCCGTCTGGTGGTTCTGGGCTCGATGATGTCATCCACGTAGCCGCGGACAGCCGCCGGGAAGGGATTGCTAAACTTCTCCACGTACTCTTGTTCCTGTTCAGCAGAGCCTTTCCCTGAAGTAGCAACGACAGTACTACGTGACCTTTCTTTCTCTCGGGGAATGTCGCAACAAACCTCTAAATATAATGGACACAGCGCCCTTGCTGCCCATGACCGCCACTTCCGCCGTGGGCCAGGCGTAGTTGGTGTCACCGCGAAGATGCTTAGACGACATCACGCAATAAGCGCCTCCATATGCCTGAAGAAAAGTAATGTTTTTCAGAAGAAAATCACAGGCTATTAGAAGTGCAGACCTTTCTGGTGATCACTGTGATCTTGGGTACGGTAGCCTCTGCGTAAGCGTAGATGAGTTTAGCCCCGTGTCTGATGATCCCACCGTACTCTTGCCCAGTACCGGGGAGGAACCCGGGCACGTCCACGAAAGTCACCAGGGGGATGTTAAAAGCGTCGCAGAACCGGACGAAGCGAGCACCTTTCACCGATGCGTCAATGTCAAGACATCCTGAAGTCCGACGTGTACACCAGGACCAGTTACCGGTCAATCACATCGTGTGGCAATTTCGCAATCATACCAGCAGCGTGCTTGGGGTTGTTCCCTACGATGCCCACGGTCCGCCCGTTCATCCTGCCGAAGCCAGTGACGATGTTCTTAGCGTAGAGGGGCATCAGCTCAAAGAATTCGCGCTCGTCCACCACAGCTACATCAAAAGAATAATTGTTTAGGCCCGTTGGGATGCTTTATTCTTCTTATACAACTCACCCAGGATGATATCTTTAATATCGTAGGCCGTGGTGCTTTCGATGGGCACTGCCGTGTCCAGTCCTGAGACGTCGCGGTCCCAAGGATCGTCGCAGACACGAATCGGAGAAGGATCCCTATTGGAACCTATGATACAAGGGCGAAGACAGAATTACACACACATACACAAACACACACGCCGGGAGATGTGGGCAGGTTACTCGGCAAGAATCCCAAAAGTGTCCTGAGTTGCAGCAAGGCGTCAACGTCGTTTTCGAACGACTGGTGGGCCACTCCCGAGATGGTCGTGTGGGTCTTGGCGCCGCCCAACTCCTCTTGGGTCACACTTTCTCCCGTCACAGTCTAAATGGATGAAACAAGTTCAACTTGGCAAAGTCTCGTCACTCGTCAAACATAGGACACGCGAACCTTGACCACATCCGGGCCGGTAATGAAAAGGTAGCTGGTGTCTTTCACCATAAAGGTCCAGTCCGTGAGAGCAGGCGAATACACGGCGCCACCCGCGCAAGGACCTTGAGAAAACCTTAGTTAAGGTTAGGTTAGTCACCTTAAGGATCTCCTCACCCATGATCATGGAAATCTGCGGAACAACCCCAGAGGCCATGACATTCCTCTGGAAGATCTCTGCGTATCCCGCCAAGGACTCGACGCCTTCTTGGATGCGTGCGCCACCTGAATCATTGAGTCCAATGACTGGCGCACCCACCAGCATTGCTTGATCCATGACCTACGTCGAAAACATTTCGCAATTCGTTGCAATTATCATCAAGCTGAGCTTTTTAACGCACTTTGCAAATCTTCTTAGAATGAGCCATGGAGAGAGATCCTCCAAAGACGGTGAAGTCTTGACTGAAAATGTAAGCGGTCCTTCCGTTGACCTTTCCCTGGCCTAAAATGATCGATGCCATCGATGCCACAAAGTCACAGGTACTTCATCTTACCAGTGACGACCGAGTCTCCAGGGTACTTTTCCTTCTCCATGTTAAAGTCCCTGCAGGTGTGCTCCATGAACTGGTCGTACTCCAGGAAAGTGCCGGGGTCGCACAGGAGCTCGATGCGCTCACGGGCCGTCAGTTTACCCTGGAATCGAAAGATGCCGAACAAGGGCTCCATCATTCTTTAAAAGCTTTGCATCTTCACCCTCTTGTGCTGGCTGTCGATCCTCTTGACCCCGCCGCCCAACCTGGCCCTGTCGGCGGTCTCCCGGATGCGGTCGCGGACCCGGATAGTGAGAGGAACCTCGGCCGGAGGAGCCGAGGAGCTTTCCAGCCGAAACTGGAGCTTGGAGAATGCTCATTGTCTACGCAGAGCGCATACAAGGTCAGAAGGACGAGCTTACTGTAGTTTTGCCATGCCCGGCGCCCACCAAGGTGGCCGCGGCAGCAGGGCTGCTGACCCAGAAGAACCTGCTTGCAGTCAACGATCTCAGTAGGGCCATGGTGGGGATTGCAAGGGTAGAACAGCCAGCCACGACCTGACGTACAGTGTATAACAGCTCACTGAGTGTGGACCGTTCTCTACTGTATGATAGAGCAGAACAGCTGCGTCAGTACACTCACCAAATCATAGCTGTCACTGAGAGATAGAAGCAGAGAAAAGAGAAAAGAAGAACGCGCTTATGCCGTTGGATCGAACGTAGGACGCAAAGTCCACAGCTGAATCAGCTGCCACTAAGGCCCAATTGGTGCCAAGCACGGTACTCGGGCCACTGTACACTGTACACCGTATGTAGACTGATCTCGCTGGTCACCAGCAAACTGGTCACGCTGGTCACCAATTGGG
>JAAUXU010114314.1_pt1 | contig 19957 bp, 16 predicted proteins | sample 7278151 | NCBI WGS metagenome assembly JAAUXU01 (sample SAMN14350113, study PRJNA611818) | marine sediment metagenome | isolation source: surface marine sediment (1.8m) | place: French Polynesia: Moorea | collected 2018-08 | reverse complement strand
CCCCTTGAAAGGGCCGACGAGACTGGGGTCCTGTCCTTCACAAACCAAAAACTTTTTGTTGTGGACCAACTGTAAATCAGGACCAACTCGTGATTCAAGGCACCTTCAACAGAAAGGCCCCCAAGCTGAAGAAATGACAGAACTATTGCCAGGAGTCTGTTCCACTACTGCTCTGCTGCAATGTTGTGCACTCACTGCGTAAATCACAACTGTCCTTCCTTGCACCATCTGTCTGATACGATTCTGGGGCCAGGTACAAAAATAAGATGCAATAATAAGGTGTGGTATGAAATAAATCATTTTCGTTGTTGTCAGTGTTTGCTTTACACTCTGTTACTCTTTTCGTCTCTTCCGGGTTCTCTAAATACATCGGGTGTCTTTCCGATTTCCGGGATCTTGTACATAGTAAGTTTTAAGTCATTCTTTTTTCTAAAGTCACTCGTGTTCAATATGCTTGGTCTCATCATGAGAACTTGCTCCAGTCAAAGGAGGTTACACACTTACGTCCATCATGCGTGCAGCGTGCAAAAGCAGTCGGACACTTGAAATTTCCTGGAAATCTTGGCTATGAGACTTCAAATTTGTTGAAATTTCGTAAGCACCTCGAGAATGATCAGACAAGCCAGTTGTTGTGGTCTTGGACGAGCTTGGACTCATGCAACAGATACTCCTCCATCAGCTGTGCAGAGCAGAGGTCAGACACCAAATGATGATTCTTCTCGAGGAACTATACTTGTATGCAACTCGACGATGTTGAGAGACAGAGAAGAATGGCGACCAATATGTATCTATGAATGTTTATACGCATAATATCTAGGCATACCGTATTCAATAAGCAACCCCATTTTTGCTCATGCCTTGCCTTCAGAGGCCTTGATGCTGCTTAAAATGGCAGGGGCAGAAGCAGCGAGGATCAGAAGTGCTTTTCTCCTGTCTTTAACTCCTTCTACATCACTATATTATCATATGTTGCAATTCTGCCGCGGTCAAGTAAGCGCCACGAAGCTGAGGGCTTAGTAGTGCCACAGTGCTGAGCTGCATGTGTGGATTAAAAATGTATACAAAAACAGGGATTGCTTACATTAGGGGAGTTGCTTATGTTGGAGTGAAATACGGTATTTGATATTCTGTCACATGAACTTACTGAATGTGAACTAGCACAGCCCAAGGGCTTCGCTCAGTTGACCACATTGGGAGAGATAACGTTCCTGCTTTACTGTGTGAGCAACTGCGCAATAAATCAGGGATATATGGAAATCATAGTGGTCAGGGCTTAGTGAAACCTTGGATCGTCCTTTCCATATTGAATTTGACCTCCTTCTCTTCTTAGATGCCCAAAAGTGTTGTCATTAATGGTAAATAAAACTTCGGGTGATGTCAGGATCAACTTAAAAGTTGATGCTTTTCAGAGCATGTGATGGTTTTTCACCGTGCTGCCAGCTCTGTAAATCATTCTTACAAGCTTGAAAGCCCGACTCAGGAATAAAAAGACCGAGGCTTTTCGATTTGGATCAAGCCTGCAACACCACTACTGGTCAGTGGGCTGTGCAATCGAGTTGGGTGGAATCCTTGATTTTGAGGCTTCGTCAATCACAAATCATTTGATCAAGAATTCGTGAATGCTCAAATGAATCACCTTGGCCCAAGGAGGAGAATTATGTCTTGAATCATTGGTAAAGAAAACGAATCCTGCACAGTGGACGAGTCAATCCTGGCTCGATTCAACTCAAACTTGCTTCAGACGTTACTATAACACATCATTTATCAATGCATCTATTACATATTCTTGTCACTCAAGAACGCTCCCTATGACTGATCAGTGACCACATGTGCGGGCTGGATTGTGAGCTCAGCACTGTCAAACTTCCAAGGAGTTTAAAATACAGATTCTGCGACTTATGAACCTTGACTTGAATCCTCATCATGTGGACGAGCAGGATTCATAGGTCATAAAGCGAATCATAACTCGAGATTCGACCATTGTCCGGTCTTACAGTGAAAAACTCCTCCGAGACTACGACGAGGCCGCTCGAGGACGAGGAGGAGGACGAGGACGAGGAGGGAGAGGGGAACGGGGGGGGGGGGGGGGCACGCTGCTCATCCACCAGGGCCAGGCCGCATCCACGCACGTTCCGTTGAAGCAGGAAACGAGTGCGTGGGGACTGAATTTGAGGGAAGAAGTGTTAAACTCGAACACCAACGTCTTCGACGTCATCACCACGCCCTTGACCGGCCTCGGCGGACACTCCGGGCCGCAGCCCATGTATGGGATGACCCAAGCCACCTGCCTAAAGTACACTTAAAAAGTTGTCTCACGCGCAGGAGATGAAGGTGTTGTGAAAATTGTGGTCGCCATCACCATTGGCAACAGATCATGATCGCAATCTTGAGAAGGACCGGTCAGTTTTGCCAGGGTTTCCACCTGCGCTGCAGATGACTAAGAATAGTCCGGATGACTCACTCACTCTGTCGAAGTCTTGCCAGACCTGGACAGTCCTGTCCTTGCCCACGTCCTCTCCTGGCCTGCGCTGCTGGCTACGTCGATGGTCAGCAGCGTGACCATCACCAGGCAGCACCCGAGACCTCGACCTCGACCGACTTCTTAGATCGTCTTATAAGGCATTTCTGGCCCAACCAAGGTGATTGGCGCTGGCCAATGAGGTTGCTCGGGGCAACCTGCGTTCATCTTCTACATATGCGTTGACATGAGATTAAAATCTGTGCAACTTTAAGTCTATTTGTCAGTGACGCCCGGTTGATGTGGCCGCCCACATCTCTTCTTTCTACTACTCGACCTGGTGAGCATTTTTCGCGGTTACCTAACAACGTTGTTGCTCCCGGGCGGGCAGGTGGACACTTTCTGACGCCCGCTGAGGATGCAGAGGACCTAAGGAGTGACTCGGGGTTGCAACCCGACGCGTCTGAGAGCGACTTGCGTATCAAAACTGTGTATTGCTCCGTTATATAACGTAACAGGAGAGATTGGACTGCACGGAGAAGCAGGCAGGGATGCCAGAAACTGTGAAAACTTTTAGCTTTATTTGAGGCCCGGCCAAATTTCGCCTGGCAACCCTGGAAGCAAGGAGCAGCACCAGCAGAGCCTCCGTCAACCGGTAAAACAAACTAGAGGCCCACGGTAGAGCTCCCAGATCCAGACTGAGAAACAGTTTGTGTGCCCTAGCAGATAAGAAATTAGCATAAATAGCTACTTGATAGCTGAAACAGGTAATCACCTGCCTTTATGTCTGCATTTAGCCTACTTTGATGATGTTTGCTAATGTCGTCGAAAGCCGAGTCTAATTTTAGTGTGGACCCATACATTACAGCCCATTATTCTTGATTGTGGCCGGTATGAATTCACTTACAGTTCATATCAGCTACCTCGAAAAGGGTGGATTAATGTCATTTTTATGAATCCAGAGCAGAAGTTTCAGACTCTCAGTCATGTGAACTTGATCTGTGACGCCTCATTTAAGAAGTTAATCTCTAAATAGGGTGTTTGGAGCAGACAAGGATAAAATATTGTTATGCCCCTGCCAAAAATCTGACCCTGGTTACTAACCTAATTTCCCTCTAAAATGAGGTCCCCATTCACCTGATCCGTTGCGCCAGGTTTTCTGTTTCACGTGGAAGCTGCTGCTCGAGAGCTGAGTAGCATAGGTTAGCGAGGTTCCTAAACGAAGTCAAAGCCCTATAGTCTCGATGGCGGAGTCAGGAGGCCCGAACTCTCATTGTGCTGGAGTAAATAGGCCATTTAGGTTAAGAGAGCACGTCTAAGCTGGCGTTTAAGCTGCTCCATGTAGCCGACAGATGTCATTTGTTCAGGCAGTGAAATAATGTTTGGCCCATAGATCAGCTTCTACCGCTTTGGCGGAAAAACCTCAGCACGTTGTTGTTTTTTTTCTTTTTTTTTATTAAAGAAATATGCAACAAAAAATTGGGTAAAGTGAGCACTTTCTTAATGCCGAAAAGACCGGATATGAAACGGTTGTCGCGTGATCAGTTCCTCTTCCAAAGTCGTCCACGCGGCCGCGGCGGCGGTCTCGCCTCTGCTAAGCAACCTCCTCCCCTCCCTGGAGGATGAGAGTGAGAGCATCTCCCTCCTCCGATCGTATCGAGGTCCCGTCCGTGCCTACCTCCGTCCGCCCCCGCCCACTACCTCTCCTCCTGCTGCGCGTACTCAATCGTCTCGAAGGAGTTCGGACTCCGGACGCTCCCCCCACTCGCTCTCTTCAGCCGGCAGCTCGGCTCCGCAGCTCGGGAGGGGCTCGCTCGTTCACGCCCTGCCCTGGTGTTCAACTTATCTGACGGAGTCAGCGAGAGAGCGGACGAGCGTGAGTGCGTGCGTTTTCTGCTGCTGCTGCTGCTGCTGCTGCTGCTTCTTCTACTTCTTTCCTCTCATCATCCTGACCTCCACGCTCCACAGCGGCAGCAGCGGCGGCGGCGGCGGCGACGGCGGGGGAGGCAGATACAGCAGCAGCGGCAAACGCATTACTTCAGTTAGTTAGCGGCAGGGGAAGCAGAGAGGACCGGACTGAGCTGGAGAAGAGCAGTACCGGAGAAGAAGCTCGATTGACTCTTTTGTCGCGTCCTTTCGTCCCGGAGAGGCGATGACCAGCCAAGTGTCCTGATCCATCCCCGACTCTGGAATCCATGGCGGCCTCCGTCGGCCCGTCGTTCCTGCGCGGGTTGACCCCGGGCGGAGTGGATGCGGCCGCCACCGTCGCATCGTCCCCGACGTCGTCGACCACCACTCCGTCCTGTCGGGCCCTCAAGTGCGCCGTGTCCACGCTCTACCGCATTGACGACTTCCACCGGGAGAAGATCGGGGCCGGATTCTTCTCCGAGGTCTTCAAGGTGAACTCGAAGTACACTCGTTCAACAAACATTCCTGCGCTGAACACGCCGTGAACACGCCGGACAGGACTAATGCATACAGAGCTTGCATAAACAGCAAATTGGACTGGACAAACAGTCACAAATCAAAGTTGCCCGTGAACCCCTTCTCAGTGACGATGTCCACTTGTTAGCAGGCAGGAGAAAAACACAGGCTTTTGTTCAGCTTGTCATGAACGGCCAGATGTTCCTTGCCAAATTGTGTCCAAGAAGGGGGCACTTTTTTCTCCTTGGTGGACCTGATGCGGTTTTCTATCTGTTTGCTCGCTCGATTGTCACTTCACCTTGGTCACGCCGCACTTGCGCACCTTAACTACTTGCGGTAATTGCTCAAAGTCTGATGGCTTCGACGCTGTTCTCGCCTCCGGCACCAACAGAGCTAAATGGCGACCCTCCTGGTGCAATTTTGCAGTGACGCCAATAAAATTGCGACTTTCTCCATGATTCCTTTAACCACCTTCTTCTTTTCCCGGCAGGTGACTCACAAGACCAATGGCAAGGTGATGGTGCTCAAGATGAACAGGCACCGGTCCAATCGCAACAACATGCTCAAGGAAGTCCAGCTCATGAACAAGCTCAGCCATCCAAACATTCTGCGGTAAGACAAGACAGACAGCCTTAACGGACTTCAAAGCAGCAATAGCCGCAGCTCTGCTCTGGCCGAGCATGTCGTGAATGCAGGGACGAGCGTTATTCCCGCTGTTAACGATCCCTTTATTAGTATCCTCATGCCCGATCAGACTGCTTAAAGGGGGAAGGAGCCGCTCAGCGCCTGAGCTGATTGTGCAATCCCGAGGTGGTAAAACTACATACATAAGCGCGGACCCACTCATGCACGCCGCCGCTGCCGCGCCGCTGCCGCGCCGCGGCCGCGCCGCTCGTTTTGACGAGGTCTCCCTCTACCTGCCTCTTGGCCGAGGCATGCGTAGACAAGTGAACGCCCAACCAGGCTTCTTTCCTCGCCGTCACGAATTAAGATCAGTTGGAAAATCTTTTCAAGTGTGCGGTTATGCAAGAAGCATTCGTGCAGATAATGATTCAGGTCCTCTCAGCGGAGAATCAGCGCTAATGTACTGATAATGCGGAGGATCCATCGGTTTACCGCTAACAGGGATTGTCAGTTCTGGCGCTCTCGGGGAGGCTGAGGACTCGTGCAGCCTCGTGGCGGCCGTGGGGTTGGTGCACGGCCTGATGTCACTGATGAGTGACGGAACGAAATACCAGCCACCGTCCATACCGGGCGCAGTACGTGCTGATAGCCGGGACTTGAGAGCATGATTACCCCAGGAGAATGTGAGCTTGCATGTTTAGTCATCGGGCTTTTTGGCCTAATCTCTTTATCAGCGTTTTTTTAGTCTTATATTTCACCCAGTCCGCAGCAGCGGACCTTGACGATGCATTTTCCTCCTCCGGAACGCTCGGAAGAGTCATATCACACTTCTTTGGAACATTGTCTACGTGCAGTATGGACCAGAAACATTGATACGAGCCTCGTTTCCTTGGTCCAATGAAGGCAGTTGTGATGAGAAGCCTTTGAAGAGCTCCGTTGTAGCAAAAGAAACCTTTTCAATGAGTGATTTCCTTACTCTGCTCTGCACAACCGCTCACTGGGCGACTCTCTTAACATCTCTCTTCCTGGACGAGCTGCAAAATGCTCCAAACAAGAGTTCGGAGTTGCAACCAGACCTTCTCAGCGTTCCCGGACCGATCGCTTAACCGCTGCTTCTTTTCCTTCCGGTAACTCCGAGCGAGTCAAGATGATAAAATGCCGGAGCATTCCCAAGCCAACCGCACTCTGCGTGCAAAAGTTGGCACGTTCAGGAAGTCCCACCCGGCAGAAATGTCAAAAAAGTCCGTCATTGACCACGATCCCACAGGTCGCATCTCCCGACAATAGCTGCATCCACGTATGCGGTCCTGTTCGTCGTGCAGTGTGAGCGTGCACTTAATGTATGCAATTTCTTCGCCAGGTTCGAGGCTGCGTGCGTTCACGAGGGACAACTTCATGCGCTGACAGAGGTTGGTATCTTCGTCGTAATTCTTAAGTGGCACTTCCTGTGGTAACCTCTCATTGCGGCATCGGAGAAGGTTTTTCCACTTTCTGCAGACTTTTTTTTCGCAAGAAATCTGTTCATGCAACTGACACGAATGAAGACAGGGCAGACCACAACCTTGATAACTCGTTCCCGGGCGAATCGCGCGAATTTCTCAATCTCAATGACGATGCCTTTTGTCAAGTGAACAATACTCCGGACCATGAGGTTCAAAAATAAAAAAAAAAAAGAACCTGATCGCTGTCACCTCCAGGTTGATGATATGAGAAACATTGCAGTTCATCAACTATGGGAGCATGGAGCAGTTGATCCAGCGGCGGGACGAGGAGCTGACCTGGTCCGTCCGGATGTCGCTGGCGCTTGACATAGCCAAGGGGTTGGCATATCTCCACTCCAGGGGACTTTTCCATCGAGATCTTACCTCAAAGGCAAGGAGGATTGAGTTTGCAGATGCTGTCCATAAGTTAAGCGCTTCATTGGTTTTGTTTTTTTGTTTTTTCCTTATAGAATGTACTCATTCGTCGTTGCTCGGACGGACGTCTAAGCGCCATCGTGGCCGACTTTGGCCTGGCGGCCAAGATTCCGCACTCCAAAGACCTGAGGCTGCCACAAGTGGGCTCCCCGTACTGGATGTCACCCGAGTGTCTCAGGGGGAAGTTCTATGACGAGAGAGCTGATGTCTTCTCGTATGGTGAGTTTGTCGTACCTGCCCTCCTCTTCCCGGTGTTGCCTGCACTGCCACGTCTTTAGGCATCATTCTATGCGAGCTGATAGCCCGGTTAGACGCTGATCCCGACGTGCTCCCTCGCACCGAGAACTTCGGCGTCGACTACATCGCCTTCAGCGCCATGTGCCCCGAGTGTCCGCCCGACTTCCTCAAAATAGCATTCAGCTGTGTCAGAGTAAGTTGGGTCGCTACTGTCCAGGCTGTGTCTGCATTGTCATGAGCGCCCCTTTCTCATCCAGATCGATCCCCAAAGTCGTCCATGTGCCAAAAGTCTTGTGAAGGAGCTGGAGGAGCGCCTGTTGGAACACTGTTCGGAACACCAGCGGCGATCGGAGTCGAGACAATTCTTCGAAGGAAAAATCTCACAGCCAACAGGTAAGAATGAATGATGATTGCGAGTTCTCTCGAAAACGAGGAGGTGCACAAGGCATTTCAATTTTTGAAGAAAAACCTTCGATGATGATTTCTCTCAGAAAACAGACATTTTTCTTCTCGACTAACTTTCCTATGAAGCATTAGAACATGGCTGCACTCTGCGTGTCGAGTGCGCTCGAGTCGCGTCATGAAGCCACTGTGTCCTTGTCTAAGTTTCATATTGTTATTCATTTCTTATAGCTTTGACACATAAACAGTCATCGTCGTCAGAGGAGGATGGTGCTTCAGCGTCCTCAGGTACTCGCCGGGCGCCGCCACCAAGCGAAAAGGCCCGCCTTCACCAACAGCAACGACCTTCAATGCTCAGTAATGCCGCAACACCGACGACGGCGCTTCTCCTCTCGGTCGCCAAGGAGATGTCCTTGGGAGACCCTCACTACCGACCCCTCGGGATCTGTTGCAGTGGTCAGGGGCGCTGGAAGAATAATAATCCCTTCTCCACGTTGCCCAGACTCCGGGAGGGGAAGAAGTTGTTGGGCGGCTCAGGCAGAGGAGACCTCTTCAGCTCCTGCTTCGAGCTACCGGTACCTGGAGAAGACTATGGTGAAGCGACTGCGAGACAAGCCCACAGTCTGCCTGCAATGACAAGAGAGAGCAGGATTCACGGAGAAGAGGAGGGAGATGGGCAGATGGACGACCAGCAACAGCACCAGCTCTTGCAGGGCAAGGTACAAATGCTCAAGCGTCTCTGGATGACCACTCAGGACGACGCTGCAGTTGTTCACCATCACCAACAGCAGCAACAGCATCCTGCTTTGCGTCGTCGCGGTTCGTGCGAGTCTGGTTTCTTCTCGTCGGTAGACGACTCCTCGGCACGTTCCCTCGGCAGCTCCTTGCTCACAGTCTCCGACCTGGAGGAGGATTTATCCGCCTTCCTGAACAACCAGCGATCATCTTCCGTATTCACAGAGTCCACAGACGACTTAACGGACTGCACCGACAGTGAGGAGGCCGAGAGAGACAGAATAAGAGAGATCGTGCACTTTTTTGAGTCCTCGGGTCGTCGAGGCGCTGCTGCCACGATGCGCTCCCAAAAGATTGATAACCTGATCCGTCGAGTGGTGGAGCGCGAGTCCCGAGAGCGTCTGCGGCTGAGGACGACGGCAACGTCCTCCAGCCAGCGACTGCAGTTGTGTGACGGGATCGTGCGCGCCAAAGTCAACATTTTCGATCGCGTGGCGGAGCGCGCCGGTGTCGGCGGGGTGAACGCCAATAGTAGGAGAGGCTTGGTCAAGTCGAGGTTAGCCATGTTCGAGCAGACAAAAGGGGAGCCGGCCGAGGAAGTCTACGGGAAGATCAGGCTGGCCGAGGCCATGAGAAAATTTAACGAAGAGAACAATGCAAAGTAGATGTGATATATATATATATATATAACCTACAGAAGGAAGAAGACACGAAAGGATTCATTCTTGCGCTTGGACTAGCTACATACACTACACACCATAGTCTGCATTCTCTTGTTTGCTTTAACTGCATTGTTTTACTAAACTTGAATAGAAACGTTTAGTCTCGTAATTCACAGACTTGCTTTGCCTGCATCGACGTGAGATGAATTGTACGTTAGGACAATCACGATTCGACGACACGTGAATCATTTAAAGTCGTTGCCGACTTTCGGTACCATCTATTATGGGCCTAGTCAGGCCTAGTCAGGCCCAGACGTCCTGCGCTTCCCCACCACAGGAAATGGGAAACTAAGTGCAGAGTTGAGCGAAAAGAACAAATTGAAGCCAGGTGGAAAATGTCAATAGCAAGTGGTGTCTCCGACGGGCGTCCTTCGCCTAACCCTGGGCCGGGCTTACCGAAATCTCCCACGAGGCACTCCAATGTGGTCCGACTTGGCGTAGGTCCCCTCCTCCCCCTTTTCCTCAGGGCGTCTCGACGGGTCCCGGGGAAGTCCGATTGTCCTCCGTGAGGGAGGGGAGAGGGGGCTGGTCCGCCTGCTTGGCACAGATCTCCGAGACGAGACATCCCCCCCCCTACACACAGACAAACGGTCTCTCCACACACGTAGAGCGGAACTTACCGAAACTCGGGGAAACCTTGTTGCCTTCCACCATGGGCACTGCATTCTCGACGTCCGGACTAAACTGCCCGAGGTCTTGGACGCCGAGATCGAAGCTGCTATTTCGCCATTGCCGTCAGTGCCGAAATTCTTTCTGTATTACGTACGCCTCCTATTCCTTGACCATTTTTTTTTTTGCCCTTCGGAGAAGGCCGCCCCGCACCGAGGCGACTCGCTCACCGCGGCCATCCGCGACTCCCTCTTCTTCCTCCTGTGACTCGCGTTGTTGGCGTCTTGCCAGAGCTCTCATTCCTCAAGTTAATGGAACAATTCAGCAGTCGTCACGGTGGAGCCACCTGATCTGTTTAAGTGGAAACAGTCGGAAGTGATGAGTGGAGAGCACTCGGATGATCCAACTGCTTTGTTGAACTAACACATTCATACTGTTCGTACTGCGTACTGATAAAGCTATCGATATGTCAATTCACTTTAAGCAGGAAGCCTGTTTAAATATATCCGCTTCCTTGTTGTCTTCTTCGTCAGCCCCGTGAACAAATTCCTTCTCTCTATCCCCCCCTCAGCCAGGCACGCGCTCCTGACGGCGCAGAAGCTGGGCAGGATCCCGTCGGATCGGTGGCGATAAAAGATGCAGCGTCGTTCATCTCCTTCCGACTTCTACACTCCTGTGAGCAGTCATTCATGGCTATTTTTAGTTCGTTTGTTTCATCCGCTCTCTCCGTCCGAATGAGCCAGAAGAAAGTTTTGAGCATAGGTGCTCTCTTTCCTCACTCGCTCCTCCGCCTCAGCCCTCAAGCCGCCCCTCGTCGCTGCCTGGACTCGCATTTTGCCAGCCAAGAAAGTCCAGTCCAGTAGAAGAAGAGCTGAACATGGCGGCACCGACGGCAGCCAGAACAGGGGACAGCAAAGAAAAGTGACTGTGATGGACACACGACATTTATGTAACGCGGGGTCTTAAAGGTGAGGAACTACAAGTGCAGTTGCTATATGGATGTAGGCCAAGCTGAGCCTGCTTCCAAATGTTGCAGGATATTTTTGTCAGATAACTGCTCCTCAGCGACGCATATTCAACATGGTTGTGAGCGAGGGCGACGTGATGAACGTGATGGGCGGGATGGACCACGGGGGGACGATCAAACTCAACGATCACAAGCGGAAATTGAAGAATAGGTGAGATACGGGCACAAAAAAGACTTTTTTCACGCTCAGAAACTACTTAGAGACGAATGTGCCAAGCGCAGAGGCAATACAGGAGAAAGCACTTAGCAGGAGATGCCTCATACGTTGTTATTCAGGTTCGAAATATGCCGCAAGCTTGGTCAAGGTACCTACGGCAAGGTGCAGCTGGGAATCAACAAGGAGACTGGCCAAGAGGTGAGTGAGCACAGAGCAGTCATGGATGACCAATCACCTACCTTTCTCCTGTGCTCTACTCAAGGTGGCGATCAAGACGATCAAGAAGTCCAAGATCGAGACCGAGGCGGATCTGATCAGGATTCGCAGGGAGATCCAGATCATGTCCTCCGTGCACCATCCGAACATCATCCACATCTACGAAGGTAATGCCGGCATTCATTTCTTTATTCTTTACTATCCTATTGCAAGCTGGTGCTGTACGTAGTGTTTGAAAACACCGAGAAAATGGTCCTCGTGATGGAGATGGCAGCCGGCGGAGAACTCTACGACTATCTCAGTGATCGCAAGTGCTTGCAAGACACCGAGGCGAGAAGGATTTTCAGACAGATCGCCACCGCCACCTACTACTGTCACAAGCACCATATCTGCCACAGGGACCTGAAGTTGGAGAACATCCTGCTGGATGAGAAGGGCAACGCAAAGGTAAGCGAGCCATTGGAAGACTATTTCAGCAAGCAAAATTTGAGACCTTTCATTTGTTATTCTCCAGATTGCCGATTTTGGACTTTCTAACGTGTATGACGGGAAAAATCTCCTTCGGACGTTTTGCGGAAGTCCGCTATACGCATCTCCAGAGATCGTCAAAGGTTGTCCCTACATCGGCCCGGAGGTCGACTGTTGGTGCGTCCACCTCCATGTTCCAGATCATATGAGACGTTACTAAGTTCCTACGATATCTTTGCAGGTCTCTCGGCGTTCTCCTCTATACGCTAGTTTACGGAGCAATGCCCTTCGATGGATCCAACTTCAAACGCCTCGTGACCCAGATCACTACCGGCGATTACTACGAGCCCAAGAAACCTTCCTGTAAGGGCCGATGGTCTCTGTACTCGTCTTGACCTGCGTAATGTTCCAGTTTCATCTTTTCAGCCGCATCCAGTCTCATTCGTAGCATGTTGACGGTCGAGGCGGAGAAGCGCGCGACCGTCTCGGACATCTGCTCCCACTGGTGGGTGAACGACGGCTACCTCCAGACCTGCTTGGAGGAGGCAGAGCACCTGGCAAGCCTCACACCAGTTAGGTTGGATCTTCTGCTCTCTCTGGCGCAAGCACCCGCGCAAAAGGAAGGCATGGTCGTAGTTGACGAGGAAGAAAAGGTGGAGGAGGTAGGTGGACTATGACTTGGAGAAGCCGAATGAACAAAAGCAAGTACTCCTTTTTTTTCTTTAGGCAGAGGCAGTTCCGCCGGCAAAGTGCATGTCCATCGTGGAGCTCCCGGCCGAAGCTGGCGCGGAGGAGGATAACAACATCTCCTGCAGCGTGGCGGAGCCCGCGGAAGACATTACGAGTCCTCAGACCAAACGCAAGAAGGAGAAGACAAAGAGGAAGCTCGACGGCGGAGAATCCGATATCCTGCATGACGACGTCGATCGCGTCGACGATAGACGTGAAGCCACTAAACCCACGGCTAAACGGCCCGCCGGAGAGCGATCAGATGCGCCCAGGGGAAGGGCTCCGAGTCCAGAAGAGATACCGCGGAGAACTGAAGAGGACATGGTGATAATGACAGGGGCGGCGGAGGCGGCGCGACCACCACCCATTGACTCGTCTTCCGACAGCGGCATCGCCATGAGCGAGAAGGCAAAGTCAGTGGCGGGGAGCAGCATGCAGTTCAGCAACCTGGAAAATGTGTCGGACAAGGCGCCCTCCGTTCCCTTAGCAGACATTCCAACAGAAAGCAGCATTTCAACGACAATAACAGAGTTGCCTCCACCGTTGCCGTCGCCTCCCCCTCGACCAGAGGTGCAACCTGAGCCGACAGCCTCGTTGATGTCGCCCCAGTCCGCGAACAGCGAGTACGCCAGCGCCAAGCCGGAGTCTCATCCCAGTCTCTCGGAGCAAGTCTCGAAGAGTGGTGCTGGTGTTCGTCGAGGCGAAAAGAGTCCCAAGACGAAAGTCAGCGAGCCTCAGAAAGTGAGTGTGGTCGCAGACAAGGGCAAGAAAGTCAAGAAAGTACATGCCAAGAATGCAAGCAATGGTGGCTCCTCTTCCAAGAAGTCGAATCGACCTTCTGTCAACGTTGAGGCTCCGGCTGCAGGAGAAGTAGTTGCGGCAAAGCTTGGCGAGGTGCCAAAAGAAGATAAATCCGAAATGGTGAAGAATACGGCAAGGGAACAACCAGTGCCAGTTGAAGTACTGCAAAAGCAAGTCAAGGAATCTTCTTCGAGGAGTGTCAGAGCCAAGCAGCAGGCAACAGATCATGCGAAAGCGGCGTCCAAGGCCAAGAAGGAGTCCCCCAAGGAGACAACTAAGGAAGTGAAAGCTCCTGTCGTTCCCAACGAACTTGTAGTAGCGCCCAAGCCTCAAGTTGTTCCTGAGGAGCCAAGAAAGGCTAAAAAATGTGATATTCGACACAAGGACGTCCTCACCGTGGAAGAGACCCAACCACAGACGATTAGAGAACTGGCTGCTTCAAGGCAGTCACTGAGTCAAGAGTTGCGTCAGTTGCCTTTGGAAAATCTGGTCAAGGTAGCCGAACAAGAAGTGGTGGAGAGAAGCGAACAGCAACAGCAGGAGCAGCAACGTCGTGACGAAAAGCCGTCGGTGATGTCTGAACCCTCGCTTGTGCCTGAACCGATTGCGGTCGATCTTTTGGTTAAACCACCCAAAGAGAAGAATGAGGAGCCTCATGTCCCAGCAAATGCTCACCTATCCAACGGGTCAGCCGTGCCAAGTGAGCCGACCTCGCCTTCCTCGCCCTCTTCGAGGAGCATGGACGTCAACAAGTCTCTCATTAACTCAGTGCCCAGACCATTCGTTGCAGAAAGCTCCAAGATCCAGGCTACTCCGCAAGAGAGCAAGATGTCTGCGGACTCGGTGGCTTCGGCTCTCACCCTTTCCTCATCAGGATCCAACACTTCATTGAACAATCAGAATAACGAGAAAACCTCAATCAAGATTCGCTTGGACATGGATGGCAGCGAATCCAAGGTGGGCAAGGCTGCACAGTTCTGGAACAACTACATTGGCGATGTCATTAAGAAGAGCAAACCTCCGGAAAACGTCAAAAGTCTGGAGAAACCCAAGAAGATTGTGAGCGCTGGCGTGGGGTCCAGAGGCATGAACGACTTAAAGAAGGCCTTTGAAGGAGGCAAAGGCGTGAACAGCAAACGCACGCAGGATGAGAAACTCGCCATCATGAGGAGAAACTCAAAGAAGCTCAACTTGGAGGGCTGCACTCCGGGTCTCAAGGTCACCGACGCCAAGAGCGTATTCGAGTCCAAGAAGCTGCAACCGACGACACCTGCGATTCTTCGGAGGAACAGCGTGAACAGTAACAGCAGCGGCTCTTGCAGCTCACAGAAGTGGTCAAAATCTAAGGCCGACGCTTCCAACCTCCCCTTCGGCGGTCAGCAAGACAATGACAGTGATAATGCCAAAAAGAGCAACTCCCTCCCTAGAGAAAAAATAAAAATTGTCTTTAATGACGGTCAGAATGGAGTTGCGGATCATGAGAAAGGAGTCAAGCTTAAGACTGATCAGGTGGAGCAAAAGGAACCGGCCAAGTCAGAATTGTCCAAGCCAGCTACAAGTCCAAAGCCCAAAGTGAAGTCGAGGAGTCTCTCTGCAAAGATCCCCGATACGAGGTCAGAAGGGGGTGCTGACAGCACTAACTGCAGCAACGTCTGCAAGATCGTACCTGAGGAGCAGGCTGACGGACTGGTGCCTGTTGCCCCCGAGAATAGCACTGTTCCAGCCAAACCTCAAGAAAGCGCACTCGGGTCGGCTGAAAAGGTAAGCGACGAAGCCCGGTTGGCGGCCGTGGGCATCATTTCGAGAGAAATCCTCAAGGCCGACCCGAGGAAGCAGCAGAAGTTGACTGCGAAACAGAAGCAGCAGTCAGCTTCAGCACCGGGAACGCCAATAATCCAGTCGCAGCAGCAGCCGGAAACGCCTGTGATTACGGTGCTCCCGGTACCAAAGTCTGCACCAGTTTCACCCGAGGCCCCACTGGAAAGTGGGTCGCCTGTCAAGACTGAGCTAAAGATTGTCCAGGCTGTACAGACGGAGAAGAAGCCAAATGCTGCTGATACGGAGTCCGATCTGGTGACGCCTTCGCAAGAGGCCGTCAAGCCTATTATCCCCACGCCTCCGGCAGCGCCTCTTCAGTCGCCAATAGCGGATAAACCTCCCGCTGTCGTGCCCAAGATTAAGACCATCACTCCCGAAGGTGAGCCCCAGAACAAGCTCGAGGCTATCAAGAATTCTCTCAAGCACGTGCCTCACGCTCCCGCCATGGGAAAGAAAAAGTCTGATGAGTCACCCCCCGTGAGTGTCGACGATGTCTTCAGTGAGGGTCGCAAGGAGTCCACCAGGGCTAGCCCGTCTGCGAAGGAGAAGGTGGCAGCTAGTGAAAACGGTGGAGACAGCAGTTTAAAGAGTTCTTCGCCAGCTGCGGACTCCAACCGCAAAGGCCTCCAACCTCAACTTGAGTCGGTGAAAGCTGCACAACCACCTAGAGTAGCGTCATCAAAAGCGGCAGTGGGGTCTTCCCCGTCTCCCAATAGCCCACACCTGCCTCCCAGTCCAACTCGACCAGGCTTTCCAACCTTACACCAGCATCCGAGCAGTCCTCTGGCGACTTCGAGCCCTACGACAGAAGCGCTTCCCGGCAGTGCTCCAATGAGCACATCCAGCCATGTGACTAAAACGTCTCTAACGAGCTCGAGTCCGCTGCCTACGACGTCGCCGAGTGCAAACGGTCCACGGTCTGTGCCATTGCCAGAAGTGAAGCCGCCCGAACGTTTCATCCCCATCAAGATCGAGGGAGAAAACAAGGTCATGAAAAAGCAGGAGCATCTTATCCCTATCCATCTGGAGCACAGCGACCCTGAAGACTCGGAAAGGCGCGATTCCTTCCATCCCAACAGTCTGATCCGACGCAATCGCTGGGGTAGCGGAAGCAGCAGTCGAAAGAAGCGTTTTGGGCCCTCTTTCAGTAGCGACTCCGAGGATGAGGCTGGTGCTGCTACGCCTTTCGGTGGACTGCAGCGCTACTCCTCGTTGGGCAAGCATGGGCTCTTGGAGGAGGCCCCCATGTTCCAGCTCCGTAAAGGATCGAGACAGCCGGTGCCGACGCCGTTTGCAATGCAGCATGCCGAGAGCTTCTCCTCCAACGACGACATCTTTGACGACGATGACGCGGACGACGACTTCCGCGAGATGACGGCCGAAAACCTGTTCTCCACGTTACTGTCGCGAGTGCGTAACCTCACCAAGCGCATCCACGACGAACACGAGCAACATCTGCACTGGCAGCAGGCAAACAGGATAGCCAACCACCCTCTTAATCCAGGGGGCACACACGCCAGGCTTGAGCGCAATGCCCAGAGAAACTCTCTCAAGAAACAGAAGGCCACCCCACCCGGGTTCAGCAGGCAGTCCTCGCTCAGGGAGGACGGCACGCGCTCCCTCGACGGGAGAGGCAGTGGCAGGATGGCGGGAGCGACAGAGTTTTTTGATCCAGAGGTGGGAGTCTCCGTGACTAGCCGACAACGGCTTCGTCCTGGATACTTGCCGCCACCAGCTGACAGTCCGATGTTGCTGCAGACGACCAAAGAGAGGACGATCCCCATAACAGTAATGAAAGAAGAACCTCCGAGACAACAACGACGCAGAGTGTCGAGATTTCTCAGACCAGACTTTTATGATCGTCCCAAAGATGAGGAAGATGTCGAGCTGTTCCCGCCTGCTGATGCCGTAGCCGCAGCCGCAGCTGCCACACCCTGGAGGGCCAGCGTCGTTGAGAACCACCAGAAGGCGCCCCCAGCCAGAGGCGTGTTTCAAGGCAGCAACGCCGCGTCCGCCGGCAACACTAAGGCCCCTCCCAGCGAAGGTCAGTTCCTTAGTAGAGCACTAACTCTTAAGAGGCAGCACTCACTCAAAGAGCAGCATCAGCAAGAACCTCTTCCCAGCCCCACGACCTCGTGTCCCACCCCGCCGTACTCCTCACGTCCTCGTCCGTCCCCTTCCTGTCCTTCGCCTCCCGCTGTCCCCCCGGAGAAGAGAAAGGAAGATGTGATAAAGCGAAGAACCATTCTTCCCTACTGTGGAGCTAAGAGTGACGGATTACTACTTAACCAGCATGCTTTTGTTACTTGTAACGTGATTGCCGCCGCCCAGAGGAGGAAGAGGGAGTTCGCTGCTAGCAGTCTTGCGTCCACCTCAGAGCGGCCTTGAACGGAAAGGTGATATATTTGGCCTTCTACACACACATGGAACACATGCAGATGATGTTTTCCGCGCCCCTGCTTCTCTCTAATCAGACTAACGCATGACGTGGCTTTTCTCTGTTCCGCCTCTTGCAGATCCTGTGGGTCAACAATTGCTCACACACCAACGTCAGATGGAGCAGAAGCGCCTGAAGCACTTGCATAGACAATTCTCCGACGAGCTACAGAGTCTGGAACAGGATATACTGCAAGCGTCGCTGTCCAAGCTGAGGAGGGAGGCGGCAGAGCGGTCGGCTGACATCAGCGAGGTCGCGTCCGAGTGCGACACAGAATCCATCAGCTCGGACATTTTGGGAGCCTTGGAGGACAACAACGAGATGTCGTCGTTGTCCTCTCGTGGTATGCATCACCATCGACCTCGTCCCGTGGCCAGAAGGTCCATCTCCAGAGAGCTCTTTCTGCCGGAGTCTTCCCAACAGTCGCATCCGTTAGGCCTGGGCAGACCTGTGACCCGCCGAAGCATCTCCAGAGAGCTCTTCGATGACGTTGGTTGGCAGCCTCCTACTTCTCGAGGCTCTCGAGATCTCCACCAGTTGCCTGACCTAGACTCGATTCGCCGAGAGATGCGCGAACGGGAACGCAGCATGAGCAGAGAATTTGACAACTTCTGCGGCAGGTTGGGGAACGGCAGCGGCGGCGTGGTGAGGCCGCCGCTGGCCTCTCAGGGGAGGTCCTTTACTCAGAATGAGTTCGCCGTTCCCTCTTCGTTCAGGCGAATGCCGTCGGACTCTGCCTCTCTCGATGGCAGGATGAGGAACGACTGGCGGAGGATCTCAGTGCCCGAGAGAGGACAGGACTTCAAGAGTTTGCCGAGGAAGTATAATAGGTAATACCGTGATATGACTACGTACTGGCTGTGAGATTAGTTGCTTGCACGTCAGGGTTCTTGCAGAAGCGTCTCCCCCCACCCGACACCAATCCCTTCTAATATGCCATCCTCTCTCTGTTTCTATTTCACGCACGCAGGCCAGACATTTCGAGAAAGTTCTGATCGCCGCCGTCGACGAGATCATCCAGGTCTGAGCAGCTAAGCATGTCTTGGTAGTCTACATGTGGTTCTTGGCTTTCGTGTCCGCCGTCCGTTTGACTTTTCTCGGCTATGCGACGACGACAGGAGCCTGGCTGTGAAAGACACACCCGCACACATGTACAGCACACACGTATCCTAAGTCTTGACAACTGCTTGGCGCACTGGTACTAACTTGGCTTAACCAAGTCCATCCCCTGCGCATGGTACATACGCATCGTGATCCACAGAACAGCACCCGTTCTTCGTCCGTATCCACCACGTCCTCCGGAGCCATTAGTCCTAAACTTGTCCCCACGTTTTCTTTCAGGCTCCTCTCACATGACAGAGCATCATCACCCTCACCGCATGCGTCCCATCGAGTGAATAACGGCGGTGATTTGCCATACTACGACTCCCTGCCGAGAAGGAGGACTACTAGAAGGACCGCAACTCCGCCCCCGGGGGCACTGCCAACGAGCTGTCATCGCGCTTCACCGGCAGGAGACGTGGTTACCTCCAACAGCAACAGCAGCAGAAGGTTCTCCATCGGCCCAGGCTTTGACGTGGCTCGCCAGCACGTCGGCGGACATGTCAGAACTCAATAAGAACATGCAGTAATAATCATTGTCGCACGTAAAAAACTTTTCTTCTTCCTTCTCGCTCATTCGCCACGCAACAAAGTCCGGCGTCGCCGTCGTCGTTCATCGCGTTTTTCTAGTGTAGCGTACCCAGTATCCTTAGTTGGGGCCCTCCGCGCGCGTCGTCTTCTCCCTCAGTCGCTCGTGCGCCCTGCGCTAGGAAACATCTCCCCGTTGTCCCCCTTCCCTTCCCAGCGGCAGAGGCATCATGCGGGTGAGTTATGCACTAATAATATCCGCGACTGTTAGCTGCTCAGGTCTGGCATGCACTTGGACGTGGTCACCAAGTACCTGTACGCTTACCAGACGTAGACAAGTAAGCATTCGTTTTGTCTTCTTTCGCCAATCGAGTCGAGGGGAGTCAAGCGCTTGTTCGGTGCAGGAACAAAAGTATCGTGCCAGACGTTGGTTACGTCACCGTCTTGGCGGGCGAGGAGGATCTTAGCTGTGTAGCACAGGGTGGGGGCAAACAATGAGCGCTTTGGGGGGGGCGGGGGCGGCGCGGGGGGCCGCGGCCCCGCGGGGG
>JAAUXU010155634.1_pt1 | contig 19959 bp, 18 predicted proteins | sample 7278151 | NCBI WGS metagenome assembly JAAUXU01 (sample SAMN14350113, study PRJNA611818) | marine sediment metagenome | isolation source: surface marine sediment (1.8m) | place: French Polynesia: Moorea | collected 2018-08 | reverse complement strand
TCTTGCATCCTGGGGTGGTATGAGGGCGACAGCGGCGGCGGCGGCGGTGGCCACCGTAGAGCGCTCTACAGCTCACATTGTAGACAGTAGAAGTGTCGTAGGCAGGGCTAATGTGAGCTGTAGAGCGCTCTACGGTGGCCACCGCCGCCGCCGCCGCTGTCGCCCTCATACCACCCCAGGATGCAAGATAGCCCGAGTAGCATTGGAGTCGTACGTGTCGAGCGATCCCTACTCCCCCTACGCGTGCTTGTGACGGGCCAGAGGCTACACGGTTGGCAGACGTGCGTACCGTCACGTCAGCGCCCAAGAGGAAGGACCGCGAAGCGGATCAGGTATTCTCAGCGGATTGAGGAGAGAAACATTCTCCAAAGGCCCCGATGTTGACCACCGCGCGCTCGATGTCGACTTCGATTGCCCGACGTGAACTCTTACCACACTTATCGTGCCGTGACACCAGAACTCGCAGTCCTCTGATATTTGCCGGCGTCAAAGCAGCTAGCTCATACCTTCAGCGTAGACTCCTATCACGATCAGCTGTCGCCTTCGTCATGTCTAAGTCGTTCGGAGCCATGAAGCAGCCGGTGGCGACGGAGAACTTCTTGTTCCGTCAGGTGAGTGACGCAACGCGTGTCAATGACGCAAGTACCGCACCACACGTCGGGTAAACAACCCAGATGTACGTCGTGACACATGTCCGAGTCCTCAAGATTAGTAGTCCAGAGCCGAGTCGTTCAGTTTGGTGGACCATGAGAAGAACCCTCAGAAGTGGATGCATTTTGTGGGCCTACAAAGGGTTGGCCTCCATAAAGTTCATAGGGTTGGCCTAAAAAAGATCTTACTCTCGTTTGCGATGACCAAGGTCATGGCCTGCGCAAAGGCAACCTTGTTGACCCGCCAATATCACGGCAACCTTCGTAGGCATCCCTGAGGCAAGACAAATTTCCGCCCAAACCAGCTTCTCCTGATCCTTACACTTCTTGAGGGTCTCTCCGTTACCTACTGAATGTGCAGAAGGCCTTGGGCGGGACAAGGATCGTGCCCGGAGGAAACCGGTTCCTCCCCTTGACTCCTGCATTTCGCTCTGCCTCATCGACATCGGTATTCAATTTTCCTCCTTCTTTCCACAGCTCTTTGACCGTGAGACCTGCACGTACACGTACTTGCTGGCGGACACGTACACCAAGGAGGCCGTCCTCATCGACCCAGTCATCGAGACGGCGGAGAGAGACAAGAGTGTCGTGGAGCAGCTGGGTCTCCAACTCAAATACTGCCGTGAGCATTGCACAACATACATGAAGGGTGTTTCAAAACAGATGACAATTTCAAACAAACCTTTAGATTCGCTCCTGTGACAGATCCAGTCCATACCTGGTACAGGAATGGACAAGGGTCTGGACGGCTCAAAGAGATCTTCCAAAGGATCGTGCTTGTTTTCACTCAGCAAGAATCCCAGTTCATTTGTTTTTGAGTTGGACCACAAACTTCTTCGACTACTTTTCTTGGTCTTTTGCTCAGGCTGAGGTCCGACAAAGATAGCACCAGACTCTGGACGATGTGGAGATGGTCATGGTGTTTACTTTAGCCACAAGTCCAGAGTGAGTAATCCGGCCAGCAATGAATAATCTTGAAAAAAGATGCGTTGCTGAAAACAGCGTCCATTCGAGCATCAGCTAAGAGAGTTCCATGACCACAGGGTGTCTCAATTAGACATGCAAATACGTATTCTGTGGAAAACATTGACCTGTGGTATTGGAGACATGATGAAAATGAGTGCAAAGGTAAACACCGATACACGGGTGTTCAAGCAAAGGCCCTCATGGCACATTTCAGGTGTCTCAGTTTGAATGGTGCCCCCTTAGCATCTACAAAAAATGATCTGTTTTGAAGCACCCTGAACATGCGTACTGATGCATGTGCTTCGAGTGCGGATTCGAGTGCTGCACTGAGATGCCACTCATTGCACTATGCCTTTAAGCAGGCATGCGTACGTACGTAGTGATTCCTTTTAAACGAGACTATGCAATGTTTGAGAGAGAATTAAGTTCTGCACTTGCTTTAGCTACCGACTAAGATAGGATTTATGTCCTGAGCAATTACATCCTCCCGCTAATTTTGTGACTCATTAGTAGCTCTCCCTAGTTCTCCCTCGTGGGTTTACTTACTGTACTGTTTATTTTAGACATTTGTTCCCTGATGTCTCTCACACCCTTGTCCACACCAACGCGTGGATCAGGAGGGTTGTCAGAGTGAGAGTAATCACTAATTGTGTATCATGAGCCTCCACAGCGGCCTGTTTATACACAGTAGCAATCCTCATTTACTGACGTCATTGTGCACGCAGTCAATTCCTGTGCATTAGACCGTAGAAATTCTTGTATCTCTCTGTTCGCCGAGCTATTACTGTTATGTAATTATTAAGTACATTCCCTGACGTCAAAATCGATTCATGGACATGAGTCAGTCTTTCCTCTTCTTGATTAAAGCGATATTTGCTTGTCTAAACGTATAAATTAGCAAAGAAGACAGAGAAGCTCGACGTTTCAAGCTCATAGGTAGTGACAAGAATGAGACTATGAGTATTTAACGTTGCTAAGTTGTATGCATCGATATATGATACCGTTCACCCTTTAGTTAACACCCATGTACATGCCGATCACATCACCGGGACCGGGCTGTTGAAGAAGCTGCTCCCTGGCGTCCAGAGTGGTATCTCTCGCCCTAGCGGCGCCAAAGCAGACGTCACCTTTGACGACGGCGAGAAGGTCAAGTTCGGTGACCAAGAGCTGGAGGTCAGGACTACTCCGGGACACACAAACGGTAAGGGTGCTGTGCTTGCTCGGTCTTGCTAGCCGCAGGTGTAGCCAATAGATCTGTTGTGGACCTTTGCGTGATTTGGATCGGACTGTACGAAAATTTGCAGCAACCCAGTTCGAACAAATTTTCCATGCTGGAAAGCAATTGTGCTTTATCTCGCCGTGCTACAGTATTTTTTTCATAGATTTGAGTAATACTTGTCATTCTTGCTATACCTCATCTTTTCTGCCTTCTCCATTTCGCTGTGCTATTTGTTCAACTGGCCTTAGCGCACTCATCAATCTACAGTGCACAGGAGTACGCACGTCCATGTACACACGTGCTGTACATATATCACATGTAACACAGACAGTCATATTTTATTGCACAAATGCTTATTGTGTACTGCGTTAGGGGCCATCACGTAATCACGAGGACAATAATGTTTTCACCCTAACAGGTTGCGTGACCTACGTGTGCCATGCTCAGAGCATCGCGTTCACCGGCGATGCACTACTTATCCGCGGCTGCGGCCGCACTGACTTTCAGGAGGGCTCGGCCGATAAGCTTTACGAGTCCGTCTGGAATAAGATCCTTTCCCTGCCCGACGATTATACTCTCTACCCGGCCCACGACTACAAGGGTGAGTCCGTGTTCTCCGAACGTACATGAAGCGTAGCCTTGATGTTGCTGTCTGACCCGGACGCTTTCTCATCAAGGATTAACCAAGACGTCGGTGGCCGAGGAGAAGGAGTTCAACCCCCGCCTCACCAAACCCAAAGAGGAGTTCATCAACATCATGACCAATTTGGGTCTGCCCTATCCCAAGAAAATCGGTGAGTCTCTGATCGCCGCGCTCTCTAAAGTACATTTACGTGTTACGCCAGGCGAATACGATAAAGAAAATTTATTTAAGTCACCACAGTCTTAAGAGTTCTCCAACTCGCACCTCAAGTCCAGCACCAAGTGATCCACCCTGGGCGCGTACGACTTGACCCTCGTGAGCAAAAGCATGGTCACAATGGGTTTCTTTTGCGGGAGAATTCGCTGCAGAATTGCTCGGACTTTGGATGCGGTCTGGAATGACCACTCCTGCCACTCGGGTAGCTTGCAGGAGAACTCCTCACCTCTGATTATATCAGAATTTTCGTACACTTGAACATCTTTCTTCCCCGATGATTTTACGTTCGCGTGAATATGTAAGACGCCACCCACGTCCGGCCTCAGAGCTCTGCAAGCGGCCTCGTAGGAGGCCTCAGCCGTCGGCACCAAACCCAAGTTGACTCTGTCCGCCACTCCAACTGGACTAACGACCCTGTTGTCTCCCAAGTGAATCTGTCAAGGAAAAACAAAGCAAAAATTCACTTCATTTACTGCACAGCGTCGAGTAGCACATTAACTATTGCTCATACGAGTGCTGCCAGAGATCTTCTGTGGGCTCCCCATAAACCACCTAACGCATAAGGCCCTGTGTTGGACAGCATCAAGTTCATACTTCACAAATATTGTATGACGTACGTATAAGAGCACGACGAGATGATCAGTTACATTAAGCACCAAAAGTGTGAAATTATTGTTAGGTTGTGTAAGCTTCCTTACCTTGTATCTCGACTCTTCGACTTTATTCAGTTTGAAGTTTTTGGCCAAGGCTTCTGCTGCGTCCGGGTTCCACTCGCATGCATGCAGGAAGGCAGCCCTGGCGTGCACCAGGTACGGGAGAGCAAAGTAGCCAATGCCGGCGAACTAATGCACGAGTGAAAGGTCACACACTGCCTTAGGTAACCGCGTAGAAAATTTCTTACCATGTCCACCACCGTTTCCCCCTCGCAGTTGAACTTCGCCACCCTGATTTTTTCCGTGACGTTGCCGGCGCTGAACATGCACTTGGTCACGTCCCATGTGTATATGATGCCATTGTCCACGTGCCTCACCCAGGGACTGTTGTTCTCGGCGGGATGCAATAACCTGACATCCCGCGGTCTCCTCAGCCCGTCCCCCGAAGTCACCTCGGAGGCAATGGCCAGTCTGTTGACTCCCAGGCAGTCGCACACAACATCCCAGAGGCCTGGATTTTTTTCCAGAAGTCTCTGCCAATTTGGATGGGCGAAGCTTTTGGAGGGGAGGAGAGCGAGGTCGCCATGAATTTGCCAATGGCGTGGCACCTCAGGGGCTAAATCGTCCCTCCAGAGCTGATGTGACTTCATGAGCTGCAGAAGAAGCCGTAGCAGTATTCCGTATTGCTTTTTTTTAAGGCTTTAAGTATCAGAAACTGGTACATTAAGAGCTAAAAACACAGGTGAGCTATATCGTTCATACCTAGAGAAGCGGTATTATGCCAATCAAAGTATCAACATGGTACGAAAAAAATTGCACCGATAGCAGTCGAAACACTTGTAGCGCATTTTTTTACTTTGCAACAGCTTTTACCCACTCGTGCAATATCCTGTCCATGTGTTTCAATCAGACACATGCATAAGAACGTCTTGAACCAGCAATTTACAGATCGAGCTGCTTGCATACGCATGTGGTGTGCATTGGCACAACGATGCATTTAGTATTCTGTCGTGCAAAATGTTTTCGCTTTCTGTTACTTCTATTATCAGCTATCCAGAGAGTGGTGCACAAGGGAGGGAGTACAAAGCATTAAGTGTATTTTTGTGGACACAGTTTCATTCAGCATTTTCAGCCCCACGGTCCAAACGAAAAACTCGTACATGAAGACATATCTTCATACAAAGCATTCACACGGTTGCCTACCTGCTTGCATTCCTGTAACAGTTGCTGGGCAGGCGACAAAACGCTTTCGACGTCAACTGACTCTTTCTCCTCCAGAATTGAAATGTCCAAGGGCCGGCCATTGGAAATTTCTCTCAATTCTTGCAGCAACAGCGCCTCCCGTCCTTCAGCTATGTTAGAAATGGGCAAACTGGCCTTGGGCTCACTCGTGCCCTCGATCTTTTGGACTTTCCTGGCAGAATCAAGTCGTCCAGTAGCTTGTAGGAACTCTCGGACTCTTTGACAGGCCCACACAGGAACCAAGAGGCATTTGTTGCTCCTAGTAGGGAAAGAAAATGGGCTCATTTTTGTTTGCAGATCCATGACGTCACTCAACATTTGTTTTCCTTTTGCATATCTCTGCTTACTAGTCAACTCAAGATGTACTCAAATATGTGCTGCCTGACGACATACTTGGCTTTTATTGTTCCATTCTCTATTGTTCATGGACTGGTTCATCAATATATTACTATTATAGAATTGGCAATAAAATATTAGGTACTATATGTGTTCTCCATTGCAGCTGCAAGAAATACTTTCTTCCTGGTAAAAGGGTTTATAAGGAATGATTTACACTTTGTTGTACTCACTCACGCTCTCTCTCTTTCTCTCTGTCACTCTCTCGATGGAATCTCTTCACTCCGTCAGTTCCGTTTTATAAATGCTGCTAGCAGAATGTATGACAAACGGATGTTTATAGATATTAGGCTAAAAATAGTGCTTGTGACTGCGACCTTGAATATATCATGATGATGATGATGTAGTACAGTTCTGAGGCGTCTGTGCAGTTCTTTTGATTATGTTCCTCTCAACGCAAACACTGTTGCTGTGTACTGGCCAGCGTGAGACTCGACCGATTGTGCTTCATGTGGCTGTTCACGAGGTGTCCCTCCGCCAGTGCCGACATAAGCGATAGCTCTCCAGCCAGCACCGTGGCACAAATGATCCGCGCCAGCTGCGTGGCATTTTCCCCAGGTTTGCTGGGGTGGCTGCCGCGAACACCCAACAGCGCTAGACATGTGCCCTGCGCAGGCAAAATGGTGCCGCCACCCACGGTGCCCACCTCGATGGACGGCATGGTCGTGGTCACGTACAAATCCTCTCCTCTAAGTTCCATCTGGGTGAGGCAATTGGAACTGGCCACTGCTTGGGCTGCGTCTTGTCCTGTTGCGATAAAAATAGCTGCTACCACGTTGGCGGCCTGTGCGTTGTTGCCACCGATTGAGCCTGCCATGGCCGAGCCCACAAGGTTTTTGGACTTGTTCAGCTCCACTAGGTCTGCTGGGTTTGCAATCTTGAGGACTGAGCGCACGACATTGGCGGGAACGGTGGCCTCGCACACTACAGACTTGCCCCGACCGTCGATCCAGTTGACAGCTGCGGGCTTCTTGTCCGTGCAAAAGTTGCCGCTAAGTGAAACCACTTCCACGCCTTTCAGCTTCTTTTCCAAGTGTCTCAGGGCCCAGTCGGTGGCTTTGGAGAGCATGTTCATGCCCATGGCGTCGCCCGTCTTTGCCACGAAACGTACGAAGAGGTCTCGGCCAGCTGGTCGGATCTTGAGATTCTGAAGACGGGCAAATCTGCTGGTGCTGTCGAACTCCCGCTTAATCTCCAAGTAGTTCTCATGTTGTTCCATCCACACCTTCGCCGCCGCCATCATCTCTATGTTGGGGAATCTGAGTATAGGACCACGCGTCATGCCGTCGTCAGTAACCTGACTCTTGACGCCACATTGGCGTAATGCGGCGCAGCCTCTGTTGACCGAAGCCACCAGACAGCCCTCAGTGGTTGCCATGGGCACCTCGTACTTTATGCCATCGAGGTAGAGGGGTCCAGCTTTGCCCACAGGCAGCGTCATGTAGCCGATCACGCTCTCGCAGCAAGCGCCCTTGACTGTGGCGTAGTCGTAGTCGGCGTAAGGAAGTCCATCAAGGGAGCGACGGGTCTCTCGCTCGACGAAACGGCGGCGCAACACGACGCCCCGCTCATTATCGCCCAAAGCGTTCTCCAGGGCGTGCACCTTGATCTCCTTGGCTTCCACTAACTTGAGCACTTCTTCATCAGTCAAACACGCAGCTCCTGTAGGACTGCTGCGTTTGATGGCTACGCATTCTTTCAGGCTTCGAGGTTCCTTCTCTTTAGGCTCCTTCTCTTTCTCCTCTCTCTTCTCGCCTGCTTCGCCTTCATCTTCTTCAGAGTGGCCGAGACTGGCTCCAGTTTGAACTTCTCTGTCCTGCATCAGGTCGTTGCAGAGATCGGCTTCTGACCAGGCGAACTCGCTATCCGAATCGTCGTTGCCCACGACCATTACAGGCCTCTGGTGGGTGAACTCCCTGGTCTTTGAAGAGGAGGAGGTTGTGACGCCGTTGCTTTCGTTGCTTGCCCCGCCGTTGCTACTCCCGACACTGATTCCCTCATCGGCCGAAATGGTGGCTGCGTCTCTGTGGCTGCTGACCCCAATTGACTTGGTCAGTCTCTCGAAGCCTTCCTGCACGCTGTCCTCGGCAAACTTCCTGTTCAGTTCGTCGATGTAGGTGCGTCGGAGCTCTCTAGCCTCATCCACGTCTTCACTCAGCAAATACTTAATAGTGGCTGCCAGAACCAGCAAGCTAAAGATCACTCTGTCAAGATTCCGATAGATAAGGCTATAGTAAGAAGACGGATCAATAGAAAAGGGAAACTCCCTGCTGTTGAAGTAGCCGCTGAATAGGAAGGCAGGAGCGAGGAACGTATGCGCAAAGAGCAGCAATGCCGTCGACCCCACCTTGACCTTTTGCACATTGGGTGATGGCCCCTCTTCACCCGGCAGAGTGTAGATAATCTGGCGGACGTCCCACATTGGTCTTCCGTCGTATAGCATTTTCAAGTCGAGTAGCACTGACAGCGCAGCCGGGTACAACGTGAAGTAAACCACGAAGTTGACGAGTACGGTCACCACACTGTACCAGGCGTAGACTCCAAGGGGGTGGAGCTCCAGGTAGAGGCCAAATCCAAACAGCAGCACCTTATCCACGGTGTCGAGCGAGAACGACGGTCCCAATACATACATCGCGTTGGCCATGTTCTCACTGATGCGGCGCCTGTGAGAGGAGCATAGAGCAACCTGCGCCATGCGTGCCACTTTTTGCATGTCGTTGAGCAGGGGCACCACGAACCAAGCGTCTCCAACGCTGCTCCTGCCTGGTCCTCCTACGGACTGGATCACGAGCATGAAGAGGATGAAAGTAAGCGTGAAGTAGGAGAGCGAGATGTAGAAGATGATGGCTGAGCCGAGCTGCAGGATCTTCTTGAATCGGTAGAGCAGGTGGATGACGCCCATGCACATCATGACGATGATCGCGATGATGCCGCCGTCGAACGGAGAAGATGGCGACACGTCCTCGTCGTATCGGTAGCGGCTATCGTTATTCAGATCCAACTTATCTTGAAGCTGTTGTTGGTGGTGGCTCTGCTTGGAGTGGTTGCGGCAATAGGTGAGCACGCTGATAAGGATGACGAGCGTGCCCACAAGAATCTCCCAGGGCTGGCTGGCGCAGAACTCGCCGTAGGACTTAAACATGCGTCGCAACAGAGAGATGCTACCGGCGCCTCCCCCGGGCTGATACGACGATATGGCGGATGAGGTGGAAGGAGATCCATTAGTCGGAGTTCCAGAAGATCCCGTGTTTGAGGGCGTCGTGTGATGCGACGACGGCGGGGCGCTGGACGATGATGGAGGATGATCGGAGGTCTGAGGCGACGCCGAAGCCGCCATCACCTTAGCGGTGGCGGCCATTTCGAACGTAGCGGGTGAAGAGGAGGACTTGGGTAACTTCTTTGAGGCCGCGACCCTCTTATTTCGCTTTGAGTGGCGGCAAGAGGGGCGAGGCTGCTTCTGACGTTGGGATATCATCTGAAAAAGACAGATACGAAGAAGACTTATTAGGACGAAGTGATGATTGTTCTCCACAAGACTATCAAGAGCTTGAGAGCAGAAGCAGCCTCGCCACTGACCAGCACGGAACGCACGTCAACAACACGAATCGTTGACCTTTCCTTCATAGAAAGCAAGTTCGACTTGATGGAGTCTGACGGAGTTTCGTTCGACCATACGCTTACACCAACTGATGCCAATCGCCACACTAAGGTCGAGGCTGGGAAAGATCTCAAGTGCGTACACGTGTGATCGCCACCTTGTGGTAGTCTCCGTCGATCCGGCGGGCGAACAACTCTGCCGCCGGGTTAAGTTTGGTCGATTTCTCCCCAAAGGTGCGTGTCTACAGGGTAAAAACCAGTTTCGTGGCCAGCAAGAGGAATAAAGGTCAATGCCTCCTCCTCGTTCCCGCGTGAAACCGGGAGCTCTGAAGATGTGCGGGCAGAGCTCACGTACCACAACGCAGCTACTACTACGACTTCTCCCTACACTCCAGCAGCGAGTGTTCTTCGGCGGCGTGCGGACGACGACAGGTAGAGCTCTGGATAGTTTCGCGGAGAAAAATCTGCTCGGCCCCTCACAGGGAGAGGAGCGAGGGGGGGAACGAGCGCAATGGGACTGCGGTAGTCGTAGTAGTCGTGCTGACCTACTTTGCCGCCTGCGACGGCCGCGGCGGAGGCGAAGGCGGCCGCATAGGAGACTCCGGGCTACGCCAGATGGCGTTGGACGGAAAGAGGAGTCGCGCCACCTTCTCCGACACGTGAGGAGATTTCGTCATTGGCCATTTGCTCACCTGTCGGGTCGTCGTCGCTCTTCAGTCCGAGAGGAGTTGCCGGCGGCCGCCGAGGTCGAGTCCATGGCGGCAGCGGTCCCAAGCGGCAGGCTGTGGCGGCCACCAAGGAGACGAAGACGAGGGTCGGGGTTGGGAGCGGGGTCGGAGAGGAGTGGGCGCGTCTCCGTGCACCGTCGAGCGGGAGCCCTCGCTGGCCGTCGTCTGCAAACTGCCAACTGAACGAAGAACTCGAAGCGGGCGCTCGAGCGCTCGAGCGCCTCGGCAGCGGCCTCCTCCTGGTTCCTTTTCTCTCTCGCCTCCGATCTTGGTTGGCTCTGTTGCGCGTGAGAGAACGAGAAGGAGAGCGACGAGCACTGCGCTCCGGCGGCCGCGCTGCCGGGGCTGGGCAGGCTGCTCAGGCTGCTCTACTCAGGCACCACGGGAGAAAGTCTGTCAGTGGGGAGCGCGCCAAGTTTAAATGTAGTAACATACGTGCGAGCACGAGACCAAGGATGTCTCCCTAAGGGATGGTCACATCCTGGACAGAGACATGCAGGATGTCTGTACTGCAGACGTAACCGCGCTGGGCCCCACGATTCTGTCTCATTTCCTCCTCCGCAGCAACATCCTTGACCTAGCCAAACATGTCTCTCTCCATCCAGGATGTGACAATCATGATGCCCAGGACAACTGGAGGCGGTCGGAATTTTTCCTGATAAACCGTGTCAGATCCTGCACAGAGACATCCTTGACTAGACCGCGTGTACGTTGTTTTCTTTCTTTCGGCTGTCTGCACTGTGCCCACTAGGGGTGGCTTTCTGAGACTTCTAAAGTGAATCGAGTTCATAACGAGTCCGCCCAGCAACGATTCGAATAGTTTGACAAGTGTTTTTGTTGTGAGTATCATAAATTTGTCACCTGTTAGCCTGCAATAATGCAATCAAGATTCCTTCGATGTTACTGATATTCCATGTAGTAAAACATATTTAGAGGAATTTGAATCTCAATTTGAACAGGTGATTGAGATTTGAGGGGCCTGCCAACAGGTCGATACTGGATGAATTTGTGCAATGAAATGCTTTATAAAATGAGGCTTTATCTGGGGTTTTCTAGGCGAGAACATTGCAACTCAACATGCAGAAAGTGGTCCCTCATCCGAATCCCACAAAAATTGCAGACAGTTCTTTATTGATCTATATAGAGCGCTACACCTGAGTCTGTCTGTACTTCTGTCCAGGGGTTGGCGCCCCCACCGCTGGACCGATCGTCCCCAAACTTTGTCAGCAGACACTTCTTTTCATGGTCCACAGCATAGGGAGAAGGGTTAGAGATGTACTTTGGGCTGCTTCAAGGCCAAAAACGAGGTCGAAATTTGCGTAAGTACATATGCAATAAATTACAGGAGCAGTCACAGCGGCAGAAGGGGAAGAGAAGAGAAGAAATTTGCCACATTCTGACTAGGAAATATCTCGTACTTGAAACTTCACTACAATTACTAGAAATAATTTCAAACATTAATGCCGTGGAGCAGAGATAAGTGTTGCCAGGCTCTGGAAATACTTGCTACTTCACTAAGCAACTGGGCAACACTGGGGAGGCGCGAGGCTCCTGGGTCATCTAGATTATAAAGAACCAACGGAAGGGATCCGGTGCAGACGGCCTTTGGTCAATAACCCCAGTAAAGTCGGGTATCTCGGCCTAGGCAGTGCATAAGTGGGCTTTCGGGTCGTTGGCGAATAGCAAAAGTCTACTAGAGTCTCGTGTTTCCCTCGCCACTGGTGGGTAACTCGACTCGATGAATACTCGAAGCCATCCCTAGTGCGCCCACGTCTGACAGTCCCGAGAGCACCGCGGACGACGAGGAAACTGTTGACTCCGGCAGCAGCAAGTCGGACGAGCGAATCCGCGGAGCGCCGCGCACGCCGCCGCAGCCGCAGCCGCTGCCGCGAGCGAGCGCGCCAGAGGCCTAGCAGTCGAATAAAAACTACCGGTACTTCTTCTTCTTCTGCTGCTGCTGCTTCTTCTTCTTCTTCCGCCCCTTCGGGTATGAATGACGCACGGCTCCGAAGACAGACCGGGCCAAGATCGGCGGCGTGGGGACGGGGAAAACTGCAGCGCTGTCAATCACGCGAATGAGGATTGGCCCGGGTTCCGGCTTCTTCCGCGTGATTCGCGCCAGAGCGACGCCGACCGCGATGATGCAACATGAGCCCGCCGGCCGAGAACCTCACCGACATTGAGAGTAGAAGGGTCGATCGATATTCTGTCGCTATTTTTGTGACCTTTCACGGTCTCCTGTATTGACCGTCTTTTGCAGCGTCACGCGCGCCAAGGATGAAAACAAGACTCTTGATGCGTTAGAAACTGTTGATAACATAGCTGTGTGAGTGCGAAACTTCGACTTTTCTCAATCTTTTGCACATGTGACCGTGACTCACACTATTCATGCTTTTATTGTCTGAGGCACGTGAGGTGCACTTTGTGTAATAAGTTAATCATAGACCTCTAAAGTGGTTCTTGCCGCCCTCCCTGTTGATTTTATGACTTGTTAGGTATGTAGTGGGGAAATTTTTGCACATGTCTTGCAGTTTTCCTGGCTGTTTCGCAATCTTCTGTGTGCGTATGGGCGGAGGCAGCTGCGTAAGCGGAATGGCCCTGAATTTTTTCCCCCCTAGAAGAAGGGAAAGAATTTCACCTATTTCTGCGACAAAAATTCCCCATGATCTTTGCTCCATCACCACTTGGCGAAACAAATGAGTGACGAGCTCTGCGTGCAGGCCAAAAAAAAAGCTATATTATTGACAGACATACCAATATCACTCGCTCCCTTCCTGCTATGTTATGCGGATTGTTCGTACAGGGCGTGCCGTACATGTCTGACATGTTTCAATATAGTTTATTAACGCTTAACACTTCAGTTGCATCGACATGAGGCTCTCACACTTCATGTACAGAAAGTCTTTTCGTTATATCGTTTTACGCCATTATCTTATGCATTATCCACGTTATCGCATTGCATATTACACACGAGGAGATTAATAATTTGGCTTTGTCTGACGAGTTGCGACTATGACAACTTGGATCACATGATACAAGACGTACTAAGTACAACTACGATATACTCTGATGTAGTTGTACCTAGTGGCTTTCACGTCGACGGCGGTCTCCGGTCACGGGCTGACACAGAGGTCACAGTGAATTCCGCCCGGGCCACGTCTAACCTCAAGTCTTCTGACTCCGTCCACCTCTGTCTGTCTCCGGAGAGAGACTCGGTGCTGTCCATGACCCCGGCGTCTCCCCGTCCGCCCACCGCCGTGACGCGCCCGTTGACCTGGACCAGGCCGAACGAGGTCCTCGGCCTTGTCATGGACGCCACAGAGCTGAAGGTTTTGTTGGCCAAGTCGTACAATTCGACCTCTGCCACAATTCTTCCGTCAATGTCGACTCCGCCTGCCACGAGGATGCCGTCGTCGAGAAAAAGACATGAGTGTTGCCTCCGTGAGCTTTTTGCTTCCATTGGCTCCCACTTCAAGGTCGTGAGGTTGAACACCTCGACTCCGACGTCACTCCCGCCGCCGATCACGTAGATAGAGTCAGCCACTCTCACTGCGCAGGCATGCGAGCGGGCCTTTAGCATCGGTGGACCGCGCCGCCATTCGCCGATTGCTGGATTGTAGATCTCCATCGACGATACATTTTCCCCACTGTAATGGACAGCATGATCGTTAACCTTTCGCGATCCTTACTAAAGAAACTGAGTAGGTGACTTGGAATGATGGCGCTATTTCTTATCGGCACTGACTACCGAACCTGAGGCAGTCGATAATTCTACGTGCAAGGTTTGCTTCGATATCATAATGTTTTGATATTGTTTGCTTCGACCCCGTCTATATTATAAGTAAGTAAAAAATTGCCCTGACGATTCCACAGGGACACAGTAAAACCCGAACTTTACTCTATGTGGAGCACACTTTCAAACTCATGCTCGCATGTAGCTTTTATATAAATAGGGGTCTACACAACGTGGTCCTGAGGAAGCCTCCGAGCTTAATTTCCTTTGTCTACTGAAGCTTTAGATCTGACAATGCAAAGTTCACGGGTGGAGCGACCTCGTCGTGACACACATCTGCCTGTCTGTCTGCAGCACTGAGGGTGAAGATGCTACTTGCACGCACCCAGCACATGATGACGGTGCAAAATTGAGGGAAAGACCTCGCGCAGACACAACGTGTGCTGGATGAGGCCGCTCTGTACCATTGGGGTGGCCATGGCACCCTCAACATTTCTGTCCATGAATAAACCCTGTACAGACACACCTCTCAGTGGAGGTCACGTGTTTCTGCAGTGATACTTTATCTTCCAAGGACTCTGCGCAGATTTTGCTCTAGGCTGTTGGTCCAAGTCACCAGGACTTGAGTACGTTCAATTTGTTCGGCTGTCCTCTGCTTCTACGAACGTTTCCTCGTGACTTTTCGGTATTGCTGGCATGAGTTTGTGCCATTTCGTTGAACTTGTCGTGGGTGACAACGAACTCTTGGGGCGCCGTCATCACGTCGCACAAAAAGAAGTTCTTGGAGGAAATGTCTTCACTCCATGAGGGTTCTTTTTTCTCTGCTGAGGGCAGAACCTCGCATCGTAAGGTTACCAGGATGCGACATTCTGAAATGATATTTTATTCTCTTTTTACTCTGAGGCCTCTTCTTGGACAGAGCCTGCTCTTGCTCCTCCACATCTTGCCGATCTGTCGCATTTCTTTGCATTCATCCTTCAGGCAGTGCAGCGCACTCTTTGAATGGGAGCATCTGTGGCAATGTCAGCAGTCCAAGGTGCCCCGCAGGTGCGCACTGCAGCAATTTGTGGGTCAAGGCCTCCTACTTTTTCTCTGGCTGTGGCCGAGAGGAAATCTTGATCTTTTGTCAGGTGCACGACTTTTTGCGACTTAATCTCCAGCTCCTTGTGACGGCGAACAAGGCGATTTATCATCGTGCACGTGTGAAGACTTATTGACAGTCCCACGCCGCCATCAACCAGAGCCGCCAGTAGCGCGGATGCAGTGACACCGGCATCAATCTTCATTGCAAGATGTCGTCGGTATATAAAAGATGGCTGTGAACAACCTCTTCCAGCATGTCGTGGACAATCCGTTCCAGGCTGTCGTTCAGCCACTGTCAATCCCAGGACGTATGGTTGGTCTACGACTTCAAGATCACCTTCTTGGGGATGCTGCTGTCTGGTCTTCTGTTCGAGGACGCAAGACCCATGGCAGTTCTCTCCGAGTTCTGGCGTCAAGGACGTGATATACTGTAGAGTGTCCTGTCTTACTGGAGGTCGCCAAGGCCGTGACCTCTGTCGCCGGGTACACGACGGAGAAGACGAAGTTCGAGAGGACGACGGCTTCTTTGGTAGCATCACACGGATCTGGCCCAAGTCTTATGGCCGGCCCAAGTATGGTTCTTGGCTACATCAGCCAAACCTGGACGTTGAGTGGTTTCCAACAAAAACTTTAAGACTTACATGGTTGTCGCGGTCCCGCATGAAAAAATAGTGAAGATTACGATTAAAAAATACAATCAAATGATAAAAAAACTTTAAAAAGGTCCCCCCCCCCTTGTTCAATTTCTACATTGTCTTTTTTCTCCAACTTGGCCAATTTTCTTGTTTGTTTGTTTTGCTTGAAGCAGCATCGTTGTGTGACTGGTATTTCGAGTTGCAAATCGAACTTGCTCAATATCTACTCGATATAGTACAGCTTGAATCCGGCTCGATACTGCAGATTGGGCTGGGAAGGCATCGCACCTCTTCTACTACGCGGTGACCGCCGGCATACTTGAATGAACGTGGACAGCATGCAAAAGACCCGGTTCGTGTGTACGCTTGAAGAGCAAGTCAGGAACTCCTCAAGCCTACGCTTCAAGCCTGACTTGAACACACTGCTGGTGCCGTTGACCGATGGGGGGAAAAAAGGGTTAAGCTCCAGGGTGATGCGACGACAAAAAAAGAAGTAATGAGCATAAAAAGGTCCAAGAGCAGAAAGTCACGACCCAGTTGGCCAGAAAAAAAAGTTTTTCACTTACTTGGAGTGGCTGCCCCCTATTATGTAAAGCTCCCCGTAAGCTGCAGCGGCCACCGCGCCAATCCGAGCCTCTCGCATGGGTGGGACGACGGTCTCTTCCCACCCTTCGTCAGTGGCGGCGCAGTACAGGAGGCAGCGGTCGCTGACCTCCCCGTCCTGGGTGAAGCCGCCGCATATGTAAATTTCGACTCCGACGCTGGCGGAGGCAGCCTCGCGTCTCGCCAGCTCCAGCGGCAGGTCGGCGATCGTCTGACCGTTGCTGACGCTCCCGCCGCGAAGGACCTCGACGTCGTGAACGTTGCGACTCTGGTCGTCGGCCCCGCCGATGACGGCGGCGGCGCTGGTCACCTGACCTTTGAAGCAGCTGCTCTCGCCGGTCCAGCAGTAGCCGCACGAGACGGTTCTCGACGGGCAGCTGGAGAACAGGTGGCACTCGTCAGGGTGGTCTTCGCTGCTGCCGTCATACCAAGTCCACCTAAATGATGATGCCCAATATTAATTGAAATGGCGAAAACCTGTACTGCGTCTACCGTTACTCTACTAGACAGGGAGGAGTCCTTGCTGTATCATACACTTGACCTGACGAACTGCGCAGTTTCCTTATCCGCCATAGTAGCAGACGTCGTCGTGCGTAACGTAGACATCAGTACTGGGCCCCATTGGACGCTATCCTTGAGTGGACTGAGCTGCTTGCAATACCTTTTGTCCTTCACGACCCTCTGTGGTCACTTCATCTCGTGGTGGACCTTACAGTACAGTACGGTAACCCCCCATGTCCTCACCAGTTGCACCCATAGGTCTCTGTGCACTTCTCGTCGCAGCCGAATTCATTGTGGATCGTTTGCACCACCATGAAGGGCTCGGAGTCGAAGCAGGCGAGGTTGTAGATCAGGCAGCTGCCGACGTTGCACGTCATCGAGGCCGTGTTAATGCCCACGGTCAAAAAGACCAAGACGTTGATGGCTGCAGACTTCATTATGGTGGGGTGGACTTCAAGCAACTGTCTCACTGCAAGTGAGATTTGTTTGTGTGGACACATCAATGCAAATTATCAACCCTTGTGGCTTTGCCGAGAGGCTTATAGACTTGGGATTTACTATTTCTATATTTTTCCGCCGTCGCGGTCGCTATGGGGCATTTTATATTCGACCGCAAATCAGTCACAGTCGTCGGGCGACTTCTTGCAACAGCGCACCAACGTTGAGGTTTTGTGTACCTTTGATGTGCAGGGGTCATTCATACGAATGATTGTGCTGGGAAACAAGATATGCCCACTGCGAACATACCAGCCTATTAGGCCTACTGCTAATAATACTATCACAGAAATTCGTACATAAGTCTATAAAGGTAAGAGTAACATGTTGCTTCTTTCTTTTTCTTTACAGATATATCTCTGCCTGCGAACAAGGTCTGCGGCCTGTATGAGCTCCCTGAGCACCTGCAACATCTTTTAAAGTGAATGACTCTAAAGTTGAAAATTTCCGTAGTCGAGCACGTAGTAAAGCTTTTCTTACAGGTGAGAAAGTTTTGTATGGCTCATAATATTCTCCAGTAGCTTCATTCGAAATATAGTATTCTTGATACTGCTTTCCGCTCCCTGAATGGCCCAGTGACGTGCGACCAAGTTCACAGTCAAGTAGTGTCAAAGAATTGTGGAGAAAAGTCGGGGTCAGGGCGACGTTGTGCGAAGGACAAGTTGTCGTGACGTGTCAGGTCGCAGTCCTTGAGCCAACGTTCAACGTCTCCTCCTCCTCTCGCGCGTGAAAGGTTGCGAGGAATAAAACGTAGCCTTTCCGACCTGAGCGACTGTCTGGCCGGGATGCAGAGCGGAGGAGTGAGGCAATTGTCCGTCTAAGGAGGGTTTATGCAGACAGTAAAAGATCCTCTGGCCCATGAGGATACAACGCAGATGCTCGAAATAGATGACGCCGAGACTTGTCACAAAAGACTTGTAAAGAACAAGAGAAACAACTGTGGTGTTTTCCCCATTGCCTCAAACAGCGGTCTCTGTAGGTACAAACAGTGCCCAAAAAGAAATTCGCCTCCTCTTTGCTCGCTCTCAGGCCCCCGCAATTAGTGCTAGCGTCACGTGCAATTACGCGAAAACTTTTTAATTTTCGCCGCACGAAGGCCCATTCAAAAGCGAGCTTGTAACGGCCCATCTTGAGGGCTTATTAAGCTATACTATTACTCTCTAACACGGGGCCAGGCAAGAATTTAAATTGGGCCTTCCAGACACTCACCAGTGAATGATCACGACCCGTCCAATGCATCGAGGAAATTGTACGACGACGACGGCGACGAAGACGACGGCGACGATGCACACACACACACACACTCCCCATCCACCGCTTTCTCAGACAGACACGCCCATAATGGAGGGCAATTTCCTCAATGGTCTCAGCCTCAACCTTTTCAAAACGGCGTCAGACAATTGGGAAACAGCAAATGTGATTGGTACTGTAGTATTTCTTGCTGCTTCACGGGCCATAAGACATCAGTTTTATGAGCGACGAGTGAAAGCAGACGGGGTCTAAAGGCTTGTCCTACAGCGTGAGCCGTAAAAAAGGGGGCCATCTTGGATCTCCAGACACCAGTGATCACAGAGTCTTCCTCAGTCGGGAAGAAGATCTCGTTGTTGCTCGTCTACCCCGCGGGTGGCTTCATCGTGCATGTGACACTTGACATCGTCTTCCTGATGGTTCAAAAGGTGGCAAAGATGGACACCATTGATCTGGAGAATGATGAATCACTTCTTTTTCAAAAGCCTCCGTCGGTCGAGGCTTGAACATGCACCCCTTCTGTTGCGTGGGTTCTTTTTTTTCCCTCTCTCTCCCCCCTCTTGTGGGATGTGTGTATGTATGGACGCGCAGGGTGCACGGACACTCCTGCTGCAAGTGGGGCACGTTGCACATATCCTATCATGCTTGCATCAGCAAATTCTTGAGCTTTTGAGCCGGGGAAGGCGGTCTTTTGCTCTCCGGTTTCCCGTTGAGGAAGGGGGGAAAAACCCGTCGGATGCGGCGGTGGCGGTGATTTCGACGCGCGTACGACGCAAGACTCTCTGAGCGCGCGCACGCGTCTGCTGGCGCTCTCGTGGTCCCTCAGTCAGTGAAGAAATTTTGCCGGCTGCAGAAGTTTTCTCTCGTTGTCACTTGTGCGGGTTGTTTTTTTTGTTTTTATTTTGGCTGGAGAGAGAAAAAAACGGGGCAGACGAAGAAGAACACTGAGGAATCAACCCCCACCAACAGCCATGGGTGGACAAGACTTGTGCCAACTCCGCCTGTTCTTGACAGCGAGAGAGCAGAGATAGATTTGGCTGTGATACAGAGCGACATTGCAGTTCTTCACCATTTTCTTGTGTGCAGCAAACGAACAGATCGCCTGTGGTTCGTTCACTTCTCCTCTTAAGTCAATAAATCCTCCACTTGCTGGAGTGTGTGTACATGTGTGTGCCGAGGGTGACATTTCACCGCGCGACTTTCATTTGTCGGTCCTGAGCACAGTCGAACTTTGATTTAGCAAGGCTTTATGACCACGTGGGATGCAACAAGTGCAAAGGTGAATTTCTCGCCTGACAACTTTGGCTATGCATAACGAGGGACTTTGTCGGTAGGGGGGGGGGGAGGGGGA
>JAAUXU010095073.1_pt1 | contig 19961 bp, 16 predicted proteins | sample 7278151 | NCBI WGS metagenome assembly JAAUXU01 (sample SAMN14350113, study PRJNA611818) | marine sediment metagenome | isolation source: surface marine sediment (1.8m) | place: French Polynesia: Moorea | collected 2018-08 | reverse complement strand
CTGGTCGCCCGGGTGAGTTACACTCACTCACACACACGTAGCCCGGTGCGAACTGTACTATGTTACAATGTCCCACAACCTGTAAATGTTCTGCTTCAGCAAAGTCCAGGCAGAAGGACACAACATATTCATATGTTAGATTCTACGTAGTCCTTCAACAATGTTTTGCCTGCTTATTTTGTCTCGGCCAATCAGGGAGCTCCGCTCGTCACGTGATTAATGCCACGCCGTTCGACAGGCCAGACGCCCCTCTAGTCTTACTAACAGCTCACTGGACGGCATGAACCGCCCTCTGCGTCTGGACCGCCGATTCCGCCTAGTCGCTTCTCTAGTCTTACTCCGCTGTCGCATTGCCACATCCAGCACCACAGCTGAGCAGTTGTTCATGTCAGCTGTTTCGTTTCTTAAAGTCAGTGCCCTTGTTTGGCAGGTTTATTTCCCGGTAAAATGGAACTTGTGGTGTCTGACCCGGCACGCCACGAAAGGAAGGGGTGTGCGGCTGTGTATGTGTCTGTGTGCACGCGTGCGCGCTTGTGTAAAACGCGCGTAAGTTGTAGTGCGCATGCGCGGGTCGCGCGTATAACAACACGTGGGAGGTTGTAGAAGACGTCAGAGGCTGCAGCCGGCACTGCAGGCGAGGCCGGAGCAGCTGAGCGCGTTGCGCACGCGTCGCCGTGGAGTTCGACACGTAGCGAACGTATCGTCGTGGAGGTTTATTTGCGCGATTAAATGTATAGCGGTTATGACGCAGCAAGAAAAGGTGAGGATGATGCCGACTTCATGCACAAAAACTTATGTTGTTGCATACTACGAACTGGAAACTACTGGTGGCTTTTAAACTTTTGCGCCCTGGATGTGTAGGTATGTACGCACAGAAGGTAAGATGACGGTTTCTTTTTTGTGGTCTACATGCATGGAATTATCTATGTCACATAGACTATGTGTATGTGCATACGTTAGGCTAGTTCGAAGAGGAGCTTTTTTTGGAAAAAAAATTTTGGCCTAGGTTTTTGGCCTTTGGCCAAAAATATTTACATTTTATCAAAAGCGCTTTTGTTTTCAAGAGGCATTTACTATGGGCACTTTTAAGTCAGAGATCATACAGCCTAATGTATATTGTAGGTGCTGTAGACATTTCTTTTGTCAGCCATGACTTTTGACTGGACTAATCTGCAGAAGTGTTTCACTCCTCTATGGTACGCTAAGAAGCGCTCCGAAGTGAAAAAAAGTGCGAAATTAAGACCTCACCAACCTGGTGCTGAGCCGAAATCAGGTTGCAAGTCCAACTTGAATGAGGAAGGACCACAGCGCAGGGCTGGTTGCAACAGCCATAAATAAATGAAAACCAGAGCAGTTACGGAGGAAGAAGTCACAGAGGGGAACAAAAGTTGTGAAGCAGATTGTGACAGTCATGAAGATACCTAAAATTTATTTTACTGTATGCAGCTTCTAACGACTTTAAAAGAGCCTCCCCACATTCCTTGGCATTTCTCCAGAGCAGTAACTTGTACCTCAGGCCAAGTTCTTTTTTGTTTAGGGAATAAAGAGTGTACGACAGACTGACCTTCATGTCCTAAACATCGGAATTTTGTGCATAAGCGTAAGTCACGAGCGCTATCCAGTTTTCTCATCTGTCATCTGAATTTATCATATGACAGCCTGGAAAAGTTTGCCAGGTATGAGAGAATTATTACAACTTAAGGTCTCTATCCCTCCAGGAAATGTTCATGCTGTTAATAACGTGCTGAATGATGTAAAAGTCCCGGCGCATTTCATGTTCCCCATGCCTTTTATGCCGTGCGCTGCTAATGTAAGTCAATCTTACAGCCGAAGTTACATCAGGACAAGCTTTTTCTTTGCTTTAGGACGCCACGTGAGTCTGAGCACTGAGAGGCTCTGGCGTCACAGCATAACAACGCATGGAGGACAGTGGAGAGGAAAATGCTTTGGCAGTGACATCAAGGTACTTCACAAGAGCCACAACCATGAGTTCATTGTTAATTCACTCGTGCAGCCACATCTGTATACATTGACCGGTTAAACAGACTTCTCCTAAGCTTCACCCCTACCTAGAGGCTGCTTTAGATGAGCTCTCTTGAGCATACACACACTTTTCAATGAATATTGGAACTCTCAGGACTCTGGTAGGGTCGGGGGTGGGTGGGTTTTGTCTGGCGCCATACTATGGACTCTTATCTCTCTGGCTGACGTCAAGAAAAGCCAGTACATGCTGGCAGGCATACGAAGCATACAAGAGAAGCTGCTCGTGATTGATCGGAAGCCAGAAAAACTTTTTGCTTCCTCCTTTCTCCTCCTAGGTCTGTCTGTGGGTCTAATGACCCCATTTTGAGGACCGCCCCAAGTATTTACAAGCAAGGGGGCTCTAGGGTGGCTCAGCTTCCACCATTGTCAGGACACTCCTGGCCAATGAGCCTTTTTGCACTGCCTATGAACCAAGCAAAGTCCATCACGCTTGCAAGGATTTGCGTGGTTCCTGAAAGACTGATCTCATGCGCCCACATTCATGCAGCTGTGAACTGATCGATATCAAGGATAGTCATGTTTGAGCCAAACTTAAGGCTTGAGTTGTTCTGTGTAAAATTAGCTCGTGTTAGACAATAGACGAACTGGCTAGAGAACTGCATCATAAGGATCTTTTCAATTTTTACACTATTGCGGGATCTCTGCAGCTGGGATGTCATTAAGTTAAATTAAGCTTCTACGAAAACAACTCGTTCAAATTAAGCTCTAGCTGTAAGGCAAAGCACGAGACGAAGACAAGATTTCAGCACACGTGACTGTCTCCAGTTCTGCCCCCCGCCCTCTGGTGCTTAATCCAAACTGTATCTAGAAGGTGCATCACTCTAATTCGTCCGAAAGTTCTTTTGCAGCGTAGCAAGTTCCAGGATCCGGCTCGGCAGTTGGTCGCGGAGTTCTCAAACGAAGACGTCCAACGAGGTGTACACGTGTACCACGATCAAGGTATGCAGTTGCCCTTTATTGCGTCTTTATGCTCAATAACGTGTACGTCGACAAAGACGATCTCTGCACTTAAAGGGGCCTTCCAGCGCAGACGACCCGTCCATACATGTTTACAAACTCCATCTACTAAGCTCCGCGGAGCGCTCCGCTGGATCATCGTCCATCGATCCTCTGGATCACTGTCCATTGATCCGCTGGATCATCGTCCATCGATCCTCTGGATCACTGTCCATTGATCCGCTGGATCATCATCGTCCAGGGCCAGTCAACGCTCCTCCATCTCTGCAGCTTCAACTTGACAACGTCGCGACGAAAAAGATGTCTCATTAAGAGGGTCGGATCATTGCACTTTGTCTCTGAGACAATGCTTGTTTCAACGGCGTTGTCGATAAGGCTTAGCACTGGAACAACACGCTATGAAAGTACTCCTCCTCCTCCGATGTGTGTGCGTCTCAAATTTCACTACAACTCACGTTCTAAGACGCATCGTTGTCATTAACATGAGTCCAGTGGTCCGAACCTAAGTTTTAGTTGTGTTTTAACTAGGATTTTTCCCAGCTCTGGGGAATTACACCCTTTTTTATCTCTGCTCTCTACCGCTCAGAGTGCTTATGCGCAGAACGTACAGACATCAATGGAAAGCTAATTTTGAAGTGACCAAATTCTGTAACTCAAATTTTAGAAAAACTCGTGGAAGCCTGAAGATCCAGAACATGACCAATGCTCCTGTCATTAAGTATTGTCATCTGGGTACTTTGTTGCTCCTAACGTTATATGCAAGGAAATATTGGCAGCTATGTTATGGATAGGGAAGGCGGTTTTTCCAATTGTGCTTCACAATTTTTGTTTGCAGGAAAAGAGAGGTCAAGACTGAGTTGAAGACATCTTTGCTCCACTGTCTGGTCCACGACACACGTGTTTACATGAATGAGAAAGCAAGCGCGGGAAAATACATTAAGAAAGTTACACTAACTTACGTACAACGGTAAGAATGCAGGTCAACTGGATGCTGAATCACACGTAAACAGGCCAAAGAACGAATGACACATCATTGTTAACTCTTGAGGCAGCCCAGTTCCCAACAACTTCTTTATTAAAAACTGCAGGACTGCAAATACAGAGCTCATGTTTTATGCACATACGATTTTTATGAACTGCATGGCATAACAAGAAGTTGATAGTAACTTTGATCCTCTGATCCTAATTTGCATTACGGGCCATAAATTCTTTGGAGCAGACCACGTACTTGAATACGACATTATACGTACACAGCACCAACAGCCTTGAATGGCAAGGCTGTGTATTCCAACCTCGCCACTTTTACGTACACGGACTGTGCTTGCACTGTCGCCAATCACGATGCACTGAAATATCTACTTTTGTGTCCTATCTAAAGCATTCATTCTCGTTACCCTTGGTATTACAGCACTACTTGGGCAATTTAAAGACTAAGGCATGTCCTGGTTGCAGGACTACTTCGTCTATATCCTGCTGCACTCCGACCTCTAAATCACCAGTTGTGTCCACTAGAAGCTCACCAGCTGAATACATGTCCGCGACTGCCTGAAGGCCTGCACCAGATGAGCCAAAATTGGCCACAAGCAAATAACGATTGCGGCGACTGTAGAATCGCTCCATCTGCACAAGGTCAGCACCCGCTGCCCTCATTGCTAAGTTGGTCTCCTTCTCAAAGCCTGTGGGGTCGCAGTCACAGCGGCGGTAGTTGCCATTCATGAAAATAGGCACAGCGACTGCTCGTACCCTACTCAGCTGGTCCAACGAACCCTTATCTGCGATAGTTGAGTTTGCATACATGTCATTGGAAGTGATGTCAGTGCTGTCCACACTCACAGTTCCTGGCATGAAGAACTGAAAAGCCAAATGCGCTTTGGTCACTGCCACCTCCCCATCATTGCTCTCCAGGTTCCAGTTGATCCAGGGGCGTCCCTCGATTGCATCCCATGTAGAGATGTTCATAACTCGCTCAGACAGGGCTGATATGTTGTTGCTCTGGGTCGCCAACTCCAGCTCTGCGTCCAACAGCTGAAAGTGCGTGATGGCTTCGTTGGAGCCCTCATTTCCCCTCACAGCAAGCTCATGAGCAAAGCGGTATGATGTCATCAGGATGCGCCTGTTCCTCCCACCACCTGGACCATACTTGGCAAAAACATCATCCCACTTCTTTATGGAGCTGGCTATAAATGGATCACCAGCAAAGTGCTCCAAACCATCCAGGAAAAGTCCGTCAACTTCAAGATTTGCCCAGAACTCTATCACCTTGGCCACGGCATATTCCAAATCCACGGTCATGAATCCCTTCTCTAGCTCACTCTTGCGACCTACAATTCGCACATGCGTCATAACTGTGCGATTGAGGCGATGTGTGACATCTAGAAAGGAGCGCAACATCTTTTCAAGCTCTGTAGTATTGTGGCCTCCAAAAGTGCGAGGATACTCAGTCCTTAAAAGAGAATCAGTGGGAGCCGAACTCAGGTTGCGCAGATGAAATGTCTGCACACCCAGTGAGACATAATGTGTCAGGTCAGTAGCGATGAGGTTATCCAAGTGTATCTTCCCATCTTTGACATCTGGTGAGATGTTCATCATGACCTTACCCTGATACCAATGATGTGGTGGATCACACTGGCGTGGCATCAGGTAGATAAGCACTCCAGCTGTAAAGGTGCTGCAGATCATGAAGACAACAGAGAGCCAGAAGCATGCCTGTCTGGCTGCCACCCAGTACTTGCTGTCATTAGCATTGAACCACTCCTCATCATGCCTGCGCATTCGCCGTGCCTTACGTGCTGCCATGCGCTCGGCTTTGGTCTTGGTGCGCACTGATGCGTGAACAAGCTGATTTTCGCCACTGCCAATGACGATACCGGCATCTGACTCACCATCGCCGCCACCGTCCCCATAGTCCTGGGATGAAGAGAGCAAGCCAATTGCATTGGCATCAGATTCAAATGCGGAGGTATCAGTATCTGAGGGTACAGCGCGGTAGCCTCCTGTTGCTGCACCTGCATCCGATGATTCGCCTGGATCAAAGTCAGCTCCCACAGACAGGGTCGCTGCCGCCGTCTCCATGGGAATGGTAAGCATGTTGACGGTTTTGCGGAATTTACTCTTGCTACCAAAACTGCCTGGCGAGCGGGCTGGGAGGCTGCTGGTTCCGCCCAAGTCAACATCAATATAATGTGCTGTCCCACAAGAACCATCGGTGCTTTTGTTACTGATTGCGCCAGCAGCAGCAGCATTGCCACCTGGTTCGTCAGAAGAAGTGCTGCTGCTGCAGAGGGAGGCATTGTCCTTGTCCTTGTCGTGATGTCCTCCCACAGGAAAAGGCAACACAAAGATGTTGGCGTCGGAGTCATCATTGCGTCCATCTAGCGGCTGGAGACATTCCTCGATGATATCCAGTGCTGGTTTGTGCAACTCCAGCCTAGTTTCTGGCAGCTCATAGGCCTCACCTGACATGTAGCCTGTGGAGAGGGTATCATACTGCTCACCAGAGTTGTAGCCACTGGGGATCTCATCAGAGTAGAGGCTGCCTGACTCAGGACTGTCACCATTGTTGGCCTTTGTGGAGGAGCCGTCCTGCTGCTGTTGCTCTAAGGTAAGGAGAAGGTCACCTCCTCGCGGACTTTCCTGCTGCAGGGGACTATGGTGGTGCTGATGCTGATGATCACTGCTCCGTTGAGGAGAGAGTGTCAAAAGTGCTTCCTTGCCAGTGGAAATTGGTTCATTCCTTTTGTTGGGTAAACCGTGTTCCATCTCCCAGGCAAGGAGAGCCTAATAGGACTGAATCTCTGTGTCGTGTCCTGATCCAAATGAACACCAATGGACAGGCAATAGCTGTTCTCTTCTGTTCAGTCTCTCTTTTTTCTTCTTCTCTTTTTTTCTACGCTGTGATGATTCTATGGTACACGGTGAGACTCATGTGTACAGGAATGACGTTGTAACTATGGTAGAATGATCACTTCCAATGAGGAAGACACAGTACACACATATATGTGTGGTAGATGTGCATTGGAACGGTGGCAGAGGCTTAAAGCATCCCCCACTGATCAAGGGATTCTTCCAGCATCCGTCTGAGCTTATACCGTGTGTGGTTATGGTCAGTGTAACAATGATGCCAGCACCAAAGGTCAATCAACCCAACGACAATGTCACATTAGTCTACAGCAAGCAGGAGAGGATGAAGAGAGTTCTGTTGTCTGACACGAAGATGTGGGTCAAAATGGATATATCACCGGGACGATCGGCCACTTGCATGGTTCTCCAGTGTGAAGGTAAACAGGGCGTCCTGAGGATGCTGCCCTGACGCTAAGTCATTTGGGTTGTGCGGCAAACACCACCTTACTACATGGAAGAGAGAGCAGTGGAAGAAGAGACCAGGTTGGGTGGACCAAAAGGTGCGCTGTGCGTACAGCTGTTTCGTTCGTACGACGATTAGGCACGTGTGTGTGTATGTGTGTGTGTGGGTGGGTGGGTGTACAGTGGCGAGAGTGTTAGAAAGCCAGCTGCCTGCACCAAATGTCTGCAAGAGACTGAGGGAGCAAGGAGTGGAGACCCCGCTAGTCATTCAACTACTTGGTGGAGGTCGAGGCAGTGCGGAGAGGCCACATTCCTTCTGAACAGTCCTGATCGTCCCTGAGAAAGCAACTAGCCGGGCTTGTGCGTCATCACCTCCTGGGCCTACCCTAGGGAGCAAGCATGTGAGGGGTAGAAAGCCGCTGCCGGCTAGGATACCTCCCTCGCCGTTTTATGCTGGCCAGTGGAATGTGATCTCTTGCATTGTCGGCGGCGAGAATTTTCAAAGATAGCGCAAAATAGCGGGTCCATACGCGACGCCATCGGCAATCGATCATGAGAGGCTGTGTGATTCTGCACGAAGCAGCTGGTCCCCGTCGTCTCCGGGCATCTCCCGCCGCTGTAGGGAGGGGGGAGGTTTAGACCTTCCAGTAGACTTTGGGACGACCTTGTCCAATGTCAAACCGAACTTGGACAATCGTACCATTAGAGAGAGAAAAAATTGTAAGCGTTTCGTATGTATGCTTAGGACGGCAGTCACAATCGTGCTTTCTTTCCTTATAAGTACTGGATACTCGCAGATATCACAACACGAACAAGTACAGATACCACAGGGTATTGCGAGTGTAAGTGTCATAAACCAATACAACATTGTTAATCTCGTAGCCAACTTTTCAGCCAAAGTACAAGGATATTGCTGTTCTCTCACTTGTGCCCATCCATGCACGATTGGATGCGCAGCCTACAGCAGGTCAGTGAAGCGCACATTTGAGCGGCTTGGTCAGATGTGAGGTCGGTCACTCGTACGTGCTGCTCGAGTGTGACCTGAGGGGCGAAAAATGCCGTGGAAGGACATTTTTCTTTGCCTGCTTGTCTCTGTCCGCCAATTTTTGTTATACTGACTTTCCCTGTCTGTCTCTTTTTAGACGGCGGGATAACAACATGTTATGATGTCGCAGATTTGTCAGTACTGACAGAATGTAGATGAGGCCTTCAAACGTCACGACACTCATCCAACTTCCAACCGGGCATCCTCAGAAGCGGAGTGAGTGCGCGGCTCCATCTTCGCGACCATTCCTTGTGTGTCCTTGGCAAGTCCAATCTGAGTATCAAGTCTTCAAGATGAACGAGGGAGGAAAGGGCATGCCAGGAGTAGCTTTCGCGAATGGCAAACTATGGTGCTACGTATTGAATTACTTTTATGTGAGTGCGATGATCTCTTCAAGCGGCCGCATCGTGATCAGTACACATGTTCCCAATTCCGCTTGAGTGCAAGGGTTACGCAAATGGCCCGCTTAAGCTGAAAGTGTCAATAAGCACTTATAGGATCTCCTCCGTGGCATTTTTTGCTCACCCAGTGGAACGCCGTTAAATATCAGACAAACAAAGAGAGACAATGCTGACACACGTTGAGAGAGGCCTAGAATCTGCTACGGGAAACATACATGCGGCGCAAATCTAAGTTAAGACGCATTTAGCCTTACTGAGCCAAGCTATGTGGCCCACTCAGGCAATTCATTGTCTCTACTGCGGAATCTCTTTCTTAAAAGTGGCTTGGTTAGCATCACTCGTGTTGTGACTGTTTCAGTCAGCATCGAAAGCATTGTTTTGTGTCGAGACTGACGCTGACTCCAAGTTTCCTATTAAAGTTTTGGCATGCTAAAGTTGTGGCATAGACTGTCAACTCCGTTGTCAAAGAACTCTCCAGCACGCACAGGATTGTGGGCAGCTACAGAAACAGTGAGAAGACCTCAAGGAAAGACACCAACAGGTCTAGATCTATGCAGGCGTAGCCAAGAGCAAATTGCTCACTTCCGTGGCCACTTTTAGAACTTGGCGTCACTTCTTCATGATCTGGATTATTTCGTAACTCTCGTTGCGTAAGACCCAAAGTCGTACTTGGGTATTCTGAAAAAAAGAGGACAGAGCGAAAGAAAACTGTCAGGTCGTCCTCTGTGACGGGGGGGGGGGGGGAAACTTGACGCACAGTGGAGGCAAACGTTACAGAGACGAACGATGCACAGGCTGAAGAAAGCATTCCACTTAGTCACGTGGTGACGTGTCTGCAGAGGCAGCTGCCTGGGACGATCTAAGGCTGGCAACGGAACCTGGGGCAGGAAGTGTCCGTGAGGACGTACGGACTGAACATGAGTATGCATGATTATCACGTCTAGCCCTGCTCTTGTTTGCCCGAGGGCTCGTCGTACGTGAGATAAGCTTATCGTTTGTCAAGTTGGGCCCTAGAAGTGCCCTTTATCGCGAAATCATCCCTTGCCTGCGTGCGCCAGCCATTCGCAGGTTGCCGCTGTTCGGGGGCGACTCCCATTCGAGTTGCAGCCCAAGCCCGGATCTCTTCTTGGTGTTGCAAACTTCGGATCTGAGGAAATCTTGGCCCGCGTCCATTGCCGCGGGTGCTGAACGCAACCCGCCAAATATTGATGTCGAAGCTGGCGGACAGGAAAGAGCGCTCGCGAGTGTGGTACACAAGCAGTGGAAGAAGAAGAAAAGGCTTCAGGCCACCCAGAACGCAGCAGTGCTAGTACATTCTAACGTTACTCTCCCTCCAGCCCGGAGTGAGGGCGTGCGCGCCTCCCCCCTCCTCCCCCCTGGCCCTCCTCTCCCCGCGCTGCATGGCGTAACATTCATTCCTCGAGCGGCGTAGGAGAAACGTTGTTGAATTGCATCAGGCAGGTGCTGCACAGCATGAAGATCATGACGAAATTTCTCATCAACGCTTCGCTGCTACTGATCTCAGCGTATTTCGCTCGTCCAGCGGGGGCCTCGATCAGCGGACTGGACGTCTGCACCGAGGATCAACAGCGTCAGATCCTACCTAGTCTACTAGGCTGTGAAGTCAGAGAAACAGTGGTGGAACTTGACTTGCCCAACGAGACCTCGTACCTGCACGTGGTGCCGAACTACGTCTCAGTCAATCGGTGTGGAGGCTCCTGTCACAGCAGGTAGGAGGAAGACTTTGCTGCCACGGACAAAATCACTTGAACGTGCGTGACGTGATTGACTCGAGTGGGTCTGATCATTGAGGCATAAGCAAACTCGTATTCTTTAACTGCATAGTACGCTACTTATGTCCAAAGCATAGGGTCCGCCGCAAAGGTGTGATTGTTCCTTCTTTTTTGGTAGATTCCACTCTTGCATCCCCACGACAACGCGCACTCGCACCATTGACGTGTTGCTGGTGCCGCGCAACACTCACGCCGGCGCCACCGCCGCCGAATGCGCCACCGCCGAGGTGGAGGAGCATGTGTCCTGCTCTTGTGGCTGCCCGCAAAGTGCGGCCGAATGCATCGCGTCCGCCAGCGACGGCGTCAAGATCTTTGTGGAGTCGGAGTGCCGCTGTGTGTGTGCCGATAACGATGCTCGCGCCGCTTGCCTCTCCCGAGGATGGTTTTGGAACGTGGCCACATGCCAATGCCTCTGTCGCAATCCGCTTACCTTCCCGAGCTGCCCATCCGGGTACAGCTTCGACGGCGCCGATGCCTGCGTGTGCGTGGAGGTCAGCGAGCGCGCCGCAGCCGTCTTCGAGACGCTGGTGCTCATCCTCGTCTGCTTCGCCGCTTTCTTCTTCTTCAGCGCCGTACAAATCTACCGGCAGCGTTCGCGCAAAGACGAGCTCCGCGGAGGTCATGACGGCGTCACTGTGGCCGAACTGAGGACACTCTTCCGACAGATAAGTCAGGGCAGCAGACAAGCAGCCGCCGCCGGCGCGGCGTGCGTGAACTGGCTCGGCTACAGTCACATCGACGGCACCTCGACGCCAATGGAGTCGCAACAAGCGGAGCAGCAGCCTTCGGTGGCGGAGTCTTCAAGGCTGAGGCCGACTGAGTCTCCCATCACGGAGACTTCCAGACTGAGGCCGACTGAGGAGACCTCTACTTCCTGAGATCGATGATTGAAGATCAGTCATTCATTTGCAGCTAAACAGCTAATTGAAAAGGCAGCTGTGAAATGTCACTACGACTACGAGAATCTCTTGAGGGCAGTATTTGTGTAGGACACATAAGTACATAGGTAGATAGGTAGCGTCGTCCTGTGCAGAAAGAATGCCTGGGACTGACTTTCCTGCGTTTGAACCAAATGTGCACATCCTTTGTTGTCCGGCGCCAACTTACAAGAACGACATTGATAACGTCAGCATATTACTACACTTTATTGTACCCATAACGTGCTATAATAAATAGAGACGGTGCTTATTTGCGCTCAGTCTGATTGGCCCGCTAAAAGCCTCGGAGTAGGCGTGTGTGTGTGTTTGTGTGTGGTGTGTGTGTGTGTGTGTGTGTGTGTGTGTGTGTGTGTGTGTGTGTGTGTGTGTGTGTGTGTGTGCAGGTGGCATCCGTGTGATCAAGGGTGAGCACACACGGACCTTTCCGACGTATTTACAAGGATGAGGGTTTAGTCACTGGGTCAACAAACGCCCAACCTGACGTGCAGCAGACCGTCACAATTCCGGGTATGAGCGTACGTGTGAGGACTGGGGTGAATGAGCGAAGCCCTTCTCTTTGCTCAAGAACTCGCGTCCTGAGTCACGTCCATCACTGTGTAGCTCTTCAGCTTCTGCAGTGTGTCGAGGATCAACTCGCGGTTACTCATGTATGTCTCGTCATTCATCTCCGGAAAGTGGCCGTGATGCCGGATCTTGATGGGTCGATCACTGCTACTGTCTCCGTCAGGTTTGTTCCTCCTCACCTTGTTCTTCTTGTTCTTCCTCCTCCTTCGACGGCGGCGCTTCTTAGTCTTGCGTCCAGTTTTCCTCCGTGCACCCTGGACCCTCTGTGTGCCCGCCTTCTTCCACCACTTCCAGAAGACCCTGAACATTCGTCTCCACTCCTGCTTCTCTCCTCTCTTGATCTTTCCATCAGCAGACGAAGTCCGTGTGCCTCTTTTCAGTCTGAGCACGCAATATTTGCACTTGGGAGCTTCAGGTGAGGCCTCAGACTTGCGGGAAATGCTGATCTGGTCATTTTGTTTGTCTTCTGCAAGCCTCGCCTGTGCTGTTCCAGGATATTTTCCTCCTGCCGCAGAGATGTTGGCGCTAATGATTGCAGCACAGCAGATGCTGGAGAGCAGCAGGACATGTGTGCACCTCATGACGGAGGACTGACGACAGAAGTCTTTGGAGGAAGGAAGAGAGATGCTGAATAAACTGTGGCGATGAAGCAAAATTCATCAGCCGCTCAGCCAAACAGCACCTACTGCAGCACTAATCAAGAATATGGAGGACAAGCGATCATGAATGTGTGATACTGATAACTCCATCTGGTTAAGGTGGAAGCTGATAAGAGGGGGCACCAAACTAACCATGGTGAGGTCGCTGAGGAAGCAATGGCGCCATCTCCATCTGCTACATCGATGGTGAGGTCCCCATGTTGTCTATCAGCATATCGAGTGTGAACTTGTGTGTGGGATAAGAAAATTGTAGACAGATTACACCTAGATTGGATTCAATATCGGCTTTCTCCGAACAAACAGTTGGTATTCGATTTGCAACTTCAATTAATGCGAAACCTTCAAGTTTTGTGAAATTTCCCTGATGATTGGATTTTCATTTACGTTCGGTGAAATCTTGCTGCTCATGTCAATGCTTGTGCTTATGCTCGTGCTCACCTTATCAAAGCAATTTTTTTTTAAAAAAAAATAAGCATATTCCAGTGGGTGGGAAACATTGCAATTTTATCCTGCCGAGTGACCCTTTTCGAATATGAGTTATTCGGTTACAACAGCCGTCGCACAGGAACGTCCGTACAATGTCACTCAACTCGGTTCGAGATTGCGTGACAGAGGTTGAACGATTCCGTCTGCTCTGAAGGCAGCTGTGAATTTGCAATCGACTGTTTTTTCTGTCACTTGTGGTGCAGAAGTCATAGACTCACGCAAATATTTTTGCTGGTGGGTTTTCCTACGACTCATCAAGATTCGAATCTTATTCACAGTTTTTTTTATCGTGGGGGTTGCTGAAAATCATTCTGCCTTTCGTAGTGTAACTATTAAGTGCCCACTCAAGTCAAACTTCAAGGTGCCAAAATTTGAACTGTCAAGTTTATCATTTATTAGTCTATTTCATTTTGGCATGCAGGGAAATCTTAACACAATATGGGATCTCAAAATAATGCGTTTTTGGCTGGTTTCCAACAACATTTTACTTCACAATCAATTTCTGGTGAAGTAAAATTTTTGGTGACAACGAGATTGTCAAAACCACCCACATTCTGGAATAATCTCCAGAAAGAAGTAAAAGAGAAAAAGTAGTACATCAAATCGAATCTTATGAATCAGAATTAAATATTCACGTTCAGGGCTGGTCAATTGTTGTTTCTTTTATAGGCAAGGCTTTAAAACGTCATCATGGGCTCAGAGCAGAGCACGCAGGGTGGGGGAGGCCGCCAGTGCAGTGCGCCCACCTCTCCCAACTCTTCCCTCATGTCTCCCTCGGTGGCCCGGAGCTTCGATCCACTGCTGGCACTCTCCAGAGACTCCACAGGTGGACCTGAGAGACAGGACTCCATTGCATCAGATGTCGATGGTGCGGCGGAGGTCCCATATGTCCCCTACACTGTCAACAAGCCTATCGGCGGAGAGTCGCCTAAGAAGAAAAAGAGTCAATCTGGTGCCACCTACAGACTGAAATTCTCAACACTGTCATCGCGATCAGCACCACCGAGCAGAAGCACCATGGTGGTGTTGAACAGAGGCAGTCAGATGTTCAGTGAGGAAATGGAGAATGATCCGGACTTGAATCGTCTGCGAGACATCCCCTCCTTCCTGCCCATCATGCGTGCGTCTCTGCGGGGTGGGGGTGCTGCCACAGCCAAAGACCCGGACATCTTGGAACGTCTGGACTACCGCGGATTGTTGGGACTGACGTCCCGCTACGAGGCATATCTGCACCGTTGTGCCGTTGTCGTGTCAACTGAACAGGCAGAAATCAACAGGCACATCCGAGAAGCTGACACGCATGTGTCCCAAGTCACTCAGGCACTGGCAGACAGACAAAAACAGTATGCCAGATACTCCGAGAGACTAAGCAAGGTGCAAGAGATGTCACGTTGTCTGGCCCGATGTCATTTGCTCCTAAATGAAAACATTGAGCAGATGGAGGTTCTCAACAACATGCTTCCGCCAGAGGAGCGACTAGAACCTTTTGTGTGGACCACTGGTTGATTGTGAGCAAGTTGTGTAATCTCTAACCTAGTTGACTTATTCTGAGTATGTTGCTGTATGTTGGAATTTCAAGTCATCTTTTGGAGGATGGATCGGGACAGGCCCTTCCAGCTTGCTCCATGGATTCTCATCCCGCCCTCTGGACCACATGTTCTCGAAAACCGCACGATATCCTCTGTCCAGTGGACTTGTGCTATTAGTGATGGACCAAGGTTCTCCACCAGTGTTGGCACGGACTCGGATCCATATTTTAGCGAGCAAAAACCCTTCCCCTCCTCCAACTCTTCTTTGCCGGCAATGGCAGAGTAATTGACAACACTCTGTAGTCACTTAAGGGATGTACCAAGAAACCTCTCGTGGACGGAGAGGAAAGTGAACTTCTGGGACTCATCAAATCTGGAGGTTAAGTCCAGGGAAGTCCTGAGAAACCTGATTCCTGAAGAAAGAAACCGAGAACAGCTTCAGCACCCTTGATGTGAGTTGGAATACTCACCCATTTCTTTAGTCGGCATCCGCACCACCAGTAGAGGGCGTTGTTGGGGCACAAAATCGTTTCCTTTTTGATGGACAGAATCACCATAAACACAACCCTGGGATTTAGCTCCTTTCTCATAACGCCTCATAGACTTTGTGAGGCCATGAGAAGGCCACAGAAAGAGAGGCTGGTTGGTCTCCCGCAAAATCTGTCTTTCGTCATTGTCACTCCAGCTGGGCTGCCACTTCTCTCTGTAACTGATCCGTCAGTCATACATTCAGTGAGTACAGTCGACCTTCGATGTAGTGAATCTGGCGATCTACTTTGGTTTCGAACTCTCTTCGACAACGAATGGGTCCATTTCCAAAGAGCACTCGGTGCATGTGACGTCGATCTCAAATGTTAACTATATCGAATAATAACCTTATTTACTTCATGAGTCGTATTGAAAATTTGGCCAAGGTGAAGCTCAGGCTTGTCGACTGACTCCACCTTGTTTTTTTGTCATTTTGCTCTGCTCTGTCAAGCATTACTTAAAGGATGATAGATAATGACTGAAGGAGAGCTGATGGGTATGCAAATTTTATGCTGCCTTTTCTATTTTGCAGACCTCTCTGCTGCAGCACCCTTCTGGAGGTGGTGATCCAGCATCTGTTGCCACTCTTCTGGATAGCGCTGCCTGTGAAGGCCTTCTTCAAGTTGTTTCACCCCCCACTGAGGATCTTTGGCGTCCTCCAGCCTGTTTCTGTCCGCACCACTGATATTCTCGTATTGATTGGCATGCAGCAACGATCATGATCAAGGCGTTACAGGAAGGGAGTGCAGAGTTCATGATCAAAGCATGCAGCGACCCTGAGTAGTTGGAGGAAATATCTGGGCCCCTTTCTCTTTCAAGCAAGGCCATTTGCTCGGATGTCATTAGTGATGATGATTTAATTTCAACTGAAAGCTCATAATTACGTGAAAATCTGCAGTGACATCTACTTCTGAGACACGTGTGATTGTCTTGCCAAATAGGCAATGCTTTGCGTGATTTGACGTCACCAAGGTCAACTTGACCGGCCACACTGTGTGTGCAGGAGCCCCGTATCGGTCAAATATATTAAATGACTGTGCCATCTAGTCAATAAAAGGTGCCTGGGCTCCCCATATTGTTCTTGATAACGTACGTCTCTCACTGCAAGAAAGTCCCCCCTAAGCATGCGCACCCTGTATCTGCTGCACAAAACGAAGTTATGAACTCAAAAATGACAGTTTTAATAACTTTAACGTCGCCTGTGGTGTGCATGCTAATTCAGAACACGGATGACGCTTGTGGGGTTGCTTGGCAGCGATGCGGAAGCGGAGGAAAGCGAGCCAGCCATTTGTACATAATACAGTCGAGTCTCGATATAACGGATTTTGCAATCACCACCGAAATGTCATACTTTGCAAGAATGGAGCACAAGGGCGGTAAAATTATGGTGATGATGAGGAATAATCAGTGGTGAAAAAAAAAAAAACTTCTGATGTATAGAGATTCGACTGCTGATGAGAGACTTGCTGCTGCAACTCATGTTAAGACCTTGTCGTCAAAAGAAAATGAAAAAATTATGCCCCACAGCCTTTTAAGTTTCATACACCCATCTCGCTGAGCACTGCAACGTGGTGAGTGCGCAACGCTAACCTTGCAGTGTGGGTGATGAGAGGAGACGCGCAGAACGGTCCTTTTGAGAAAACCAGCCAGGTTCCTCTGTAAATGTTGGTGTAATGAAGAGAGAAGAGTCCAGACGATGTACCTGAACGAAGTCCTCCTCTCTGCAATGCTCATGCAGTCGGGTGACAGGAAGGATTTTGAACTTGAACCATTTGAAGTCTGTCCGCAGTCATAGGAGTTATTGTTACATGGATGCATGTTGGAGTCTCTGGTCTGACATTCGTCCACCACGCGTTGCAGCCGACTCCACATGTATGAAGTAGAACCCTTGTGGGGCAAGGTTAGACTTATCTGTTGCAAGATGGTACAGAGTACGCACATCTCCAATTAGATCAAGAAATCCCGAGTACTGTACAACCTCCCGAGGTCCACAAATTAACCTCTTCTGAAAGTACTCGCACTTATACTTAAGGGAGATCAGTTTCTCTAATCACGCAATCTGTGCTTAACAGTCGAAGACAGCTATCTCGATGTATAGTTATAAATGCACTGAAAGAAGTTTATTTCCATCAACTCCAGGTAAAAATTTAAACAGAAGGATTGGTCACTTTTCTCAAGAAAACTAAAGGGGGGAAACTTTCACAGAACATACATAGAAGTAATGTGTATAAAGAAAAAAGTCTGTCTCAAATTACAAAAATAGGCATACCTATTCGATTACCTCGAAGTTCGTAACAGTAGTAAGATGGAGATGTGTAGTTTTACATAGTCGTGAACTGGTTCAATTCAGTAAAAAGTGTCGAGTGACATATTGTGGACCGCGGTGGCCAGTTGCTGCTCCGCGAAGCTGAGTGGACTGACCGGAGGTGCGCCACCACCCTGAGCCAGGAAGTTCGGCGGCGCTTGTTGAGGTAGGGGAGAGAAGAGAGGCGGAGGAAGATGGTGATGCCCTCCTCCCAACATGCGGTCGTATGGGTTATGGAAGAAACCGAGGGAGCTGGGATGGATGAACTCGGCGGGGGTAGGGGGCGCGGGCAAGACCGACTGAAGGGCGCCGGCTCCCACGGCGCTGTAGCCGCAGCCACCGCCAGGGTAAAACCCGTTTCCGCCCAGAGACAAGCCAGACATCTTGACCAAGCGACGTGGCGGAACCGTCCCTGGGGCGCCTGGAAAGAAGAGCTCCAGCTATTGTGATTGAAGTCACAAGAAACTGTGTCTTTTTCAGTTCAAAATAGTCGAGAGATAGAGGAAAGAAGAAATGTGACAGGAAAGGTGCTCGACTTCAGCCGTGAGAGATCGATCCTTTAATGCCAATCTCAGCTATTAAGGAATCGATAGGGGGATGCAAACTACCTAGTCCTCTAATTCCAGCTGCTCCCCTCTTTCGAGGGGCGATACCTCTGTTGAAGCCGTAGGCTGAGAGCGGCGTGAACGAGTTCAATTGGGCCAGGGGCGAATCGTACCTAGAAGACGACCAAGGGTGAGAATTCTTCTTGTACACAATACTCAACTTACTTACATTGGCAACGAGGGTGGCTCTCCTTGGGACAGTAGCTTGGTGAGATACTTCCTTGCATTGTAGCTGGCCTTGTCGACTGGCTTGGACCAGGTGACCTCAATGTTTGAGCCCTCAATGACCAGTCCTTTGGCATTGTTAATGGCCATCTGAGCTGCCTCCCTCGTATGAAAGTGTACGAACGCGTAATCCCTGGTCTTCTTCACCCGCTCCACTTCGTCGCCACTTAGTCTTTCGAAGACTTTGCGGATCGTTGCCTCCGTGGTTGTTAGCATGAGGTTACGAATGAACAAGATTCGGACCTGGGAGACGAAGGAGCTGTCACCAGCACTCTCTACACACACAGTAGGATAGCCCTTCAAAATACTGACCTTGCTCATGACGTCTTCGTCGACTTCATTCTCAGGCTCAGCCCAGTCCACCTTCTCGATTTCTTGCCCAAATAGATAGATCCTACCAGGTACCAGCTTTCTCCTGGCCAGAGCAGCGGCACGATGGGATTCGTACTCGACGAACGCGTATCTGCGGGTCTTCGATTTGTCAGTCTGGGAGGGATACAAGATCACCTCCCTTACACCGTCAGTCATGCGCTCCATTTCACCCTGGTTTTTTTTATGACAGAAGGAAAGGTAGGTATTAGCACGAGTTCCCCACCCTCAGCAAGATGACGCCCAAGGAGACTCACCTTGATTTCGGCAGCGGTGTGATTCTTGGGAATGCCACTGATCCAGAGCTTGCGATTATCAACTGATTGAATAACGCCCAAAAACTTTCCTGGTCTTATTTCATAATTGTTAAGCTCGCGCACCGCCGTCTTGGCGTCTTCGCGGCTGGTGTAGCGCACGAAAAAGTACCCTCGATTAGTGCCAGAGAAGTCCATCATCAAGCGGAGCTCGTAGATCTTGCCAACCTGGGGTCCGGAGAACACGTTATGCACGGTCAGAGAATGATACGTGGTCGACTACTTTATTCTACTCACCGCTTCAAAGATAGGCACCAGCTCATCCTCGTAGCAGTCCCTGGGCACTTTGCCCACAAAGACCTCGCAGCCCTTCTCGGGAGCAGGGCCCTGCCACCCCGGCGGCGGTCCTCCATAGATACGTTGACCGTTGCGCTGGACCAGGCTGTACAGAGTCTTGTTCGTCAGTTCCAAAAGCTTTTGGTCGCTAGACTTGACAGGTTGCTGCGGGAGTCCTCCAGAAGCTTCAGGCAAGGAAATGGCCAAACTCGACGGAGCCTCCGTCATCAGTTGGTTCCCGGACGACGAAGACGAGCTGTCCTGCAAAGACACAGAGGAAGTGTTGGAGAGGTCCTCTTTGGTTTCTTCCGGCTTCTCTTCTTCCTTGTCTTCGGGGCACTCGGCCACGTGACTCTGTCCATCGGCCTTCACCATTGTGGAGAAAACATAGAATAATCACTCAATCATTGGATAGAGAATCAGCTAGAAAGAAGAGAGGGGATAGAGGGGGCGTGGGAGTTTCTTCAGATCAACGGGACGCCTGCATCATTACTGGCGTCTCGTGACACCCTTGATAAGGAGCCCGACTTCCTCGCCGACGGCGATAAGGGGAGCCCCGCGACTGATAACGAGCCGGAGGAGGAGGAGGACGACGTCGAGCAGCGAGACTTTGGCGCGGGGG
>JAAUXU010117874.1_pt1 | contig 19968 bp, 22 predicted proteins | sample 7278151 | NCBI WGS metagenome assembly JAAUXU01 (sample SAMN14350113, study PRJNA611818) | marine sediment metagenome | isolation source: surface marine sediment (1.8m) | place: French Polynesia: Moorea | collected 2018-08 | reverse complement strand
GTTAGTGCGGCTAAACACGCGATTTCTTCAGTATTTTCTTCCTGAAATTTACCTCCAGGTTCTTGTTCTCGACCAGACATTTACGCGCCAATAAAAACCAGCAGGAAGCTGTTGCAAAAAAAAAAGTTGGCAAAAAATCCGCCCCTCAAAAGAATCTCCCGGCTTTTATGTGCTCAATATTGTCCTGAAAAAGAAAAAGGGGTAAAGCCCAGAAGGACTTTGCAGACCTGTCCCGCCCCTTTGCAGATTAAGACCCGGACGGGCGAAGAAAGATTGGACTGGCCGAAATTCGCCATAAGAAAAGCCAAGCTCAAAATCCGCCCAAAAAGTGCACCTTTGGAAGCCAAACTTTGGGCACTTCTTAATCAGAAGAATAAACAGTTCTGTCTCTGAGGAATTTCCAGGCGTTGTTGGACGGCTGCGGATTCCGCGTGACCTGCGCCAAATTTGCATGCAGATTTCTGGAGCGCCGCTCAATTTGCCAGATCCTCCTCCGGCTCGTCCGCAGGCCAGTTGGAAGAAGCTTTGCAGAAATCAAACTTGCAAATTTGCCAACATTGGAAGCACCGGTTTTTTTTTCCTCGCCCTTCACTCTTTGTCAGCACAACTGAGCAGCGCTGAATGCACTTCTGCAGTAAAAAGAAGTGGAAATAATGCATGATTTATTCATTTGCCTCTTCTCCCCCTCCTGCGCGATTGTTGTGGCTCTCACGATTCTCTTTTTTTCCCTCGCTTTTTGTTGGTTTTGTTTGGGAAAGCAAAAAAAGCCTCCGCTCGCGCGTGTCCACAAATGGCGTCCGTTCATTAACACCGCCAAAACCCGGGCGAGATTTATGGGTGACGGCGGCGGAGAAATGAAAATATTGTTGTTTCTTAAGGTGGCCCAAGTACAATAAAAATTGAAGCTTTTAGGCTGCCCAAAATTGGAAATGGTGGCTTCGAAACGAGACCTCGTAAATTCTCAATGCAAAGTAACAACTGTTGTCGTCTCCCTCCTCCTCCGCGGATGCAGTGTGAGCCGCAAAGAGGGCGCCAGGATCGAGTCGGGCGCTCCCTGGGCGCTCACACGGTAATTTTTGTCAAGTCGAGAGAGAGGACGAAGTGATAAATGGCCACTTGTTTGGTCGAGACTGACCTTGGACCCAGTTTCAAAGGCTTTCAATCTACTGTAGCAGCGGCGTCTTAAGGTCGCGTTTGCCCGGGCTAAAATGGTGACCCGGGGAGAGAGAAAGGTCTGGATTTTTTCGTCCCCCCCCCCAGAAAAAGAAGAAACCCCCTGCAAATGTGCAGGTGCGACTGCGCCCTCAGCGCAGGAAATAGGGTACGAGACACTGACAAAGAGCAAAGAGATTTTCACTTGGCAAGTAGGAATTCTTTCTGCGCGCGCGCGCGCGTGTCACTCGACCAGACAAGAACTGCCCTTGTCTCCTTTTGCATACTTCTTTCAATGCTGGAGAAATACCAACATCATTTTTTGGGATGCAAAGTGGAATTTTTGGGTGGTCTTGAGGCCCTCGATCGATTTGTCTCCGCATACTGTTCATGAATGGCGAGAAAGTGTGATCCACGAAGAAGTTGCCACTTGTGGCCGTCCTGGGGCTGGATGTGTTCTTGTTGGCCCACCCTGTGCGGGATCTGAAGCAACAGGAATGACCATTATGGTCACTAATGTTTGGGCAAAAGTGGGAGGTGGTGATCTGTCCAAGTCAACCTGTCCAAGTCAACGTGCCCAAAAGCCAACGTGCCCAAAAGTTAACGTGCCCAAAAGTCAACCTGTCCACAAGAGAGAGAAAGATCAATCTGGACAGATTTGGGGACATTTTTCTCAGCCCCAGAGTTCATATTTTTACCTTTTGGGCCGGCCCAAAACTCAGCCAGACAGAGAGTAATTAATAATTCTATTAAGCTGGTGATCCATCAGAGGTTGCCTTTTCTCCAGGAAAGCCCGAGGAAAAAACTTTTCCATATTTTTTTGACGGATGGATGGGGGAAACCTCATGAAAAGGTAACGAGGGTCATGGAGAAGGATTATTTTGCCAGGTGGCAAAAAACTACATGCATATTTGATGGAGCAACTCAACCAGACACAAAGGAACGAGGACTGGCAGGTTATAAATGAGCAGAAAGTCACAGTTTCCCCATTAAAACTTGAGCAATCAATCTCACCCAACTTTTAGTCCTCAGTCACGAGTTCTCCTGGGGACATCTCAATAATCTGTCCTCTCTCTCTCAGATGAAATAATTCCCAATGTGCGCTTTCCTCCTCCCTCCCGGGCTACAGGGTGATGCCCAAAGCTGTTGTTGTCGTTGCTGACTGGCCCTGTACACAGCCCTGCAGGGATCTGCTGAGGGAACTGTTATTAATTCATCCTGTGGCTGCAGGAGGATCAAGCCCACGCCCGGAGGCTTTGTTTTCCGTCGCTTATTGACTCACCCTGTTCGCCCTTCAGGGGGACTGTTTGTATTGACTCACCTTCTACGGTGCACTGCTTTTCTGCCCTGCACTGCTTTTCTGCACTGCTTTTCTGCACTGCACTGCACTGCACTGCACTGCACTGCAGAAAAGCCCCTCTTCTCTGTTGTCTTTTCGAAATTGAAACATGGTATAACTTTTCCCTTACAAACGTTGCAGAGTCGAAAACTTTCCCCCTCCATCTCCGAGTTTCTCATCATCTCAAAGTATGTGACATAGGAGAACAAGAACTGCTGCAGGGCAGACTGGGAAGGGGTGACAAATGACCTCGGTGAGACCAACGCCCAACTGAGTTCTTGGCGGCCACGGCCACGGGGACCCAACGAGTCCTCCGAGCAGGGAGCCGTGGCCACCGGCCCAGCCACCCACCGCACTTGTCTGGCCGAGTGAGGGGAAAGTGGCAACCCTGGAGTGATACATAATATGAGAGAGAGAAATGAGATAACTCAACAGAAGTTCTTGAAAGTTCACAGAGATAAAATTCTTTTCATAGAGAAGCAAAGGAGGAGGAGGAGGGGGGGGGGGAGAAAAGCCCTCAGGAGGCTGGGGAACTTTTCCTGGAATCAAAGCGAGCCAAAACTTTCCAAAGGATGAATGAGAAATTTCTCCGCTTTCTCCGTCCCTGGAGATGGTGATGATTGGACTTTCTCAGGTGACGAAATTCCTAGGGAAATTGGCTTTAAAATTGTAGTCTCACTGTATTTTTCAAGCTTTTTCGACTTGACAGAAAAGAGTTTAGAGTTTCCCTCAACTCTTGAGTGTGTTTGTGTTGAAATTGGATCTATGGTGCCTCTCCTGTCCTGGCCCGGGGCTGTTTTTCCCGCTCCTCCATCTGGGAAAAGTCAGATTTGTCTAAACGAATAAAAATGCGTCTGACAGCTGAAGAAATCTGACAGCTCCGGGTGCGTTTAGGTGATGTTTATTTTGAGGAAGAAGTCAGCAAAAAAGCAAAAAAAAAGCCGGCGAATTTGACAGTTCTGCATAACAGGGGATTGGCTCGTCCCAGAGACCAAGTGCTCGTCCGGACTCTTGTGCGTCGCGACCACGTCCGACCCCTCTGGGTCGGAGCAGCCGCTGATCCACCCCTGGATCAAGTGGCCTTAACGTCTCTTCATATATTGTGAAGAAAAGAGTCCGAAATATTCCAAAAGGTGCATTGTTTTATCTCTGCCTCCCCCTCCTGCCCTCATTCCCGCAAGTCATTTAGCGCATGGCTGCTCCCGCGTGCGTGCGTGCGTGCGTGCCAGTGTGCGCGCGTGCGTGCAAGACAGAGATGACATCAAGATACAGAAGAGAGAGAGAGAGAAATATCAACGTCTCCTTGGCTCTCTCCATCTTTGTCTCGCTCTCACTGTCTCCGCGCGCGCGCGCGTGTGTGTGTTTACACTCGAGCAGACGTCAACAAGCCATAAAAATCATGTTAATCGCGACATTAAAAGACTGAAGAAATGTTGTTTTCCCTGATAACTCTCGAGGGACGAGCCTGAATGTTCCTAAACAAAGACGAGTTGGCGGACTGCAGCTTGTCGAGGCAGGCCAGCAGCTGGACCGACGGCGCGGTGGCGACCGACTGCAGCGACTTCTTCGAGGACAACGCGCCTGGCATCCACTTGTTGGGTGTTGTCAAGAACGACAAAAAACGCCTTTTCAGCTAGCACCTGACGTGATGCAGACCAAGTGCTTAACTGATGCGCAGTGAATGACCGCGGCCGGGCGCAAGTCAGCAAGCTACACGAGACACACGGGCTCTGCAAGAGCCACACGTCTCACAAGCTGGACAAGTGTGTAAGCTACACAAGTCAGCCAAGGTGGACAAGCTACACGAGCTACACAAGCTGGACAAGTGTGTAAGCTACACAAGTCAGCCAAGGTGGACAAGTGTGTAAGCTACACAAGTCAGCCAAGCTGGACAAGCTACACGAGCTACACAAGCTGGACAAGTGTGTAAGCTACACAAGACAGCCAAGCTGGACAAGCTACACAAGCTAGACAAGCTACACGAGCTACATAAGCTACACAAGCTACACGAGCTACTCAAGACTTACGAGCTCCACACGCTAGCCACACAAGACACACAGGGCACAAGGGCGAGACAGACAAGACACACATAAGCAGCAAACCGTGCGAGCCAATTATGCTGCACAGGCCACGCATGCCACACAAAGCGTCCAGGCTGTGGCCGTGTGACACCATCCACACCATGTCGGCGTTGCACACCGCCTCAAACCCCCTGCCCATGGAGGCGGTGGTGTTGCAGCCCAACGAGGCAGTAAAAAGCGTCAAAGGGTTGACGTTTCTGGGGCCAACGCCCCAGCCCAGTCAGTCAGTCTCTTTTATGTCACATGGCAGACGTGAATTATGGCAAGTGTTGTGCGTTCCAAAGGGAGGGGGAAGAAAAATCTGTAAAGATATCCGGTGATTCCATCAGAGAGGTGCACTTTTTCTCACTCTGCGCAGACTTGACTTATGAGATCGCGTGCGCGGAGCTGCAATTATTACATTTGCAGAGCGTCTCGTGCAAAACAATTGGGGAAGGAGAGCAAAATTTTTGCACGGCTGCTTTCCCAAATCTAATTGCAGACTCCGTGCGTGTAAATTTCATCTCTGACAGCTGAAAAAATATTTGCATTATTCGGGAGTGACTCGGAAATGAACAAAAACGTGTCTGCGTAATTGCTAAATTACGGCGTTTCCCGTTTGTGCAAAAATATTCGCCTCTCACGCACGCACGGACTCGTCTCGACCGGACACGGACGGTGTCTCAAGTGTGATTCTGGTTCTTACGGCTTTTTTGCCACTTTTTTTTCTGCACAGGCAAAAATCACGCCTGTCTCTCTCGTGACGTCTCTAACATGACAAGAATTAGCCAAAAAAAGGGGGCGCATTGCAAATTGCGGCAAAAAAATCCGCAAGGCAAATCCTGTGACGCGCATGCAACCCCGACTTTTTTGCGTGGAGCCAAAAAAAGACGGGAAATTCTGTTCGACTCCTGCTAGATTATCTGAATATTCGTCGCATTCCATTTGCCTCCAATGGAACGTGTTAAATGAAGCAGAAACCATCTTGGTAGCATTGTACTGAAGGCCTTTTGACTCCAGACTTGTGTAGTAAATTTACATCACAATATACAGGGTGAGTCATAACGGCTGCTTCGCCCACTTCTGAGTCACCCTGTGCGTGTGATTCCAAATGGAGAGAGAGGAGCAAGAAAAGACGTCTGGGTGAGGGGAGGAGAAAGCAGACTTGAAGACACATAACTGTCACAGTTTGCACCGGAAATGTGGGCAAAAGTGCAAAAATATATGGTAGCATTTATACTGTGTAAAAATAAAGGAACGCTCTTCAATTACTTAGCTTCGCCTCCTGGTTTTTTTGGCAACTCTTTTTTTTTTTGGCCCCACTGCAAGCAAAAATCCAGTCACGAGAGTTCGCATGTTTTTTTTTTCTCCGGCTCACTTGGAATATTTCTTTTTCATTTGCAAAAAAAAGTTTTGGACTCTACTTTTCTGCCTGCTTGATGAATGAGGTAGGCTGACAGACGGACAGACAGACAGACAGACAGACAGACAGACAGAAATGAAAAAATATAACTGAGCCCCAAAAGTTTTCCCGGGTCCGCAATGTGAATGCAAATTGCCTCATAAATAATTATTGTTCGATAGTTTGCCAAATTTGTTTTCGCAGCGGTTTCTTTATGGCGCGTGAGGACGCGAGCGAGCCAAAAAAGGGAACAAAAGACTCGGGCAACCTGCAGGAATTCCGCATTTCTTCGGGTCTGCTGGGCCCGGACAGGCTCCGGGGCCGCTCCGGGGCAGCCCCGGGCTGGCGGGGAAGCCTCCCGGAGGCTGGGGACGGCCAAGACGCCGGCGGGCGGGGAACAGGGGTCCAAAACTGTCTGGGAAATCACAACAGACTCTGCCAAAGCTCCTGGGGTTCGTTAACAATCCAAACTTTCCTTCACTTTGCCAGGAAAATGGAACTTCATCTAACATGATTTTTCTTCTTTTTTTTTTTCTTTTTGGCCGTTGGCCCAATTTTTGCTTTCAAAATTTGCACGTTGTCTCTCCCTGTCCACAGGCAGAAAGAAGCGTTTGTCGTTGTCCTTGTAGGTGTGGCCGTTGTCGCTGTCACTGCAGTCGTACTGGTCGACGTGGTCGTTGCCGCCGCTGCAGTCGTAGGTGGGGGTGGAGGTCACACCTTGGCTCTGGTCATAATGAAGTTTCCAAATTAACTTGGCGAAAGCGGAGGCGTCCGAGGACCAAGAACAGAGAGAGAACTTTTCCTGCCTCCAGGGGAAAATGAATCTGTCGAGTTGCTCCTCGTGGGCCGCGTGGGTGGGCGTGGCCGTGGGCGCCCCCTCCCTCCGGGAGGCGGGAGTGTCCTGCCGCTCGGGTGTCCGGACACTCCCACTTTGCCAATGGCAAACAGGTGCGTCCGGAGCCCCAGAAGTCGGCCTCCGCCGTCTGCCACCAGTTCTCAGTCACTTGGCAGATTTTTCCTTGGTCGAAATTCGGCTTCAACTGTCCCTTTTTTTTCTATCTTCTGCCTCCCCGAGGAACCAGACAGAAACTCGATTCCAGCCAGTAAAGTTTGGCGCGTTTTCTCCTCTTCCTCCTCCTCTGGCTGCTTCTGACATCTTGATTGAGCCACCAATTTTACTTCGTTTCCTTTTTTTTCTGTCAAAAACCGCGCTTTTTTTTTCTTTTTGAGCACCCGCCAATTACTCAAGCCCCCCAAAAACGGTTCAGCTGTTATTGAGCACCTGTTTATTCCCTGTAAAAGAGCCGCTTTACACTTAACCCTTTTTCTGCCCTCTCCAAGGGGGGGAATTAGATAAATTTGACAGCGTCCAACTGCGCCTTCAGCCCCATTTCTGTCGCCTCCGGTCCAGACTTATGAGGTCCTTGGAGAAGCGATTGGGCTGTGTTTTGACCGATTTATGAGCAAATCAGAAGGACCAAACTTGAGGGCAGAAAGAAACTCAAGAACTTTTGTTACACCCTGCAGAACCCGTTCACCCATGTGACTCACAGCACCTTTTTTTTCAAACTTTATTTACTTTGTGTTCTAACTTTTGTAGGACTCAATTTTGACAGAAAGGAAGCAAAAAAAAGAAAAGAAGCCTTTCTACATGGGAAGTCCCTTCACGTACGCGCGCGCGCGCACTTGCAGGATAGCAAATATCGGACATCTGATGCGAATAACAAGCTTCTTTTCCCCCTTTTTTTGCTTTCCACGGAGAAAGAACAACATCCGCAGATCGCGTGAGTCATGAAGAACGCGTCCAGTCCGGACTGGAGAGTCGCGGCTTCGGGGGCGGCCAAGGGCTGAGGCTTGAACCCCCAAAAAAACCCACCCCCCCTCCCTCACTTTTCTGGCTCACGCTGCACCGGGGGGGTAAAAGTGGCTGGAGGACGAGGAGCCCCCCTGTGAGGCCGCATCACGTACAGGGGAGGGAGGGAGGGAAACAACAGCAGTTGATGTCACTCGTAAATTCGATTCCGCTCGCTTCTTCTCCCAGGTTCTTCTTTCCTTCCCCAGATATTTTTCTTAGATATGGGGATCTCTATTTGGCAGCGGAGCCATGATAAGAAATCGGGCTCTTCCTCGGGCCCGGACAGTTCCGCCCGTTACAAAAAAGCCCAGACTCCGGGCGCCGTCGCACGTCTGCCGTGTGAGGCGCACATGTGGCGCACCCGGACACTCGTCCGGGTGCGCCACATGAGAGTTTGCGGTTAGGGGTGAGTAGGATAGCACCAGGATAGCAGAGAGAGAAGCCACCGAGCAGGTGATGCTGCTGTTGTTCTGGGTGCGGCAGTCCACGTCGGACTGCCTCGTGGCCATTCGAGTGACTCACGCTGTGTGTGCGTGCGCGCGCGCGCGTCCCAGAGGTTCTGTGTGGAGTCTAAGTGCATCAAAAAGGGGTGGCAAACAAAGACGATGACTTGGCGGAAAAAAATGGTAGAGAGACAACCCACTTTGTCAATTCTCAAGAGGTGCGTGCGTGCGTGCGTGCGTGTGTGTGTGAGTGCGAGTGCGTGTGCGGCCCGGGCGGCCTCTGGCGTGGCGCGCGCGCGTCCAAACTCCCGCGGCGATATCAAAATCTGGCGGACTCATCCAAATTGTCCACATGTCGTCTTCTCCAGCATTTTCGAATTTTTTACGTCTACTCATGGTTGAGACCAAAGAGGCCTCAGCGTTTGTCTGGCGGAGAATGAGAAGTTTGCATCAGAAAGAGAAGAGCAAGGGAAAAAAAACCCATCGGTTTAAGCTTTTCTGCAAACTCGTCGTTTCACATATTTTTTTTTGTTGTTAAAAAAAAAATCCCCTTTTCATTGCCGGGCTGGTGTGGATCAACAGGCTTAACAAGGAGGAGGCTTTGGTCCCTCCTCCTCCTCCATGTTAAAGGCCCGTTTAAACTGCCCCAATGGCCTCGACTGCCACTTCTGCCAGAGTCTGGTGTGGATTCTGCGCGTCTAAGTGCGTCTTCAGTCCAAGATTCGGGGGGGGGGGAGAAGCTGTCAACACCAAAAGAGACCAAGGTTCGCGTCTTTTTCCCCCTCCTCCTCACACAAGGGGGGGATTTTCAGCCGGATATCGGGGAAATGAAAATATGACAGCAAAACCTGTCGACGACAACGACGACGAGTCCGAGTCCGACAGCGCAGCCGCCAAAAGGGTTGTAAGAAAGTATAAATTCGCAGAAAAATCTTGCAATTCTTTTCACTTAAAAAGTTTGTGTGTGTGTGTGTGAAAAGAAGGAGGCCTCACATGGGCTCAAGAGTGAAAAGGGATCACCCATGATGATGTTGGCAGGGGGAGAGAGAAAACTTTCTGGGAAAAGGAGGACGACGACGACGACCAAGACCAAGACGACGACGAGGAGGAGGAGGAGGAGGCTGCACTTTGTTGAATAGATAATGTGACTCTGTCACTTCAGCTCACGCAAGCACCTTTAGAAAAGAGCGCTGAGGGCGCGTTTGCACGGGCAGAAGGCGCTCGGCCCGAGGAGGAGACGCCTCCAGCCGGAATTTGGGCCCGTCTAAAGCCGCCCTCGCTGTAGTTCTCGTCCAGGCTTTTCAGCTTCACGCACCTCTTTTCATTTGACAGAAAAAGGAGGCAAGACAAGAAAGGTGGTGGTCTGGAAAGGACTTTGAAGGTCCGCTGAGCCGCAAAAAAAGACATGATGCCCGATGCAGACCCAGAAGTCCGCCAGGCGGGGGCTGCACTTTGCTGCTCACACGATCCCCGCCCGTCCGGGCTACTTAGGGCCGAGAATCTTCACATTCATTGCAGTGCACGAGAGAGAGAGAGAGAGAGAGAGAGAGAGAGAGAGAATCTGGGTCTTGCCTATGTTTTGCCTGAACCTGAGGTGCCCGAGCCGAGGCGGGCCTGGCGGGCCTGGGGGGCCTGGCGGGCAGGCAGGCGGGGCTGCCGAAGAGGCTGTCCAGAGAGGCCACCAAAGGTGTGAGGAAAAAAATGCGAAAAGACCAGCGATTATAATTTCAAGAGGGTTTGGAGGGCGTGTTCGAAGTCAGCAACAAAAAGGAGCTTTCCTGGCTTTTGTGTCAGGGTTTTTTTTCCCTCCTCTCTCTGCCACCCATTGTTGTGCGTGCGTGCGTGCGTGCGTGCGTGCGTGCGTGCGTGCATGGCTCATTAGTCGGGCTAGGCCTACCGCAATTTGCCTCAATTCTGCCTTCTCCGTCGTCGTCGTCGTCGTCGTCATGGCCGCCGACGCCGACGCCGACGCGACTCTGGCACTTGCCCGAGTTCACGCTCGTCTGGTTCGACCCCGCCCGGAGTCGTGGCGGCCGGCGTCTCTGAGCAGCGGCCGTTCTTGTTTGCCTCCCCAGGTGAAGCCCTGAAAGGCTGTGATGAAGATGCCGCCTCTTTTCTTCTTTCCGCCGCCCGAAAAGATGGGAAAAGGCGGCGGGTTTCAATTAAGGCTCAAAGGTCTTCCACTCTTTTCAGTAGTGGTAGGAGAGGCATAAAAGCTAATGAGGCCTGCCTTTTCTGCCTCATTTTCACGGATATGCGCAAAAGACCACACAGGAGCGAGCAGCTGGGTTCAGTGCAGCTCGGGGCAGTGCAGCTCTGCTGAGTCTGCTCTGCATATGAGGCAGGCGCAGAGGAGAAAAGTCTTGATTGTCAGACAATCGCAATCATCAGACCTTCTTCTCTGCAGAGGAGAAAATTGAGGAGGAGGAGGAGAGTGAAATTTGCATTTACAAAGCTTCCTTTTTCCTGCTCGTTCAAGCCCTTTTGTTGTTATGCGAACGTGTATAAAAGACTCCATTGAAGCAGGTTAATTATGGGCAGGGGTGCTACTTAAATTATCGGCAGCTTAGTTAGCTTCCAGCCTCGTCTGCAGAGCGCCACAGGTGTTGGACGTTGCTGCCTCCCTCTAAACATTTACCTTGTGAGCTTATTTTATCGCCATGTGAGCAGCCGCTGATGCTCTGCACGCATAAACATCCGCCAACACCTTTGGCGGGGCCTTGTTCTGACAACACTTTTTCCCCCTTTTTTTGCCCCCTCCCCCCAGTCAAAAATGTGCGAGTTCCTCTGATTCTCGTCCGACTTTTAACGCCTGCTTTTAGGGGGAATCTGAAACGTGCAGTAAATTTCTCCAGACTCAATCCTCTCCGTGGCTGTTGCGGTTTCTTCCGCCAAGTGTTGTGCGGTCAAAGCTTTGTGTGTGGCTCCGGAGACAAATTGGGGCAAAATGGCGAATTTCTCCGGACTTTTTCTCATCTGGAGACGTCGCTGAGGGAGGTCTGGCCGAGCGGCAACAGCTGCTTGGCGGAAATCACCGCGGACAGACAGACGGACAGACAGACAGACAGACAGACGGAAACATGCAAAATGTTGCACTTTGGCAAAATGTCTCCATCGTCGTCGGGCGGATCCGGAAAACCAACAACGTGTTTTTTGACAGCTGATGACGAAATTGTCGGGGTTCGACTGGAGTCATCTCCAAATGAGGGAGAGAAGTCGACAGTGGAACCCGGACAAGCGGGACCACTTTGGGCAAAGACACCCCTCTCAACCGGAGCCCCCGACGAGGCTTGAAACACGAGAGCAGATCCTGGAGATGCTCAAGTCCAGCTTTGTTTCCCCGAAAATCTGTACGGTGCTGAACGACTTCATTGGCCAAAATGCATCAAATATTGAGCTGCTGAGACCCAAAAGCATCCCAGTTATTCCTTGGTTTCCCCCCCCCCCCTTTGAACGATGTGTTTGGCTGCACAGAACACGGAAAGACATCCCAAGTATCCAGGAATCCCCTTTGTCCCAAATTCCGCTGTGTTATTATTGTTATTATGACTATTATTATATGTTGGTCCCCTCTATATATATGTGTGCACGCGTGAAATGGAAGCTGTAATTGATTATCGATCCCTCCTCCCCTCGTTGTATCATTTCCTCCCCTTTTTCAATCATAATCTCTGCTCTAATGAGCACTCGGCTGGCTGAGCTCTCTGCTCACCCAGCCGAGGTGATCGGCCCAACACTTGGAGCCGGCGTGAGTCATGCTCACGCCGGACATGTTGCCACGTGGCCACAGTCACGGAGCTCCGAAACAGCGGGAAAGGGGGGGGGGACTTTGGCCCAAAGGAAAAGGAACAGTTCGACTTTTACCCCTGAAAAGTCAGTGAAAACGAAAAGACTTTTTCTTACTTTCACCGTGGCAAATCCCAAACATTGATATTCCAGGTCCAATGACTATAAGAAGAACAAGACTGCATATTTGACTTCAGACGAAGCTCAGTCCTTGAGAGCCTCGGACACTGACGACTGAAGACTCACTCCAGGATGTGACTGTCCAACAAATGCTCTTTTTTCCACCCTGAGAGTCTGCTCAATCCTCTCCCAGGCTTGACCCAGTAAGAATAGGCAAATTTGTGTTTGCCAGTCCCAAACCCTGAAAGTGCTGTTGAGACAGGAACGAATATATTGGAGAGCCAAATCTGCAGATTCGGCAGAATATCAATATCCATATTCTTCTACATATTGAGAACTTTCTGCTGCTGCTTCTTCCGCTCTTATTCTCTGGAGTGGGTAAAGCCTGGAAAGGCTCACGCGTCCCATTGAATACCAATGGAGGAGGAAAGGGGGGAGAAAGCAAAAGTAGCCTCATGTGCCAGAAAATATCGAATGGGATTTTCCTGCATTCTTGCAGGTTGTCCAAATCAGATCTGAAGCAGCGCTTGAGCTGGACAAAATCTTCTTTTTGCAGAGAAATCTGCCAAAATGTAGGAAGGAGTCTGTTGACGTCTGCTGCTGCTCCTCAGTACAGGGTGCAACGAACGAGGTTATTTCTCTATGGTATCAGCAAATCTTTAAGGCTTTTTTTAACTGCAGGAAAGTGAACTGCGACGATGCGATCTTTACTGCTACAGGGTGTCTCAGACAACTTCGAACTGGGAAGTGAAGAGGGAAATAACAATTTCACTCCAAGGCATCTTGGCCTTCCTGCAGGGAATTTCCCTCTAGGGAGGGGGGGGGGGGAGGAAGATGAGGAGTAGTAGAAAGTTCCTCTGGAACAACAACAGGGTGACATCTGTGCCTGGAGAGGCTTAGGCCACTTCTCTCCCTCGCCTCATCAGTTATCCAGCAACGTGAGTGAAAAACCTGCAGGCATCTGGGAAAGCTCCAAGAAAGAAAATATTGCAGTTCTTACTCCACCAGACACGTTCAGAGGTGGGACAAACGCAGGAGTTTGAAGGGGGGGAGGTAGGGTATCCCCCGCCTTGATTACGGCCAAATGTCAAGGAGACAGGGGAATAAGTCCTCGTTGTCTGGTCGAGTGAGTGGCGGACAGCAAATTCGTTGCCTCCCTCACGTCTCCTGCATAGAAATATGGAGGAATGTGTGTTTTGATGCGCGAAATAGAGGTCACTTTCCCCACCCAGATGTACTTTCCGCACTTTCCCCACTCTTTCCTCTCTGCAAATCCCCTTTCCTCAACCCCTTTATTAATTTTTGTAGCCCCTCCTTGTCTTTTCACTTGGGCCATCATTTTCTTTTCTTCGTAGCTCCTTGTTAGACCCTCTGATGACACTTTCGTCCCCCCCAGGATCAACCCAGAGTGGACAGTGGGAGCCGAATTGAGCGTGGCCTGGGCCGGCCGGCCAGCCCCGAGCCGCAAGTGCGCGTCCAACGGGGGGAGGCGGAGGGAGGACGGAGACCCCTGCGTGCCGAATTCGCATGCAGATTCGCATGGTTAAATGCGGGTGTGAGTGTGGAAGAATTTATTCTGAGCCTCCCCTCCTCCTCGCTCCCTCCTCCCGTGGTGCACCTTGCTGAATCCAATATGTGCTGCTAAGCTTGTTAGGGAATGTATTGTGCTGGAGAGCGAGAGAGCAGAGGCCAAGAGAAAGGAGGAAAGTGGTCAGATACGTTGGCCAAAAAATTCGCAACATTTAGTCCGAATTTGGCCACTTTTTTGGCACTTCCGGATGCCAAGAGAATGGCCAGGAGGGGAGGGACGTCCCGCCTGAAACTCCGGGTCCGGGTGATGGATCTGCATGGACGTGAACAACGCCGCCCATTCCTTGGACTGCGGTGGAGCTTTGAACTCTGGCAAAAGCAGACGAGATCCATTTTAAATGGAGTTTCTGTCTGTTTTGTGGAGGTGTCCAAGATCTGAGGAGACCCCCTGAGTATTCACAGAAGAGGAAATTGGCTGGGACGATGCTGAAAAGGGAAAGCAACTTCATTGTTGAAAGAGCCTTTTCACAGACTTGCAAAGGGAGCAGAAGAAGAAAGAGGCTTTTTCTTTATCTCTGTGTGGGAAAGGAAGATACTTCTTCTTCTCTCTCAGAGTTCTTTTTTTTCCACTCTGCTGCTCATTTCCAGCTGCTTCTTGGAGAACTTACACAAGGCAGTGAGAAAGGGGGACAAGAAACACATGAGGGATTCCGCTGTGTCTGTCTTCTCTCTTCCCCGTGTGTGCAGTGCTAAGAAATTGCAGTGGATGTCGCAAAAAAATACTGCATAAACACATCCCAGGCCAAGCAGCAGCAGCTGAAGGACATGTTCACCCTGGCGCACTCTGCAATCGGCGCATGGGCCTGCTGCACCTTGACCATGACGGTCGTCTGCATGACCATGGACTTCTAGGGCATCTCTCTTCTGCCCAAAACTGAAGGGGGGGATTTTTAGGCCAAACTTTATCAGTTTTTCTCTTTTTTTTTTTGAAAGAGGGGGGGGGGAGGAAGTTTGTACCCTTTGCTTTCCGCGAAAAGCCTGATAGAGAGAGAAGCTTTCAGAGGAAAGAGGAGAAACTCCTGTCAATGCACTCACACAGCCAGAAATTCTAACTCTCACTCACACACACGTATCAAAAGCCTCAGCTGAATTGCGGTCGATTCCATCCACCAAAGGGATCAGTTGCTACGTCGAGCCCGTACGTGAGGCGTAGGGGGAGGGGGCTTAACCCTCCACCACCCTCCCCTGTCCTGGTCCCCCGGGTTCACCCTGTCATGACCACTACAAACTTTGGTAAAGATCACTTGGTGCACTAAGGAAAATGGTCTCAAATTTGTACCTTTGTAGCCTCCTCCACCAGACACAGTCGATTAGAGGTAGTGGAGGAAAGAAAAACAAAGAACAGAAAAAGATTGCTCGGGCGTCATTGGCTTCGACCATGTATGTTTTTTCGAGCCTTGTCTGGCAGAGTGTGCACTTAATGCTTGAGAGCCCCATTTCCTGGGGTGATGTATGACTTTTTTTTAGGGATGGACACACACACGCGCACGCGCGCGCTTCTGTTCTCTCTCACATTAGAACTACACGCACACAAACACGTGAAATGAAGACTGGGATATGTTTGTAATGCTTGGCTCTTTGTTCCACTTCTGTGTGTGTGAGTTGACAGCTGACGAAATCACCCAGAGCTGCTCATAAAGCAGTGCCTTAAACAATGGCAGACGTCTCTCAGGAAGGACGCGTCCGCCGGCTGAATTTGGTCGACGCCGCGGGGATCACGCCGAGGCCGCGGCGGCAGAGTCGTGGTGGCGTCTGCCATATTCAGGCCCGGACCCTTTTGTCGCGATGATCTTCTTGTCTCCTGACATCTCCCTTTCCCTGCATGCACTGCCAGCCAGGAGGGGGGGGGGGCTTGCAGCACAGGGTGTCGACTCAACATTTCCAACGGGTTGAACGCCGTCCGCCCCCCCCCCTCTACCCCCTGCGCTCACCTATGAGCACAAGTGTTTCTTCTTGGTGTGCGTGGATTCGCGACGCCAGTCAGATGTGCCTCAAAAGAGCCGACCCCATTAGCCATGCCCGCTTTTATGCGCGGCTAAACTCAGGGAATGCACAGGGAAAAAAATATATTTCGAGATGTCATTTACACATGTGAAAAAGACTACTTACAAATTGCCCCCAGGCAGACATTTCCCCCCCATACAAATGTTTTTTTACCTGTTCCATAAAGTACACATTAAAAGCGTTGCTGTTGCCAATTACTGGTACAGCCTGTTTCATGCACCAGTGGGCCAAGTATTGATTAGCCTATTGTGGCTCTTGGATGGGTAACAAGTGCACACACGGGCGAAAACAGGGGCAACGGGGAGGAAAGGGGTAATGGGGGGGCTGCGAAGAAGGAGGCTTTTGTTTGGGACGGAGTCCCCCCCTCACCACTGCTTCGACACCTCTGCGGTACCCCGTTTTCACCCCTTTTTGTCGTGCCTGGAGGCACTCAGGCAAGGAACAAGGAAATGTTGACTTTGTCACACGCGACACTTTGCAATTTGTTACTCACTATTGAAAGAGGGACCCTATAGCACCTTCTCGAGGGCTGAATTTGGAGGAGGGGGGAGGGGGGGTGAGAAAAAAATTAACGGGGGTAAAAGATGTGTTGGCGAGCGTCTCTCACTCAAAGACAGTTGGTATGAGTGAGACACAGGGGTCAACACTCCTCATGTGTTGCCCGAGTGCTCATGTATGAACTCAGAGGTGTGTGTGTGTGTGTGGTGGGGGGGGGCAAGTAACGAACTGCTTGTGGAGAGAGGCAAGAAGTGCTACAATCGTATGGATTAGACTTGGCAGAAACTTGGCACAATTTGTCAGGAGAAACTTTTGTATATGTGTAAACTCCTTGGGGATTAGTGCAAAACTCTCACACACACTGTAATTACGTTTGCATGCAACTGCATTGAACCTTCTCAACTTTCACACGTGACTTTTTTTTCCCACCGAAGAGGAGGGGGGAGGAAAAAATCCCGACTGCTCCCGCCTCCTGACCAGCGTTGCCAGGCTGTGACCAGGAAAATGTGCCAAACTGGTCACGCTATGACTGCTCCGTCCGCAAAGTCTTGGACAATGAGACGCAGCGAGAGGTCCCGCCAGCTCGCGGACGTCAGCTACGGGATCCATCCGGCACTGCCAGACTTGAAGGTGTGCCAGATTCGCAATGTTGCCAAATACGCTGCTCTCAGAACGTGCCAGCCACTAAATGAGACCCCCGGACGTCCAAAACATGACGCATCCGCCAGAAGAGAACAATGCACTTTTCAAGAGAAAACCTCGTCACTCGCCTGTCTCTCCTGGTTGTTCTGGGCCACGTAGGGCCACGCCAAGACTGCCCCCCCCCTCCCCCTCGGGGAGGGGGCTAAACTTACTGCTGTCAGGGAACAGACATGCCTCACCAACGTGGGCCTCCTCCGCCGGTGTGGAGGCCTTGTAGACGTTGACGGTACCGTTCCTCTCGCTGCACATGCACCAGTCCGACGTGGGAGAGGGAGACTCTCGAGAGGTGCCTCTCTGACTGGCTGGCTGGCACTGGCAGACGCCCGTTGGCAACGCTGTCGCCTCGGACGCCACCGACGTGGACAAGTCCGGTCTTGTCACTCTAAAGGCCCAGGAGAAAAAGAAAATTCAGCACAGACAGAAATTTTGCCACAAGCTCCAGTTGACAGAGCCGAGTGTGCGAAATGAAATAAAAAAAAAGAGGGAAAAGCCGACGTTTCAGCTCTTCCCACGTCATTTCTCACGCGAGTTGATTGCGTCAATTAATGCTCAAAAGCAAAATCATGGGAAAGAAGAGTGACTTTTTTGCTTTTTTAAAAAAAAAAACACCAAAAAATCAGAAAATCCATCTGAAACTAGATGTCTCTGGCGTCGATCTAATTGAAACTTTGCCCCCCTCACAATGGGCAATTTTGCGTAGGCCCTGATTTGAATACGTGATGAGGCAGCCCAAGAGGCCCCCGAGCGGCCTCTCATTCTTTTGGCGGGCTCGGCCCGAAAAGTTTCGCCGCCGCCGTCTTCTTGGGCCTCACCAACTGGACGAAAGCAAACGCGAAACCAGGCGGCGGCCGGGATATCACGAGCGGCCGGGGCCTCCGGCGGCTTCACCATCTTGAAGTTTTGCATCAAACCATGGACTTTCTTGACCCTGTCGAGGACAGGAGCAACAGTTGGGACCAGGAGGAAGAGTCTCGAGTCCGACCACGCGGTCACCTTGACTTGGCCCCTTCGTACGAACCTTTGGAGCATCACGCATATGTCTCCAATGTCATGGCATTCTTTGAGTATGTTTCCACTATGATAGGATCCTTTTAAAGGCTTTAAATGCGCGCTGTCGAATCGAGTGTGAAACTTTTGATCTGGACTTTTCGACTGTCACCGGGCGCGATTAGTGTGTCCGACCCGGCTTCGGTCGTCGGGGTGGGCAAGATCCTTGGTCTACAGTGTGAGCGGGAGAAGAGAGGACAAAAAAGAACCCGAGTCCGCTCCTTCCTCGTTCATGTGTTCGGGTGTGTGTTTTTGCGGCTCACTCTGTCCGTGTGAGGTCCGTGCCTGCCACAGCATAATTTTAAGGGGTGGGTGAAAGTGAAACGAAACACAGAACGAGAATTTGGTCAGGAACTGCGTCCCGTCCGCCTGCCGCACCTTGGACGCCGGCGTCACGTGGGACCGGGACCGTCTGCAGAGTTGCCAAGGAGAAGGTCGAAAAGGTGACCTCCAAACACCGCCTTAAGAGTTGTTGCTCACTCACTCGGTTATTCTGGACGCTTTGCGTGCGTGCGCGTGTGCACGCAAGCGTGGGTGCGTGTGTGTGTGTGTGTGTGTGTGTGAGAGAGAGAGAGAGAGAGAGAGAACTTGTCGTTTTGAATAATACATCTCTCTCTCTCTCAGTCTGCCATTGTTCTCCTGTGGAATACGTAAAGTTTTGCGCGTGCAGCTTTAATGGATATTGCCCCAGAAGACTTCGCGTCATGCATATAAATTGAAACAATATTCGAGTCTGCGTCTCCAGGAGGACTACAATTTGCGCTCCCGATGACTAATGCGGACGACCTGAGCAAGGAGCAGACGAAAAAAACAACAATGGCGTCATACGCAAGAGCAGGGAGGGGAGGGGGAGGACGCCCCCCCCCCGTCCCCTCCCCGGAACAGTCCACTTTAAGGGGGAGAGAGCTGGTTTTCTGCTCGTCTGAGTGAGTCTTAAAGGACTGTTAATTTAGCTTCACTTAAAATATTCTGGATTCTTTTCTCTCTTCGTGCTCGAGGCGTATCAATGCAATCGTTTATCTCCCTCCCCCCTCCGCCTATGATCGATGAGTCAGGGTTGCCACCTCTGGGCTGTCTCCAGTGCCGCCGCCGCCGCGTCTGCTACGCTCGCAGTCCGTGGACCAGGGGCGCTGGTGGCAACCCTGAAGCGTCTCTTTCCTCAGGGCTGGAAGGGGGCTATGAATAATTGATTTCACACTACCGCACTTTCCACTTAAAAAACGATTTTCTGGGAAGATGAGGAATTGTTACCGTCGCTAAATTACCGGCTCATAATGTATTCCGCTACAAGAAGAGCAGCTTGAGCCGAAAAGAGCCGTCTGAACCGTGTGAGCAGCAAAGAACTGCCAATTTTTGTCCGTTTGTCCATGTCTCACAGAGGCTTTAGCGTTCTTTTTATCTGTCTGTCTGTACATAAGAGACGAGCTCATAACATCAGAGTTCTTCCTCTGCCATCAATAATTGGTCCACGTCGCGGTTTTGCCCGCTTCTACGGTCTTTGCGTTGCTTTTTTTCCCCCTTCTTCGTCGTCGTCAAGTTTTTTTTGTCCACGAACACGCGATCGAGCAATTCGCGTTTTACTCAATCAGCCCCTGCAATTAAATCTGTAATTTTGGTCTGCGCGCTTCTCACGCTCTAAAATGATGGATTGGGGCGCGGGCGGGGGGCAAAAAGTGCGTGGACACCTTGTGCAAAGGCCATTAAAGGCAGAAGGTGTGTGGACACCCTGTACAGAAGCGGACAGGCAAACATTGCTTTTAAAGCGAACACCCAAAAAAGCAAATGCGTGTGTGCTTTACTCGAATTCTTCTTACACGGATTAACCGCGTGATGAGAGCAGACTCGGTTGAGCAGACTTGGTTGAGCAGACTCGGTTGAGCAGACTTGGTTGAGCAGACTTGGTTGAGCAGACTCGGTTGAGCAGACTCCATAGAGCAGACTCCATAGAGCAGACTCCATAGAGCAGACTC
>JAAUXU010095027.1_pt1 | contig 19968 bp, 15 predicted proteins | sample 7278151 | NCBI WGS metagenome assembly JAAUXU01 (sample SAMN14350113, study PRJNA611818) | marine sediment metagenome | isolation source: surface marine sediment (1.8m) | place: French Polynesia: Moorea | collected 2018-08 | reverse complement strand
GCTGAATGACAGATCAACACCTGTTTTACTCTGACTGACTGACTGAAGAAGTTTGTTATTTGGGGACAGATTTTCCGGGCCTCTCGAGGTTAGGGATGTTCACGAGCTCAACTGTTGCGGCTCGAGCTGGTGCACGAGCTCAAGTGGCCACGTGTTGCCAGTTCATAACAGTCAAAGTCAGCACCATAAATCCAGATAAAAGTCATCATGCGGAGGGTTTGCTGACCAAGACTTGAGCACTGGACGAAAATGGTTGCAGGGCAATGGTCCAGTGAGAAGAGGCTTTTCGGATAAGCCAGGTTTTACTGTAATCTGCCCCATTGCAAGTCACCCCTTCTCTTACCCTCCTGTCTCCTTCACACTAACACTTCTTGACGCTGTAGTTTCTTGCTGCTGTCCCTGCCTCAGCCACTTGGTCCAGTCCGCAAAGTACCCCGACACCGTCTGCCTCCTCCGGGTGAAGAACCCGGCGCCCTTGGAGCCGGCGGCGTTGCTGGAGGACGAGTTGTCCACCCCTAGGCTGACTCTCCTCCTCCTGATCACAGCCTCTTCTAACTGTTGCTCGTCATCGTCGTCGTCGTCATCTTGCATTTCGTCGAAGAGCTCGCATATCCTGGTTGCTATGGGATCCTCGGCGTACGCGTAGTACGAGTAGTAGACGTTGCTGACGCTGTCGCTGTTGCCGGGGTTTTCGCCCTCTTCCCTTGAGAAGTCGAGATTCAGTTCTGGAATGCGGCTTTCTTCTCCTTCTCGTCCACCTCCTCCTCCTCCTTCCGGTTCCGGTGGGCCAGTGTTGACCCCATTGGCCCTGCTGCAGTGCACGAGCGCAGTGTGAGCCGCAAAGAACGCGTCAAGAAAGCATCGCTCGCATTTTTGAGGAAATAAGTCGACAGCCAAAATTGCCTTTCTTTGGGGGCCATCGTTTTGATGTCATCAATTGAAAAATCAAGGATGAATTACATCAGGCAACGAAATGTTGAGGATTTTTTTTTTCAAAAAAAGTGCAATAATTGCAGGGAAGATGAAAAAGCGAGAAAAATCCAAAAATGCAATTTTTGTCACATTCACAGCAAGAGTAAGAAGGAAAAAAAACCACCCACGCTCATTGTTGCGTGGCTCACACTGCGCAAACTCCGCCGAACCCATTCATCGGACGTCGCTCTTTTTCTCCTTTAACGCTCTCCTCATCTTCTCCTCCTTGCTGTGGTTGTTGTTCCTCCTGCTGCAGAACCTCTTCGCCCTCCTGCTGCTGTTGTCCGGCCACGTACCACCCCACACCCTCGAGTAGCCGACTCAATCTGTTGGATCCCCTCCTGGTCACCTTCCTGACCTCGACGCTGGCCTCGCTGGCCTCATTTGGCTCTCCTGCCCGTCCCCCTTCTCCACCTCCGCCCTGGGGTGAATGATTGGGCTTTTGCGATCGTGACAGCCCGGACACGAACCAATTGGGATCTTCGTCCTCGTCGTCATCTTCATCGTCGTTGTGGTCGCCAGCGCCGCTGCCGTCGTCTTCGTCCTCGTCGTCTTCGTCCCATGTCTGCTCCTCTGCCACTTTTTGGGCGAGCCCCACATGGGTGACTGGGTTGTCCTCCTCCAGCAGGACCGGGTCTGGCGTCGGCGCGATGCGATAGTAGCTGTCCATTGTGTTCTTTACTCGTCTTGCTTTATTCTTCCATTCTTACGTCAGCGTGGTAAATATGGCAGTGCTAATTTTTTTGCGTAAGTCTTGCAAAAAAAGCAGCTCACTTCTTCTTCATCCTTGCCTCACTTTGTCTCTGCACTTTTTGTTTTCGCACCGGGTTGATAAAGACAGATCTTTTTTGGGCCGGCCGCGGCACCGTTTGATTGCAGATTTGGACTATGAACTCGAGGAATACCGGGTGTGTCACAAGTGGGTTTGCCCGCGTTTCGCCCTGGTCTTCAAAAGGTGCCCAAGCACTGAGGGGACACCCGGTGCATGCAAACTCTTTTTACGTAATCGGCACAGGTTGGCAGAGAGCATAAAACGAGGTTAGCTGAGCAAATTTTAATCCCTAATCCTGGTCGAGATAATCTCTACGAAACAATTGAGAGCACAGAAGAGATGACTTCTTCAGCTGTCCCTCCTTTTTAAGCTCACTCTCAGTGTTCTCCAGCAAAGATTTGGCAGATATTTTTGTCGAGTGCAAAATCATGCACCGACTACTACATAAGTCAGACACAGCCTCGTTCAGGATCGAATGCCAGCCAGTGTAATTACTACTAATCCTCTTAAAACATCCCGATAAGATTAAGAGAAAAAGTTTGCATAGTTGCACTTCCCTCCCCCTTCCACCACCCGTCGAGGCTGTTCTGCGTACTCAGACGTCGGAATTTTAGCCAGAAACCCAAAGACCGGATTTAAATCGCCCAATTGTTTTTCTTTGCCCCAAAACTTGCCCCCGAAAGCGTCAACAATGTGGACGATTTGTCAAGCATGAAAGAGACTTTGTTTTATGCCACTTCCCTCACCTAAAATTCCGGACCCTCCCCCATAAGTAGCTGCTCAAAACTGTTCTTGCCCAGACCAAGTTAGCAGAGCAGCTGCTGCTAATCAATGCATGAGCTCATTTGTTTTGCTGCTGCATTTCCACAAAGTTTTGGGCAGGCAGCAGCTTCTCCGGGCCCTCGTGGGGCGAGTTTTCATGCGAATAATGCTCATTTATCATGCCAGCTTATTAAATAAATAAGGAAGGAATCGCGCAGATCGACAGAAAAGAGCTGCGCCTGGAAAGGCACCTCTACAGGGTGTTGCGGACAAATGGACAGAAGGTGTGGTCTTCCTCACTCGGAGTGGTTTTTTTTGCAACATCCTGTACGCCAGTTGTGCAGGAAAAAAAACACCATTTTAGTCGGGTTTTCCGGTGCAACCGAATATTCGCCTCATGGGCACAGTGGGTCACTGCCCAATTGGTCAACTTGTGGGGCCCAGGAGAGGTCACGACTGGTTGCACAAACACCCAAGAAAAACCCTACCCAATTCTTCTTGCAATTTTACCAGATTTCCAATGTCAACATCATAAATGGCGAGAAGTCTAGAGAGAAAGCTGAAAAAACTCTCTTTGGCAAACAAAGCAAAGATTTCTAAAACACCCGGACAAGTCTAGATTTTGTTCCAGCAAAATGTTGCAAAAAAAAAAAGAGTCCAGACAAGTAGTTCGAAAGAGTTTGCCAAGAAACACTGACCCCTGTGAAGTATTTTCTGTGCAGTACAAACAGGGCATGATGAATTTGTTCCCGACTAAATCGGAGTCTCACTGCACCCATTTGTGGTCTGGTCCGCACTTGATAAAACAGCTGTCTGGGCTGAAGCCATTTCTTGGGTGGTTTCTCCTCCCTCCCTCCACACTTGGGCAATAAGGCTGATACAGCAAATCCTGCTGTGAACATGGGCATTGAAGAGCCTCGTCCTCCTTGTCCCTGAATTGGGCCAGCATGACAATGTTTGTGCAACAAATAGCGTTACTTGCCAGGAAATCTCGAGGATTTCTCCCTGCTTCCACCTTCTCAAGGGCAGAAGAGATATGATAAATGGTGGCTCTTCTTATATCTATTCTCTGCTCCCTCCCTCAGCGCACCCTTGGATGGATAGAGCGATTCATTATTACTCCAGAAAGACTGGACGAGGCCTGGCAGGAACGTCTTCGCTGCATGATTTGATAGGGGAAAAAAAAGGGGGCCCACGTCTGGGCCAGGGTTGCCATTGTGGCCGGATTCTGGGCCTTTGGGGCCGATCTTTGCCGACGATTTTTGGCTGGGCTGACCCCATCATGCAGTCATTTGGCCATTTCTGATATTCAGGCGACTGTCTGGCAACCCTGATGTCTACCATTTTTATTTCATGGGTGGGGAGGGGAGAAATTTGTGTGTAAGTAAAATGAAAGTCGACGAAATCTACTCCTGCGCTCAATATTTGCAGTGTAGATTTGCAAGGTTGGTACAGCTGCAAGTTGAAAAGTAGGAGAGCTCAGCAATTTTATGCGGCAGAATTTCCTTTTTTTTCTTCTTCTTCTTTCAACCTGGGACTTTCTCGGAAAAATTCTTCGCTGCCGTCAACTTAGAGTTTGTCTTTTCTCTCCCGGCCTTTTCCTAAGTTAGAGTTAGACGTAAGCAAACTCGGCCAAACAGCATCAATGTCCTATCTGTGAGTGCGTCTCCACAGAGCACAAAAAAGTGCTAAAGCAAAGTTGCTCAAGGGTTTTTTTTCTTCGGTCTAACGCTAAATTTGCCAGGTGCTCAGATGGAAAAAAAAGTCCAATGTTGCGGGCGAAGTGATGAGAGTTTTTGACGCCGTTCGCACAGGGTTAAAAGTTTCTCCTCATTCCTCATGTTTTAGGCGAAAAAACATCTTTCCAGCGGCCTCTGCTGTTTGCAAAAGGGGCGAATCTTTGCAAAAATGGGTGAGCAGAAACATCGAAAATTGTTTGCCGAAAAAAAAAAACATTCTTCATAGCGGAGAAAATTTTCCAAGACGTCGTTGCAAAAAGAGTCCAGTCCTAGTTCAATCACCAATGCATAGATGTGTTTTTTTCTGGGGGGGCGTTGTTTCCTCACTTTCTCTCCGACATTCCCGCAGAATGGAATTTGCAACAGCAGCATTTTCCTGCTCAGGTTGTGCAAAAGTTGAAGTGGTGCCCGAACCCCGGTTCTTTACCAACCCGGTGGAAGCTGCTCAAACCGTCGGGGTTTCTTTTTTCACTTGAGCTGATTCTTATCACGGAAATGCTTCCAATCTGTGGTGCAGGCACAGGTAAACACACACATGGACTTTGGCAGATTTCACCGCTGCTGCTGTGGAACTGATCAGCCCAGGGAGGAAGGGAAATCCGGACCCGCCAGAGTGAACTGGGCGAGAGCCAGGAAGCAACTGAGCAAGAGGAAGAACAGGACGGACTTGCTGCAGTCAAGCGTGCACGCGTGCGTGCGCGCGCGCGCGTGGGCTGCGTGACAAAGACATAGATTGCTGAAGAAGAGGGGGGGGGGGAGGAATTGTGTGTCTGCTGCTATTCATGTCATGATGATGACTCTTAATAAAGGTGTCGCAGTGAAGGGTTTCACAGCTGACTCCCTTCCTTACCCACCCAAAAAATGGGCAGCTGAGTTATTAAGGAGTTAAGAGGCATCTGGCTGAAAGATGGGTGTGGGTGGGCAGCTTGTTATGGGTGCTTGGAGGCATGAGGAGAGCTCTTGGAGGCAGTCAAGCTTCTTCCTACATTCCAAGTGTGCAGTGCAGTGCTGCACCGCAGGGGGGATGAATAAACATATTTTAGGCCAGACGCTTACATATTTGTTGTTGTTGTTGCAGCTGTGCATGCAGGGGTCAGGCGGACACGCAGGCGTGACCTGGTTTGACAGAAGATCTCCCTTGACTCCTGACAGATGCGGAGGAGGAGCAGGAGGAGGAGGTTTGACCTGAATGGCCAGTCAGGTCTGGGTCTCCTTTGCGTGAAGTCATCTTGCAGTGCTTCAGCTGACAGAGGAGGGAGTCATATCTGTGTCCGTACGTGTGACAAAGATTTCTGTGTTTTTGTGGCCTCCTGAAAAATTGAGGCCGTCGCACATACCAGCAGTTCCCGCAAAAAGACCTCGCTTTACATCGTGCATTTGCTGTCATTGCATCTGTGACATGACCACAGCAGAATAAATTGGATTCTTTGGGCTGAACAAAGAAAAAAAACCTTGTCTTTTTTTGTGTGTCTCTACCTGGCATACACACACACACACACACACACACAGAGCTTCTCACCCACCCACAAGCTCTGTACTGCGCGCGCGCACACACGTATTGTGTGGCGCTATTCGAGTACAAACATATGACCTGCTGACGTGACCTCTTTCCCTCCCCCCCACGCATGTTGTATGACATATCCTGTTTAAACCAGGGCTACATAAAATCTGTCAAACGATCAGATATTCCTCTCTGTCACACACACAAATGAATGTGGCACAGATGCTGCGCACAGTGTGTACCATGGAAAGCTGCACACGCGCACCTCATACTGTACAAGAAACGAATTTGCAGAATGTTGATGCGCACACGGGATTGTTGTCGAGCAACTTTTGAGCTCTCTTATAATCTTCCATACATCTGTAATCAGCAAATCTCTCTCCTTAAGGTACATCACGAAAAAGTTCTCATTCTTAATTATTTGCGTTGTTCGTCTCTATTGTTGGATTCTACACCAGGGGAACCTTGTGCAACTGCCTCAAGGAGTTGGTCACGATGACGATGGCTCAAACATGTCCCGGACGAAAAGTTCATCTCTCCTGCTCTTTCCAGCTTCTTTGTTTACTTGTTTGTGATTTGGGGATGGAGTCGGGCTGAGACTGAGCCCGGAGGGGCTGACTCAAGTCAAGGTCTTTCGAGCCCGTTCCAGTCCTGCCTCTCCAGTATAGCGTATACTTAGTAGGGATAGAATCGCGCTGGGTCCGCAAGCGTCATTCAAGCGAGCTTGGCGAGCTCAAAGCCCGGCCTTTTTTTTTGAACCCGTGTCCATCCCCACGATTGGGCAGGTGCCAAAACCCCGACGAGAGATCTGAGGTTCCCTTGTGCATGCATCGACTGGCACTGACCTGTTCTGCTCTTCCAGCTTCTTCAGCAGCTCCAGCTCCTCCATGGAGACCTCCTTGGGTAGCGTGTTGTTGTTCGCCAGCATGGCCAAGCCATTCATCTTCGCCACCGGCTTACTACAGGCCGCGGCTGCTCCAACAGCCGCAACTGCCGACCGCTTAGGACCTGGCGGCGGCGGCGGCGGCGGCGGCGACCGTTCGGCCTCGGCGTCGCTCATGATGGCGTCCGACGACGACGAGGAGGAGGACGAGGACGTCGAGCCCACGGACTCCAACGAAGACTTGCGACTCACCGATTCGCTAAATATGAATGATGCTAGTAAATCTATCCAATGTTATTTAGTTTTGAACATCATCAGTGTTGGGGACAGAACAGGGTGTAACAGGAAAAACTGTTGAATCAATTGACGAGTATATTGTCGTGTCAAATGACTTGAAAGTCATTGATGACATGACCACTTTTAGTCTTCCTCGTTGATCTGTCCACCGTCAACGTCAGCGACTGCCTGGAACCTCCTGGGGATGGACAGCACCAACAACGCCTCCTTGTCCTTCCCCTTGGTGGTGACGTTGGCGGTGCACACATCAGCCAGTCAGACCCCGTCAATTCATGGGCATTTTTGCTGTTTCACTCGCTATTCAATACTGAATGAGCGAGCAAGTTTCAGCACACCAAGCTGGTGTAGGTGCACGCACCTTCCGTCCGTCGACTTTCCCTCATCGTCTGTGCTCACGACCATGTCCTCCTCGTCCTTGTCCAAGTCCTCCTTGCACAGGCCATGACTCCCGTCGAAGTTTGTCTGCAGCCAGAAGAGGACATCGATGACCGGGTTCAAGAAGCTTCGAATTCTTCTCTGGTTTTCTTACCTGAGTGGGATGATGATTCCTTCTCGAACCTCCTGCGTGGTTTATGATCTGGTGAATCCCATCAGCGCGATAGAAATTTGGTGAATCTCCCCTGCAATCATCAAATGGAATCATCATGACGCAATCACTGACTTTGCGCTCAAGCGCACTCTTCCATCATCATTCACAATATGAAGAGAAGTGAATCCCCCTTTGCAACCACCGGATGCAGTCATCAAAATGCAATCACTCAATCACTAACTCTGCCCAGAAACGCTCCTTTGTCATTATTCACAATCTGAAGAGACTTTCTCTCCGCTGTAGTCGGAAAACTCATAAAGCGGGCTGACTCCAGCAATAAATCCCGCGGGTATTTCGCCGCCTCTTTCGTTTTTTTCTCTCAGCAGTTTTAACCCTCTACTTTATTGTGCTTCCCCCCCCCCCCTTTCCAGAGTGCTTCATGAGGTGAAAGCAGGGGCCTTCCCCAGATACCCCATTGGGGGCTCCTTCCTTCTCCTCCATACTGGAGGGGGCCTCGTATCCAGAGTGAGTGAGCACATTCACCCATCCTCTTATTCCCCTGCCAATTCAACTCACTCTGCCACTACATCTCCTCTCTCTCGTACTGTATTACCTCGTAGGAATCTTCAACAGCCTCAGTTACAAGGCAAAATCACAAGGGGGAGGAGAGACAGCAGTTACGTGCAGTGTGAGCATCAAAAAAGAGACTACGGGCAGAGAGGAGGCACATGAAGAGACGGTCACTTGGCCACTTTTTTTTGGTTCATACAGCAAGTATTCGCTCTTAGAAATGAAAAGAAGAATGGAAAGTTTCGTCCTCAAGGTCACCCCTTGGGCTGACTGGTACGCTTGACCTATATGGGAGGTCAATGACCATTGTTTTGTGTTGGGCCAAGTCCTGAATTTCGAAGAGGCTGAGCTCTTTGGGGGCATCTTTTTGGGCCCCAACCGCCTTTTTCGAGTGGGTACCCAAACATTTGAGTGCACACGAGGGAAAACAACTTTGGAGTAGAACAATTTGACACACCAATGAGAAGAAGAACTTTTTAATAATTGCCGCTTGTCGCACGGGGACAGATTGAAACTATACTAGTTAGACTTCGTTTTCAGGTGAAGGATTTTAGCATATTCGTCGAGGAAAATTACATTTTTTGGTCACATTTTCAGAAAATTTTGCACACCTTTTTCCATTTTCTTCATCAAATCTGCGGCCTCCAAAGATGCAACTTGAGTATTTGCGTTGAAAAAGAGCGAGGCTTCTGCTCTGGCATCTTTGACTGAGGCCTAATCTGCTCCTGCTGCATTCTTGGCTCAAGGTCGAGATTGTCTGATCGCGCCGTCCGCTCCACATGCTGTGCATTCCCACATGCTTTCTACGCATGTCCTTGGTGTTGCTTGACACACGCAGACAAAGAGAGAACCACTTAATGCCAGGTCATGTCACAAACAACGTCACAGGGGGGGGGGGGGGGAGGCTCCAGTTAGCCCCCCTTCTTTTTTTTCAGCTCCGCCTTTGCTTTTAGACTAATTGGAATTCATTGTCATCCCCCCCCCCTTCCCGCCAACCCGACCCGACCCGACCTAAAGCGGGTTGACAACAGCAAAAGGCAATATGGGCGAGGCCTCCGTCACCACTGGAATTGAGGCCGGAGAAGAGACAAATCCATTATGGCCTGACTCTTTTTTGGAGTTGTTGGTGTCTCTTCTGCTCGTTAGTTGGCAGGCAAATGAGTTGGGCCTAGGCCTGAATGGTGAAAAGCACCCTCCTTCTCCTCCTCCTCCCTCGGCAATGATCTCTTTTCAGGCCTGAGCTGCCTATCTCGAAAAAAGGTGGTTGTTTCAGCTGAACGAAGAAATTTTTTTTTCGGCTTTAGGCGTCGCGTTATCAGCTGCCTCATTTTGCATAAGCTGGATGCTATTAGAAAGAGGCGGAAGAAGAAAAGAGAGTGCAGGGAATGCGAAATTGCACAACCCAACTCCACCAGACAGGCTGTGCCGGAGTCCTGAGGCTTTTATGCGAGGACGACTTGTGTCTGGTCGAGCTCTCTCTGTGCGGCAAGCTTTCGTGGCTCATACTTGGAAGTCGGAATTTTATGTAGAAAGCTGAAGAAGTGGGTGGAAAAGCCGAACTTTTTTGATGGTACAACTTGAAAGATCCAGGAAAAAAAGTTCCCAAGTTTGAGGAAAACTGAATGAAATTTCAATGAAAGATGAAGTCCGGTGGAATTGCTAAAATTCCGAGGTCCACTCATATTTCTCTCTATTTTTCAGGCCGAAAGTCGCATCATCATCACATTATGTATGGACGGGTCGGTGTGAGAAATGGAAAAGAAGCAGCTCTCTCTTTCTTTGCTCTCTCTTTCTCTGTTTAACTTTCAAAGGATCTTGCATAAAGGGGAGAAGAAACATCTGACGAAAAGTATCGCTGTGGAAATCACGTTACTTCCTCCACGACGCATTTATCACCCAGTCCAACAAAGGCCGGATTTTCCGCCGGCGTCCCCGAACCCCTCGTTCTGCTCCAGGGCGGCCGAGAAGCGGAAAGCTTTTCTCCGCATTGTCCTTAAGCACCTGCCAAAGTCAACCTCGGAGCCAGCAAAGAGATTGGCCAGAGAAAGGAGAGAAGAAACAGAGAAATTCAATTTCCTGTCGACTTGGAGCCCCCGCTTTTCTGAGGGGGGGGGGGCGAAAAAAGAGATAGGCTATCACGGTATCAAGTGGAGAGAGCGAAGACCTTATCTGGAGGAGCAGAGAAAAGGATTCGACCCTTCCCCTACTCAAGCTGAGATATCCTCAGCTGCTACCGAGTGCGAGAAAAGAGGCAGGAGAATAATAAATCAGCAAAATTATCCTTGTATGCTTAGAAACTCTAGAGGATTCCTCTTGCCGGAAGTGGATCAGACGCCGGGCTGGAATTCATGGCCGGGTCACAGTGGGGAGGAAACCCGGACAATTCTTCCAGCAGGGTGAATCCACAGAAATAGGATGGAACTTTTCAGATTGATCGGATTATCAGTGGTGGATCGGTGGCAGAAAATTTGCAAACCTCGAGCATTCTGCCAAAAATCAGACTGTTTACCTAAGGGTATTTGTGTGAGAGGAAATGACAAAGCAACAAACAAACACCACAAGCTGGTCCTTCTTTGCCAACGCTCTGCTGTACTGTCAATACCATCCCTTTTTGCCAGAGAGGTAAGGTGATCGGATTTTTGGCAATCTGGGGAAAATGCTCCAGCAACATCCGGGGGCCTTGATGCAAAATGGAACCTTGATCAAATACTTTCTCGACTGCGCCCCAAGAAAATGGACTCCGGCCTTGCAAAGGCTCACGGGTTCCACAGCTGAGGGTGCTGGATGAAGTCATATTTTTTGAAAATGAACAATTTTCCACCTTACAATGACACGAAACAGAAGTAATTTGTCATATTTTGGATGAGCGTTGGAACCCTGACTACTTGCGAAGCACGAAAACTGTTAAGATTTTTCTTTAAGTTCACTTCAAAGGCGATTAAGACTCAGAATCCTTTTTCCTTTTCAAGCCTAATTCTGACACGAAGCCGAACAAAAGCTGCTGTTTATCTTCAGCTGAAAGCAAAAGTGGGAACAGGTTAGCTATGGAGGACCAGCAACGTGACAGAGATAAGTGACAAGGAGGTTTAAAGTGGTTCACCTAAAAGTATGGCCTCTTGTCACTAGTCATGGACACTGCATCATCACAGACTTCATTGTGGACTCTAAAAGGGGCTCCATTTTCAACTACGCAGTCAGTTGTTCAACTTTCATTGGGGGCTGTCAGCAACAGTAACTCACATTGACTTTATTTAGTTTCAACATTTCTTTCGCTCATTCCGGATCTTCAGTTGAATCAAGTAGGATAACTATGCTTACAAGACCTAAGTTAAACTAACGTTAACAGACCTACATCTTTCCTCTCATTCTATTTCCAGATTAGAGTCGGAGTAGAATGATAATACCAATAGTTCTACTTAATTTACTTGACTACTTCACCGAAATGACAGTGAAGTGATAAAAATATCTAATGCAAAAAAAATCCCATTTCCATCAGAATTCTAGCATATGAATTTCCAGTCTTAATGATATTCCCATGCAAATTCGATACTCTTACACCGCTACTTGGCGCCATCCTCAGTAGGGATGGGGTCGAGCTGAGTCCCAGCCCGAAGATCTGACGGGCTTTGTGTCACCCCCCTGATGATGAGCTCGAATCCCACTCTTCAAAGCTCGTCCCATTCTTACTCTCTTGGGGCAGAAGAAGTCACCAGAGCAGCAGCAACAGCAGAAGTGGCAACCCTGATTTGAGCGCAAAACCGAACCACAAAGCTACTTTGTGGCCGCCTTCAAACACTAACTCTCCTACTCTTTTAAGACTGTGCAGTTAAGTGACACCCACACTGGGTGATAATGGAGTTCTCAGTTCTGAGAGGCTGCGTCTTGGCATTCACTTCTTGAAGAGGCTGGAAATGTCATTGTTGCTTCCAGAACGAGGAACAAGCACAACCACGGCCTAGTCACAAGGCCAAGTCAACTGACTCAGGAGTCAATGCAGGACAGACAGCTCTTTGTCCGTGTTTGACAGTGGAATCCTTCATTCTGGTATGCTCGTAATCGACAACCGAATCGAAAATCGATTAATTGGAATAATCGTGTAGTCGGGCCATGCAAAAGGTGGGGGTGCTGGGCAGGCCTCGAGCTTATAAGACCCACACTGAGGCTCGAAGAACAGCTCATTTCAGGTGAGCCCAACCCAGTCCGGGCTGGCTGGCTTTCCATTGGACCCGGCCCAGCCAGGGGCCGGGTTTTTTTTTTCCACCCGCCGGTCGCCAGAGTCGTGTGTCAGCATTAGTGTCAGTCAACGGTACATTTCAATAGTAACTCTAGCAGTGACGCATGTTCAGCTGCATCAAGATTAATGAGGGAGGGGAGGATGTAGTACAATACGTAGATGATCCTGGGACCCAGTGATGATGCTGTGATCACGCTGGTCACACTCTTGCCCACTCAAAAAGAAGAAGCTCGCACCAAGAGCTGGACTGGGCTCCAGAATGGTTGACCCGACTCAGCCCGAGTTGGGGAAAAGTCGGGCCCAAGTCCATGCCTGGCTCATTTGCAGCTCAAAGCAAGGCTGAGCACGAAAAATTGAGACGAAAGTTGCTTCATCACATCTGGCTAAACAAAAAGCAGACTTGAGAAGTGGAGCAAGAGCAAAGGAGACAGCAGCATCGTCAGCGGATCTCAGTGGCAGCTCTGGCAAGCAAGGTGTTAGAGCTGAATGAGTCAGAATTAACTCTTTAACACTTTTTCGTCACCTGCTTATTCACAATTTTCAAAAAAGTTCACTTTTCAAAAAGTTGCCTGCTTTAATGAGCTTCTCTAGAGCTTGACAAATAGTAAAAGGAACAAAAGCCGAATGAAAAAAAAGAGCTGCCACCCAAACTTGTGCCACTGCAACCTGAACCTCAAAATGCTGCCAGACGTTGACGCCGGACCCTTACTTTGGGGATTTTATATAAAAGTCATCCTAAGTATTCTATATTTTTATTAGGTGCGAATATGAGAGATTCGTTGAAAACCAAGACGCCCCGTTTGGAGTAAGAAGTTTTGCAACAAAGGAATAACCAAAAGTGCAACTTTCGTGTCCTGAACCGTCCCGAGGTGGACTCAAAATTTGTTCATAATTCATCTTATGTTTGTTTTTCGAGTCCGGCATGGCTTTGCCAACCCGGTGGTGTCTGCATCGCACTTTGTGGGCTGAATTTGGCAGTAGCAAGATGTCCTGGACCATGAAGGAGTGGATCTTGACATGCTACATTGCACTGGCGGTTGGAACTTCTGCTCAAAGTACAGACCAAGAAAAGGTGACAATAGTTGTGCATTGACTACATGTGTAGGCTCGCAGGTGGCTTCACATTATGCTACAACTCCCATAAAAGAAGCCAGCAAAACCGAGAGTACAGTTACCAACAACTTTCCAGGCCTTGAAGAAACTTTCCTTTGGCCGCCTCGAGGAGCAGAAAGATGCAGCGCAACATACTTTCTCGCTCCCTTTCCAATTTGCGAAAGTTTCGCCACGATTCTTTCTCTATCTACGTCTCACCTCTCTCTGTATCCTCATGCAGCCAATTTTCAAAGAGATCAATCGAGATGAGGGCTCTTAATACTGCATACAGGGTGGACAGAAGTTTGGTGTCAGGCTGACCATATTTCCTACATTCTGAGGCCGCATCGATCCGGCGGGGAGGAAATTTGCGATCTACAATCATGAAAGTTATATGGTCATATTATGAGTCATTAGAGTCTCATTATACATTCAAAAATCTCATTCCAAAATGAAAGCCATTGAAGTCAAAATCAACAGCTGACAAGCTGGACACCACAACGATGCAGTCGATGACAACTTTTCAACTCGCTGCTGGGCAGGCAAACTTGTAGTCTTTTCAAAGACTTTAAGTTTCACCCCTAAACACTGTTGATTCTGATGCTATTTACATTGTGCCGCGAGAAAAAAAGTGATGACGCCAAAACTTTATCCACCCTGTAGAGCAAGTAGAGGGGCCGTTTGAGCGCCAAAACTTTATCCACCCTGTAGAGCAAGAGAGGGGGCCGTTTGAGCGCCAAAACTGTCAACAAACACTTCTGTTGTAACCGATAGCCAAACATGGGTGCTATGTTGCGCCAGTTATGTTTGCCCCATCCTCTGGCAAACATTTGCTCGGGATAAATGAGCCTTTAATAAGGGGAAACACTAGAAGAAGTGTGCCATTGCGGACGCGCACAAAAGGTACGCCCGCTTCTTGGCGTACCTAACAGTAATGCAAGTCAAATATTTATAGCATGATGTATAGGAGTAGCAAAACACTCGAGTCGATCATTTTTTGCTGGAGTCTCCTGACTCGAGCCTGACTGGGCCCATGTGGTCAGGCCCACTACCAAAAATTGCTAGGTCTTCCATTGTCAAACACGTGGCAACCCTGAGGGGAAGTGGGAGACACGAGTCAGTAGAGGGGAGGAGGGAGCACAGCAGAGATGCCATGGAACCCTTTTTTAATCTCAGTCCACAATTGAGGGGGCAGCGGGGGTGCGACCCCCCACCCCCCTTGTCACTTCCCGGGGGGTTCCCTCACACTGCCAACTTTGGTTGCACCCGCTTCAGTATTCTGCGAGCGAACAGTTTTTATGCATAGAAGGAATATATTGATGTTGCGTATTCATCCTCCAATTGCACGCTTCTATAAATTATGACTGAGCTTTCTCTACCTGGAATGGAGGACGAGAAGAACCAGGGTGAGATGTGAGACTCTCCACAAGTTCTGAGTGGGTCTGTGGTGTCTTTAAAGGGCTAAGACTCATGTGAGGTTTTCCCTTCTTGGCCAGAGATGCCTAAAAGCTTAATCCTGGAGATTCAAGAGGTCTCGAGGGTTCTCATTGATGAGGAAAATTGAGAAAGTTTTTAACGCAACTTTTTTTTGTCTGAAAGGGAATGAGATCGGGTGTGCGTGTAAGAACTACAAGGGGTCGCTGCCCGGAGAGACCCGGAGAAGCGCCCTTGCTGCGAGAGGTGCTTTTGCCTCACCTCTTGCTAGGAGGCATCAGGTCATGTCCAATAGTGCATTAAAAGTGCCACTGCCCGTACTCATTGTTGTTACCCTCACTGAAGGTCATGCCTGCCTTGATAAACGTGCAGGTCAACTTGAGTGTGGAGCAATGATGACAGCCTTCAAGCACTTTATTCCAGTGTCCAACGTCAGCGTTGACCCAGAATTAGTCTCACGTTCGGCAATTCAACATTATATTGGTAGTGTTTTGCCTGCCAGCACTAAGTGATGTCACCATTCTATCCTGCTGGGTGTTGCCAGGCCAAGGTTGGCCAGAGCCAGTCGTGTCAGCAATAGTTTTAGTGGCATTGAGTGACCTCTGATTGTGCTCATAAAAGAGATTACACATTGTAACTGCCGATGACCAAATTTTTACTCCAGCTCTCCAGTTCTCAGTTAGGCCGTTATATCAAAGCTCCGACTGCACTTTGGACAAATTCCCGAAATCTCTGCCCTTTATGGATGTGTTTGAAAATGACGAGACTCCCACTCCTTAACCATAAACAGGCTGGATGCCAGTAGAGGAGAACAAAAACGTCCACTTTTAGAGTCCTCTTTTCCTCCACAAAAGTCCTCTTTCATGTGATATTTCTTTTTCTCCAAACGCTGTGTAAAAAGAGAGAATGAAGGGGAAGAAGAGATTTGACGGAGAGGAAGATGGGAGGAGACAGCGAGTAAAAAAAAGATGAAGGACTGAACGTAGCACTCAACTAGACAAAAATGAAGACATCACTCTGGAGGAGCAAGTAGCAAATGCTGCAGGATGATGAAGACGTACGAAGTGACAAAAAAGGAGGCCACGCAAACACGCTGCCCTATATTTTTTGCCACAAAGTCCACGGCAAACATGACGGCGTCCTCTGTCCAGCCGAGGCCGGAACTGTCCTAGATCCGCAAACGAGGCTGAGCAGTTAAGAAGTTTTACTACACAGCCAGCTGCCATGATCTTTTTCTCCTTGTTTCACTCTCTCGCTGTGTAGACAAAAGTTTTGTACATGTTCCGTCCGACACGAGTAGGGATGAGCGGGCCCGGCCCGGCTCGAGTCGTCATTTCTCCGGAAAAGTGGCTCGGTGGATTGCTGTCTTGTTCGTTGTGATAAACCTCAAACGGAGCTGTTACTCACTGGAAGTGAGTGTGGCTATTTGTGGCGTTCCTTCTGTGGTTGCACTTAGATTCTCACCTAAAGTAATAGAGCCACTACAGTTAAGGCCAGTCTAAAATGCTATTTTCTCTCACCCAAAATCTCCAAGTCGAGTTATAATCTACTCAAGTCATGTCTTGCAAGTAAGTGTGGGTAAGCAAAACAGCCTCGTTTCCTTCGCCTTAACTTCATTCCCTCCTGATCCAGGACTCAAATACAAGTGTTAGCATCTTGCTTAGCCCGAACAGCATTGTAGCCCGGCCCGGTTTACAAAGCTACCGGCCCGTCGCATCCCTTAGACAGGCGACACAAAAGTCCTCTGCCCTCCCCAAAACAAGCTTTTTCTCTTCGTCATTGTTGTTGTTGTTAATTACAAGAAGGTTGGATGCTTTCACATGAAGACTAATATCGTCCATTTAACGTCTGCACACAGTCCTGTTCCACGGAGAAGCATCTGTTTCTTTTCCTCTATGGTGCTCCTAAAAGCACAGAAGACAGCCAAGAGGGATGCCAAAGGGGTACACAACACTTGGAAGGCCTCAGATCACCTCTTGTTTCAAGCTAACCCTTTTTTTTGCTCCTTCTGCTTTTCCCACATGTCTCTCACAGGCCCTTTCTTTCTACAGCAGAGTTGTCGGACTCGGCGAGGACTCAAAAAAGGCATCCATGCGTGTGTGAGGTCTGTTTGGCCAACAGTGAAGAAATCATTTATCATGCAGGAGACGTCGATCAGATTATGGACTCAAGAGTGGGGAGGGGACACTTTTCTTTATCTTCACAGCTCGAAACGAGGTTCTTACTGTGGAAAAAAAGTGCTCTAAAACACTGCCAGAGCTTACGTCGAAAACCTCGTTGTTAAAATTTCTACGTAGCCTTCAAATGAGGGCTGCACAGGTGCACACCTGAGTATATTATATACTTTTTTACGTATGGTCGAAGCTATGCAGCCGGAGCTTGGAACTCTTGGAAGGCTCACTTTCCACACACATGAGCGTAACTACTCGTGTATTAAATTGTACACATAATCCGCGTGTCCATCTTCACCAGGGCCCAGCTCACGAGGCCATCATGGTCTTATGGAGATCATGCATACGCAGTTATTCAACTTACCGAGACCACACGATCATTCTGAGGCAGACTTTGGAAGATTCGGGGTTACAAGTAGACCCCGCAATGTTGAATGGAGAATTTTACCAATGTCGCCTACAGAAATGGCATTTTTATTGCATTTTACTGCTTTTTGCGGGTGAAGACTGGTCACAATTTCATTGCTTCTTGCACAGATCTATTGAGATGGTTGTTTTGATTTCATCATTTTTAAATGCCTAATTTTTTTTGACACTCTGACTTCTTACTCAGGTGTCTACCTAAAATTGCGAGGTCCTTTTACAACTGTTATCCTCCATAAACGCATCAGTCGATGTGGTCTCATGTCATATGAGTCTCTTTTTTTATTTGGTCGAAGGACCCGAGGGTCCGGACCTAATCTTACTCAGGGCAGGACATGTTGCTTGTCACAGCGCTGTGGTCTTCATCCAGCACAAACAAAATCGAGGCAATCTCAAAAAAAAAGATCGGTTGCTGTTGCTTTTAAGTACAAAGATGGATCCTAACGTTATTCGTCGCTGTGCTACAATCTCCAGTTACCCCTTCCCCCCCCCCCCCAACAAAAATATATGAAGGACAAGTCTAAAATATTAATGGGCATGAATCGACTTTCCCGCCTGACCCCACTGGCTCAGGCAGGTACTGGTTAGGTAGGCCTACACTAGGCCTAGCTCGAAATCAAATATAGCAAGTGCTTTCTTCACTCCGGATCGGCCCAGAAGCTTCAACGTAGTCCAATGATTACGCAACTGCTATCGACTTGAGCAGGTCGTAACTCTTGTCTTAGGGGAGTCGAATCCTCAGGAAGGAAAGTAGATCTCTTAAAAGCTTATTTGGGTGCAGTTTAAAAAGAAAAAAAACTAACGGGGGTGATTTCTTTGGCGCGAGAAAAGCAATTTAGCTTCTTGTTTAAGCACATACATCTTGCCGAAAGTTTACCATAGAGAACAAAAAAGTCAGTGTGGCCAATCCCTCTTGAGGTGCTTCTGGCCCAACTGGGCACAAAAACTCTCTCTCCACTACATACATGAGGACATCGTTGTGCTTTGCACTTAGGAAATGATCGCACTGACATCATTTGTAAGCAGGAAGGCAGCGCGCACGTCTTCGAGTCCCGTGGAGGAGCAGATTTTTCAGCTTTTTTTTTTTTTGCTACACCTTCATCTTGCGAAAAAAAAAGTTTGCAGCATGGAGAAAGCAAGAAAGAAAGTGGGGATGTTACTAAAGTTTTCGTCGCAGTGCGCACGTGGCTGCTCTTTTTATGTGCGCCACACACATCAATCCATCAAAAGGCGCCATAATTTTGTCTGTTTTGCAGCCGCGAGTTGGTTTCTGGCTTCCTCCTCCTGTCGGGGATGACACAGACCAAAAAAAGGGGCAAAAAATCCCCCTCCCATTGAAATGAGCAGATCCGTTTCCGCGTGTGCGGTCACTGCTTTTTCACCCGTCATTGGATGCACCACGCACAGGGTGTGCAAAAAAAGAGGCTCCATTATTGCACTCCAGATGTGCAGTGGCTGAGGCTGTCACGATTCTTCTCCACCCAGCAGTGACAGGAGGGGCTGCAAGAGCAGGAAATTGTGCCTCTGCAATACAGGGTGTCAAGAACATCATGTCATGACTCTAAAAAAGAGTAAAATCGGTGATGCTGAAACATTGTCTCGGCCCAATATTGTGTGGGGCCGCGCCATAGAATAGATGCAGCCTCAGTGAATGGTGGTGAGTAAATATTTGTTTCTTTTAAACCAGACACTTTTCACATAATGTTGGAGTTCCACACGTGACATGACTACTTGGCCACCCCCTCATGTCGGATGCTGTTGCAAAAATCATGAGTGTTATCACACTTGCAGGGCCTCCTCAGGATTTCTTCATTGCCTCACACCAAAGTCGACCTGCACATTAATCAAGGCAATGTTGACCTTCAGCCAGGTCAACAACGTTCTTTTTGTTTGCTTCGCTTTGGCTCCCACCGAAGAGAACCACATTTCTTAGAACTTGGCCGACAACAACAATTCAGCTCTTTTACGTCTGCCTAGAGGAACTCGTACATATTACCCAAAAGTCTCTCCCTGTTGGAGGTTACGAATCGCCATTTTTACGTACCATGCACAAAAGTTGGGAACGGTTTTTTCCCCCTCCCAGAGGAAAACTTATTCATGATCCTTTTTTTACACTGCCGCTTTCTGCGAGGCCTTCCCCGCCCATTACTTCACTGCATTTGGCACACGGATATAATACGGGTTGCAGGAAGACAGAGAGAGCAAAGCCAAATAAAACTTCTAGCAGAAGCTCTGATGTCCTCCACAAAACAGTCCATAATCCATCTCTCAGCGTTATTGACCGACTCCGCCAGACAAACGGACACAGGACTGAATGAAGCACTTCACTGCTTCCTCTTCCCATAAAAGATCCTTTCAGAGGAAGTAAGGGTGTGTTCACACTCACAGATTCGGGTCACTGATGGATGTACAGAAGTGGCAGCTTGTCAAATGGTTTATGGTGCATACACATGGTTTTGCAAGTTGCATTTTTAAACAAAAAAAAAGGACAAAGTCAACTGACTTTGAAGAAACTTGTGAGGAGGCAAACAGATGATCAGAATGGACAATGAGGCCCAACCATTGCCTCCTCTATGGTTTCAGACATGC
>JAAUXU010037664.1_pt1 | contig 19970 bp, 21 predicted proteins | sample 7278151 | NCBI WGS metagenome assembly JAAUXU01 (sample SAMN14350113, study PRJNA611818) | marine sediment metagenome | isolation source: surface marine sediment (1.8m) | place: French Polynesia: Moorea | collected 2018-08 | reverse complement strand
CTTATTCTTCAAAAGGGGAAAGGGTGGTTTTGACGAAGAGGAAGGAGGGGAGGAGGAGCGTACTGTTGTTCATCCTCTGCTGAATGAGACATTTTCATAAAAAAATTTCTTTCGAAAGAAATTGTCGCTCTACCGTATAATATGGTATATCATCCTTTGATACAGTAAACGTAATGATAATTAATTCTTGGAAGTTGTCCTTTTACAGGATGTAGCTAAAAGTTCAATGAAACCGAGTACGCAGGAGTGGTGCCTAATGGCAGTGATCAAGAGCGCCGCCACAAAGCACGCGAGATGAGAAGAAGAAGAAGGTTTCGGTTGGTGCCAAAACCGCCAGAAATGGCGAAGAGAGAGATAGAGGAACGGGGACGGAACCAACCTCATCTCATGTCGCGTGTTCTGAATTAGTTCCCTTCGCTCGCCTGAGCATCTAATAAGAGAGAGAAAAATATTGACTGCGCAAACTTTTTTTGCTCCAAGCAGCAGGAAGTGTTTTCCCCTTTAAAGAAACGTAAAAAATATTATTGCCGGACAATAAAAATTCCTGGGAGCGGAGTCGGCCAATCATTTCCTCCTCCTTCGAAAGGGGATGCTCCTTCTTATCCGTATTTGCAAACACGCGCGTTCGAAGAAGCAGGAGGGAATAAAAATGGTTTCACGCACGATGCCTCCCAAGAATGCCAAGGAAAGCAGGAGGGGGGTGGGGGCTCTGCTAGGGAAAGAAGAAATTAAATGCAATGATTTCCCGAATCAGGAAGAAAGAAGAATTCTTGTAAAATTTCGTCGGGTGGAGGAGGACTGGGGAGGATGGATGTTTTTGATCCCCTGCTCATTAAATATGCACTCCCTTGACATTTTAGTCCTCCGTCTGACGTACGGTCGGTCGACGATTGTGCAGCCCACGCGGGGACGGGGGGGGGGACCCCAAAAAAGTACACCTGAATAGAGATGCTATGAGCGAACCGCCGCCGCCGCCGCCGCCGCCGCCGCCGCCGCCGCCGCCCATTGTGCCGACCTAACGGGGCGGCGGTTTCCCCCCTCCTCCTCTCCCCCTTCGTCACGGCAGCGGCGAAATGTCAACCGCGACCGAAAAGGGTCGACCCATTACAAGGGAGAGGATCAGGAGGGAGGGGGATGGGTAGCGCTCGACAAAAGGCAACAGAGATGAGACAGATTGAGTTGTCCAAAAAGAAGATTCCTTCCTTCCTCCATACAAGTGCGCACAGGAAAAGGCGGAGGCCGTGTTCACTCCCACACGCATGGGTACAACAACAACTACATGACATGGTGTCGTCACTCTCCCGGGCAGGCGGTTCCGGTGTTGCAAGTCCCACTGTGGTGTGGGTTGGAGGTTCGAAGAGGGGGGGGAGGAGGAAGGGGGTGCGCTACGGAATTCCTGGGGAACAGGAAAGGTCCGGTTGCACTGTGGTACGTATGTCGCAACTTTTTTTTATTAAGATTGCAATGGTGCTTTGAATATGTGAGCACGGGCACACTAAACTATTAACTGTTAGTTTACCCACTAAAGCACCGGGTGAGCGACTCTTAACCACCGGACGCATACCTCAATCTGGGCGAGGGGGGAATCGAGCGGGGAGGGGGGGGGGAGGCAACCCAGACAGCCGACAACATCGCGCGTAAAAAATGGGAGGAAGTAAAGGGACATTTCCGCCCATTTGTCAAGTCTCTCTATGGCTCTCAACCCAAAACTCAGCCCTAAAGTCCACATTTCTGAGCGAACGGTCTCACCATCAGAGCTAGGTGAGACCGGCCGTGTCCAAAAACAGCATCGAACGTACATTTGTAACCCCTCACTAGACACCGTGATTGATCTCGGTAGTCATCTCCCCTGCCAGGACCATCCGTGCATGAGATATGCTTCACTGCTGTTGAAGCACCTTTTGTGGGTGGTGGCGGTGTTCGGATTGATCTCGCTGCGCCTGAGGAGATAGGCGCGACCCGAGACCAGGTCTCGAAGATCGACAGACAGCCGCACACATTTCAGACAGATTTTCACTTCAGATATCTGCATATGCAGCACGGACGGAGAGAACAGAAGAGACCCGCACAAAAAGGCGCGTGCCTAAAAAATGCCCACTCCACCAGCCACCAGGTATCTCCTCATGTTCCCATATACCGCAGCTACTTCCGCAGTTATCCGTCGAGCGAGAGGCGAACGACTGGCCATCTCCCGTAAATTTTGGGATGATTAAAATACTTCCGCAGTTCCGCTCTTTTTTCCCCGCTTGTAATGGATATCTCCTCGATTTCCACACATTCCCATGGCTTCACATTAGGAAATGTTCGACCCCTGGTCTGATGAGTTAATCAGCGAGTTACATTTTTATGCCCCCCCCCCCCTCCTGTTCCTCCTCCGCCCCCCCATTTTGGGAGGGGGGGGGGAGCAGCGACCGACCGACCTCCGGAAAAGGAAAGGCATAAAGGTCACCATCACCACCGCCAACCACACAAAAGTTGGATTGAAAAGACAAAAAGGAGGGAAGGACCCAGAAATAGCAGACAGTAGAGTCGCGGAGCAGCGGCATAAAAAAATTTGGCACCGTAATCCGGGCGGCGGCGGACCATCATCGAAAACATCCGCGGAAAAGGGTCGTCGTCCATGCCTGCCCAAAAAAAATGGGTGCGCTGGGAGGGAGAGGGAGTGGGGCGGAAGGAATTCCCGAGGCGGAGGAGGGAGGGAGCAACAGTGTCCAGACATTTCTGAGGATGGGGGATGCGGACGATGATGATGACTGCCCACAACAACTTGAAGATCATCGAGTTCTCGGCATGGAGGGTTTTTTGGGCAGGGATGGATGGACCAACGGGCGACGGGCGGGCAGCCGGCTTACGTCTATCTGTCCAAACATCAGCGTGGCTTATGAGGGAGGCAGGGTTGGCTTTGTCCTGGGTCGAGAACAAAACGTTATGCGGACGAGATTCACGAAATTCCCGTTCAGTGGGAAGAAAAATCCGCTACAAAACATGGTCAGTCAGTCACCACAGTTTTTATTGAGTTCTGCCTACACCTCTAAATTGCATCTAGAACAGTAACAAACCCATGAAGCATTCGCGACTCACACACTGAATCCCGGCATATTTTCTGGGTAAAAAGATTAAAAAGTGTCTTCTCCCAAGCTCAAGAACACACTAAAACACCAGCGAGACCGTTTCTTCGTACAATACCGAAATTCAGTTCCAGTTCACAGTTTCTAAGAGGCACCTGATTGAAGATCTTCGCTACTTCTTGTAGTCAAGGCAGGTGACCATTGGTTGGCACTTGTTCCTCTCGAAGTTGTCAAACCTCTTCTTTCTCCTGTTCTTGTTGAGGACGTCCGCCCCCTCCAGCGCCTGGGAGAGCTGCTCGGCCCTAGGATCCATGTGGAAGAGCCAGCCCATGTAGGGCATCAGGTCCAGGCCCCTGTGTACATTTTTAAATTCATAGAATGTTTTCCTAAATAGAAAAAAATCCTTTACCATTCTATGGCCCTAACTGCCATCCCTGCCCCCTCCAAGCCCCTCTCCTCCCTCTCCTGATCCACCTCCGCCAGACGCTCCACTGAGCAAATAAGGTCTCGAACGCAGTCGCCGCTCAAAGACTCAGAACTGATCCCGTCCCTTTTGGAAGTATAAATAAATACGTTTTTGGGAAATACATCGGCGTGCGACAATCAATTATGTTTTGTATGCCTGGCTTGAGCGAGGGTGTCAATGACAGCGTCCAAGTCGGGGAGCACCCTGCCCAAGATTCCGCTGTTGGAGAAGGCTGAGAAATTTGATGCGTTTAAACTACCTCTTTCCGTATCAGTTGGTCTTTCAATGCTCACATCTCCTCGCTAGCCCGGCCTCTTGCAGATACGGCGGGAGGAAGACGAACGAGAAGAAGAGGCCGGTGAAAAAGAGGTTCCGGAGGTCCTTCAAGAGGGGAAGGGGAACAAATTTTGTAGACTAGTACGTTTTCCGATAGTCAGTTTATAGTACTATTTTGATAGTACCTCGTCTGTGAGATCCCACCACAGGAACTCAATAGTTGACGCCGTCGTGGTCGTAGTTGTCGTCGTGGTGGGTGGTGGGGTGGGCGGAGTCGAGAGAGGGTAGTAGTAATAGTAGAACCCATACGTGTCTGGAAACGAAATTGCAAAGTGTTCGAAAAATAGTTGCAACGCGCGAGTAAATGCTAAATAAAGTAGTACCAGGCCCTGGCGCCGACGGCGGCACATTTGGCGGCAGCACTGGTGGCGGTGGGGGCCGTGGGGCGCCGTAGGTCGGTGCCGGGGGTGGTGCCGGCGGAGGGGGAGCAGGAGGGGGGCCGTAGCTAGGGGCAGGGGCAGGGGGAGGCGGGGCCACCACCGGAGGGGCGAGGGGGGCGCCGTACCCGTCTTGACGACGGGAGTACACCGGGTTGGAAGGAGACTTGTCTTCGGAAGGCTGCAGGGGCATAAGAAAGATGATATGAATTAGTTACCCCTTCCATTGCCAGATTATCAAACCTGTAGGTAGTCCCCATAGTAAAGACCTGGGTACTCTCCGTAGGGCGCGCTGTTGTACCCCTGGTCGAATCCCGTCGTCTGAAGAGCGGCGGCCTCAGCGTCAGATTGGTCGAAGTAGTACGAAGAGAGGTTGTCAAAGTCATCGACCTGCGTATATGTGTGTGTGTTTTTAAAAAAGGATCGGAGATTTGCAATGTATCATTGCAGTCTCTACCTCATTTTCTTGCTGCGTCCTCAGCCTCCGCTGCTGCCGCCTCCTTTTTCCAATACCCTGCCACTGGATCCCTCTCCCACGCCTGTCAACATTATCCTCCTCCAGCTTCTCCACCTCCTTCATCAGCATCTCCATATCCTCCTTAGTCAAAGCGTTCTCCGCCAAGTTCTTCTGGTCCTCCTCTTTGCGTTTAGTAGAACTTGAATCTGACAACTTTCCAAGCCTGATCCATTGACCCAACTGTTGCTGTTCATCTTCTCCGTGTGAATGCGTAAAACTGGAGCGTTTGCCAAGTAAAATATGACGTGCTTGCTGAAGAAACTTTTTAACTCATACCTGGACGCCAGAGCTAGTAGGAGCAACAGGTGTACTCGATTCTTCCTCATGTTGGCGTCTTGACGTTTCCGGAGGATTCATGTGGGTATGTCACGGCAGGGATTAAGACGAGCCACTGAACTCAAGTTCGTGGGTGACCGACTTTCCCCCGGCACTTTTCCTCCCTCCTCCCCTCATTTACCAAATTTTACGCGAATGAATTAGGACTGCGAATTGCGGCGTATATCGCGTGCCTTTTGAGCTGTCCACGCTTGCGAAAGTGAAACTCTTTCGGTCCCAGTAAATAGAAAGAAAAAGAAATTCCTCCGATTTTCCTTTGACAGGTGATGAAACGACGTTATGGAAAGTTATGCAAGAAGATCTTCGCCAAATATTATTTCTTAGTTATTGTCGTTTTTTTTCAATAATATCGGGTTTCGTGATTGCCACGTACAGCATAAAGTATCATGTATAATAACTCGATTACATTTTGTGACGGTGTTTACGTCGTGATATATCAGCAAAAAGCACCACGTATTTTTTTTGCGACGTTTACTTTTTCCCAGTTTCGTTTTCCGTTTCTCGAAATGCAAACACCTTTACGTGGCGTTATATACTGAAAACGTATTGTTTCTTCCATGTCCTACTTTCACATTTGAAAAGATTTTTTTCTGAAAGATCCTTGGTTCACTGGTTGAATGCACAGTTTCTCTCATTTAAACCACTTTGCTTCGGTTTTCTCTGCTTGGTCTTGACATTAGCATCAGCATCACTGGAAAAAAATCATAGCGTCTTCCTTGAGGGCGCCGTCCGTCTCCTGAGTCTCCTCTGCCTTGCTGCCAGGCTTGTTCCTGTGACACGTCCGGAAACCACGCCTCCTGCAAAAGGCAGATGCATTTATTATTCGCCCGGCTCAAGAGGTGTAACTAAAGAACTGGGTGCAGGTTACCTCCAAAATTGTTTCAAGACAATTTGGCTCTCATGTCTGCCATGTGCTTTTTCAAAGAGACTGTACAGAAGAAGCATGCATTGCCAGAGAAGTAAAAGATAAGTAGATTAGCGTATTGGTTGTTTCCTTATATTTCTTTTACCTGGCGTCTTCCTCCCGTTGCTGCCACCACCTCCTGACTTGACCACTTCCAGCACCTTCTCCAGGTTCCTCATGGTGTTCTGCGTGAGGTTCCTCCTCAGCAGCCGCTCCCAATCGTCGGGGCAGCGATCCATCAAAGCCGCCAGAGTGGCCCTATCAAAAGTGCTACATTGAAATCCCTCATTCCAACGGGGATATTGAGGTCAATCCTCACCTTGCGTATTGCCTGGCCTCTTGACTGCCGTCCTGGGCCAGCTTGGCCACCGCCGGAGCCACCCTCTCCGCCAGCGACTGCGGTCCCCCCTGTTGCTGCTGCTGCTGCCCGGCTGACGGCGCAGGGTTGCCCCCCACCAGGAAGACCCTCTCCACCCCATGCCGCTCAACCGTCAGGTAGGCGAGGAGGCGGGAGACGGTGCCGCGAACGGTAGGGTTCTTGTGGAGCATCACCTCAGAGGTCAATATGGAGATCACCCTGGAATAAGAGGAAGATCGAAAAAAAATACTTCTATTATAAAACTCGAGAAAAAAGCCGATTATTCCCCCACCTGTTGGCACTGAGGTTGTCGACCATTGCGTCTAGTGCTACGTGGCAGTCTTCCCTCAGGAACTTGTTTGTGTCCCCCGTCTTGTGTATAAGCGGTACCGCCACCTTCTCCAGGTCTGACTCCATGCTCTTCTTGAGGTGCGAGAACAGCTCGGAGAGGGTGTGGGCGGCGGCGCGGCACACCTGCGACCGAAGGTTCTTGATCTGCTTGAGCAGGAGTCCCATCAGGGTCTTGTACTCCACCAGGAGCAGCTCCGGCTCATGCCTGGCCAGCCGCACCACGCCGGTCATCCCGCTCACGTTGCTCTCCCAGTCGGACCCGCCCATCTGCTCAAGGCACCTGAAGGGGAAATGTAAAAGCAATTACATTACAGTATTAAACATTTTATATTTGTATTTGATTCTTCCTCACTTTGCTAGGTACGCCTCCGGCGGAGGGGGAGGGGGCGACGCCACTGGCTGCCCTTCGAAGGGAGACTTGAGTGTGACCAGAGTCCTGAGCTGCACGTGCTGGTAGCTCGAGTTTGAGACGGTTGAGTTTGCGGTGGAGAGTCGGGATATGCTCTCCACGGTCATGTCGTCGCTGTTGTGGTAGTCTGAGTAGCCGGATGCGGAAGAGTCCACGTGAGGCGGGCGCTTCGTCGCGGGGGCGGAGAAGGGGGTGTTTCTCACGGCCCCGTTGGCCCCGATCTGATCGTCGCTGCTGGTCACAGCCTCTATGTTGAGAGGATTGCCGTGGCCATTCGCGGCGGCTCCCTTCTCCTCCACTTTCTCGCTTTTCTCCTCAGCCGCCGCCGGGGGTTGTTGCTCTCCTCCGTCCGCCTCCTTCTCAAATGCGGCGGCGAACACGTTTGGCTCCTCCGTCCTGCCCTTCCTGGCCAAACGGGGAGAGTTCTTGACCTTAGCAGACTTCCTGAATGGGTCCACCTCCGCCGCCTCCGCCTGGTCTCTGTCCACGGTGTTTAGGGCTGAGCTGCTCTTGGAGTGGGACTTGCTGGGGGATCTGTTGGAAGAGGAGGTCGAAGTGGAGGAGACGACCTTGGAGGTCTTCCGCCGTGTGGTGCCCCTCTCCAGGGACTTGGTGGAGTGTTGGTAAGGGCCTGGAGTTTCCATAAAATACTTTTCACTCAAAACTTAAAACAATGGTGAATTTAATCCCGTACCAGTTCCGTTTCTGTTTTGCTGTTGGTTCCTCCTAGGAAGGGTCTTTGAGGCCTGATTGGCGGCGGACGAGGAGGTGGAGGAGGAAAAGCCGCCTCCGCCTCCGTTGGCCATGGGGTTGGTTTTGACGGGGGAGTAGTTCTCCATTATCTCCTTCTTTCTCCTCATGCTGTAAAAAGTCATCTTTTGAATTTCAGAGTTAAGGGAAACCATTTAATTGGTGATACCTCGAATTTCTCTTGATTGGTATCCGACTGAGTCCTGCGCTCCCGCTTCCGGCGGAGGTGGTCGAAGTCACAGTTCTTTGTGATTGAGCCGACCTAACGAAAGGAAAAGAATAAAGAATCTGACACAGTGACGACTTACATGCAACTTACATCTCCGCGGGTCTCTTCGATTTCCCGCCTTGAGAGTTGCCCAGCCCAGCAGTTCTGATAATGACATTGGAGAGTTATGTTGTTCAGCGCTGGAGCAAATTTGCCATTTGTTCAACATTTCCTTACCTGACAGACATAGCTTCCGACTCCTCGTCTGACGTGAAGTCGTCGTCGTACTCGTAGCTGCTCGGCACGGAAGCCTGAGACAATTGTACGTAAAAAATAATTAAAATTATCGCTTTCCAAACTGATGTACTATAAAAAATACCTGTGAGAAGGGCGTTGAGACGGCCGTCCCCGCCACTGAGTTTTGCGACCCATGAGCGCTATTTCCCCCTGCTCCTCCCACGAAGGGTGAGTTCTCCGCCGGCCTCAGAAGCAGCAGATCACCGTTTCCCCTCTTTGCTCCTCCAACGCCACCGCCGCCTCCACCGACAAACCCTCCTCCGCCCATGTTTCCTCCTCCGTTTCTCGGGGCAACGCTGCTCAGGTCAGAGTTAAGAGGATACTTCGGACTCCTTGGCGGGCTCAGGTCGTCCTCGTCCTCTTCAGCTGCTGTCATTGAAGAAATTTACAAAAAAAAATATTAGCTTAATTTTTTTCTCTATTCATATTGTTTCGAATATTTGTTCTTACCGGGAAGATTATTCTCGCTTTTGGACCTGCCAATGATATCGCCTCCCCCTGCTGCCAAGGCCAGGTCCACCGCGTCTCTCTCGTCGTCGGCGTGGTAAGGGTGGCGCTTGCTGTTGGCGGTGACGCTGTTGTTGTTGCTGCTGCTGCTGACGACACCATTGCCGTTGGGGAGCACTGGGGTCTGGCGGTGCTGCTGGTACTTGGAACTCAGGCGAGACAGGGTGCGTTGCTGTAGCAAACAGGAAAACATGTAAATCACAAACACTGTACACTACAGTTTACAAAACAAAAGGGGGCAAATTGGATTGGGGAAATGGTAAAGACTTATTGCAAGAATTAGTTACAGTTATCACCCACCTGCTCCTCGTGAGTCCTGCTTGCGTTTGTCCCCGGCCTCGACCCTCCGTGCGATGTTCCCCCTCTGCTGCTGTGCAGGCTGACCGCGTGGCCGTTCACATTGACAAGCTGGCTGGCGTCGATGGTGGTGGAGGCCGTGGAGGTGGACTGGCCAAGGGAGCTCTGGCGGGAAAGCTGCTGCTGCTGCTGATGGCGGCCCCTCTGGCTGCCCACGCGGCTGCTGTTGGAGGTGGAAGAGCGCTTGGGGCCGTGTGAAGATGCTGCTGTTGTTGAGGACGACACCAGCGCCGCCGCCGCAGCAGCAGCAACTCTTGTCTGCTCTGCTGCAGTGGCGAGGCTGATGCCGCTGTCGCGAGTGGCACTGGAGGAGGCTGTGCTCGCTTGGGACTTGGTGCCAGTTATTCTGGAATTCCAGTATTGCAGCTTCAGTCTTAAATAATCGTAGCATAACACCCTTCGTACGTACCTTGGCAGCAGCTCGTTGTTGCCCGCTCCGCTCCCAGGATGGCTGATTTGGTGCTGCAGCTGGGCGGGGTTGACGATGGAGGAGACGTCGGGGAGGTCGTCGCTGCCAAGGCTGTTGCGGGCACTCCTGCAATAAATAATAACTGAGTACAGCAATACCGAATTTGACATTTAACGGGAAATAAAAAAAAATACCTATTCTCAGCTACCCCTGCCTTCTTCCCCGACATCGTCCTGGGCAGATGCTCCAGCACCCCGTTCCTCGCCGACGCCGACGCCGCCGATGACTTCTTCCTCTTCTGCGACATCCCCGACTTGGCCCCCGCCCTCGCCCCTCCTCCTCCCCCTCCCTCTATCGACTTTGACCTTGGCGACCTCGCCCCTCCCCCTTTGGCAGTGCCGTTCCCCCTCCCGTTGGGGAAGGAGGCGGCAGAGCCTGAGGAGAGGCTGTCGTCGAGGCGGGACCGGGACCGGGAGAGGGACTCGGCAGAGCGGTGGGTCGACACGGAGCGGGCGGAGGAGCCGGAGCTCAGGGATCCAGTGCCTGGAATGAGACAGAGAAGGAAGAAAATACATTAAATAGAATGAACAGTTCCGGTTTCATGAAAAGAAAGAATCTTTCTTTACTAGACATGTGGGATTTCGTATTTTGCACAGTGTATGAAAGGTCAGTATCGACGTCGCCAAATATTTTTTGCAACGTTCTTCAGAGCAAAAAGAAATTATTTTACATACTTTATTTTTTATGGTACATAAATATTAGCACCGTTGACACTGATCCCGTCGACTGCTTCGTCAACTTCCTCGTCAAAGTACCCCTCCTCTTCGCCTTCGTCGTCCGCCGGGATCTCCTCGCTGATCTCCTCGACCGACTCCAGACTCGGCCTCTGGTCCAGCTTCTTATCATTCCCTTCGGCACTCGGCTCAGTCTCCACCGTGTCTTCCTCCATTTCGAGAGACGCCTCGCTCAGGTGGTCGCCGCAGTCGCGGAGGCTCTTCAGCTTCAGCTGGAAGTTGGCGGCCTTGGCGGAGGCCTTGCTGCCGCTGCTGCTCTTGCTTCCGAAGAGAGCCGTCTTGGTCTCCTGGCTGTTGTGCTCCCTCTTGAAGGCGCTCTTGAACACGGAGAAGGCTCCGAAGGCGGACATCTTGGATTCGGGATTAGAAGTCAGGTGACTTTTTTCGTCGTCCTTCCGTTTAAACGCACGAATGAAGGTTCACTGGAGGAAAGGATGTTAAGGTCGTTCTCTCTCTCTCTTTTCTCCTCCGTCATCCAAAATCGATGCTGCTCCATCCCCGCCCGCCTCTTCTTCGGACGGGGCGAGATCGCAAGGCCCAGCCATCTTCATTGAGCGAACAGAAAGCATCAAGAGCGGTAGGGAATTCACCAGAGAATACATCACGATATATTGTCTGTTCTTTAAATTCAGCAGCAGCATTGGTGAAACCTTCTCACCTTCACAGGTAGGCATTCCTGCCCTAGATAAACTAGGCAGAGAGGAAGCAGAGCCCTCGATCATCGATTTTGGTCGAGAGACTGAGTGACCTTTTCCTCCCCTCTTTTTAGCTGTCTAACCACCAGTTTCGATTATTAGGGACACGTGTTGCGTGATTGTCTATGGGAGGGAGGGGGGGGCTAGGCGGAGTATTTGTGGGGCGGAAACCAACTCGACGCTGCATTATTCAGATCAGAGTTCCAACTAGACAGTCAACATGTTACGCGACAAACGAAGGTAAATGCCTTTATGCTTAGAGTACTATGTATCAAGGTGGCGTGCAGAGAAATTCGAAACAACGGAATTGTACGAATTTGAAAAAAAAAGTTGATATCTCCCCAGGTATGCTCCCTTCGAATGTATAGCGTATATTTCTTTCTTTTTGCGACACCCATTTATCTGGCCATCATGATTGCCTTCTTTCCCTCTGGCGCCACCGCCTTTGCCGCCGCCTCCCTCCCGGTCCCCTCCATCCCCTTGACGGGAGGGTTGCCGGCAGCGTGGGATCGCAAGCCGCGGATCACGAACAGGGATCCGGCGTTCGGGGAGTCCTAGAATATACTCGATGTTAAGTCTACGGTACATTTATGAAACTTCAAGATGTGTCTGTAAAGTTTTAGTTTATTTTTTACCGGGTCGAACAGCTTTGCGGTGGACACGTAGAGGTCGGTGAGGTCCTCTCCGCCGAAGCAGCAGGCTGTCACGCTCTTGGAACCTGAATTTAAATGTATTAAGTAAATATAAGTTTTCAAAAGCATATCGAGCGGTTTTTTTCTAACCGGGGAAGTCGATAGTTCCCAGCAACTCTCCCTTTCCTCCGCCTAGGGAGGGCTTCACTTCAGCGAGCTATAAAAAGAAATTTTTAATAGTACAAGAAGAAATGACGGGCTGTTTGGATGCGAAATTTACCAGTCCCGGCCCCATGATGGCCACCCAGAGGTTCCCGCTCCTGTCGACTGCGATCCCGTCGGGGAATCCCTCCAGCCCGTGCGCGCGCAGGTCGAACACGGTGCGGCGGTTGGTGATCGAGTTGCCGTCGTAGTCGAACGCGTCAACCTTGTTCGTTCTCGAGTCAACGAAGTAGAACAGCTTGCCTGTACAAAGATTCCTGTAGAAACGTTTCTTCTTCTTCTTTATGGTGTCACCCACCGGTTCCGTCAAAGTCAAGCCCGTTTGAGAGCAATATCCCGTCCTGCTTCTGGATGCAGTTCCCGCTCGATGCCGTGGCGCAGTAGATGGACCCGGTGGACTTTGAGACATCTCTGTCGAAGGATCCGAACCAGACGTTTCCGGCGGCGTCAGCCTTTCCGTCGTTGGCTGAGTTGTTGGGAAGATGGTCGTCGATGGTGTGGATGGTGCGGATTTTGTACGAGTCCTTTCCCGCGTCCCATGAGAGGAGGGAGAGACTCCTGTCGAGCCCCACTGCGAAGTCTGTGTCGGATCCCTCCACGGGGAGGACGAAGGTCAGGGTGCGAGCGCCAGGCTCGTTTACCTAATTATCAAATTATTTTTTTAAAGAAAGGCTGTTAAGTTCAGTAACGTTTTTTCTTACTTTACCTGGATTTGCTTGACCTCTCCATTCTTGGGGTCGTAGGAACACACGATCCTAGAAAAAGATCGGTTACTTTTTTGGAACATGTATTTGGAGCAAATTACGAACCTGTTGGAGATGTCAACGTAAAAGACCTTGTTCCTCTTCGGGCACCAGTGAGGACTCTCCGTCAGGTGGTAGCGGGAGTGGACCAGGAGCTCGGGCTTGTTGATCGAGGAGGACATTTTCGCAAGTTTTGCGTTGCGGTGCAAGCAAAGACTGGACTGTAGTGTTCAGGTTTTTTTTCTTCGTTCTCTCCTCCTTGCGAACGCTGTTCCCATGCAAGCCTACCCTAGAGTTTCTTTTATTGGAGTGCCACGCAGTACGCACCCTATGAAATGTGTACTGTACTCCATCCCTGTTCACCGCACTACCGCATTCGGGCGTCCAAGTGACTCTTTCTACCTGTTGTTTGTTGCCGGGGTGACTCTGTGAACATCTTGGGTTTACGCAAAGGCTCGCCTCCTCCTATTCCCCATGTGACAATTCCGACACAGAAATCGGGACAAGAAAACGCCCTGTCTCGACTATAGTCTTCCGTAAAAAAACGCCCGGATCCCCCCCTTCTAATGCCCGTCTGCACGCAAGCCAAGGACGGAAGGACGGACGATCGGCGGCGGGACAAATCAAGGAGGAAAAGTATTGGCGCGATCAAATCGATGGCGGGATTCCTGTCTTCCTCCAAGCTGTGTCGTCTAAAATGGTGTATGAAATACGTTTATACGAATGCAAAACTTGTCCTGTGGCTGTCGCTTGCATTCTTTCAAAGAAGGCAAGTGAAGAAAAAACCAAAGGCTGTATTTTTTGTTTGTCCTTGATTCCCCCCCCCTCCTCCCACTTTCTTTTGCCCCAACGGCCGAGGAGAGTGGAAAAGCCGCAAGAAAGAAGCTAACCAAGAAGGGAGAGGAGGAGGAGGGAACTTTGGAAGAGGACTTATGGGCTGCAGTCACGGAACGGCAATTACCAGCATAGAGACCGGTGGAGAAGAAGACGTCATGTTTTTTCTCCTCCTCCCCATGTCAAACATGTCGAAGTGCAAGTGTTTGCCAACATGTCAAGAAAGCTTTTCGCTCAAAAAAATTTCCGCCGTTGCTGTGTGCGAACCTGGAGATCGTCGGGTGCATGACTGATCGATTGCAATTATGATGTGCCTGCCTCCTCACGGATAGCAAGAAGCGCGACATTGGAGCCTCCCTCCCTGCTTGCTTGTGTACCCTCCTTAACCTTGAACTGGTTTTTGACACAAAACGTCACGAAAGAGGAGAAGGAAAATGGAGGGAGAAACGCCACCGCTGCCTCTTTTGATCCAGACGAAAGTATCCCTCAAAAGTCTTTGCTTTCTTCTCTTGCTTTTCGTTTTTGGCGGGTGCCTCATAAACTGAAGTAACATTCGGGAAATATCTACCGCTGGCCTACAGATATGCTATTGCAGCACCACCTGGAGGAGCGGCAGCAACAGACAACAGCATCGCCGGCAGGGCCGGCACCAAACTAAAGCTGATAAAGAGAAAGAGGGGCGCAAAACGAAGCTGATACGAGATTCACCAAGGCTAAGCAATGAGCCAGCAACAAAATTATCCGCTACTTGTATACTACGGTCCCGAGTGTCCACAGTACACGGAAGGGGGATAGCTACTGCTTTGGAACCTGGCGAAAAGCGTCTGCCGGCTGTTGCTGGAAATCTATATCAAAACACTTCTCTTCAATTTTTCCGTAGGAACGAATAGCTTTGGTGAATCTCGGCCGAAGTGGAGCATCCGCTCCCGGAAGAATTTAGCCCGATTTTTCTTCCCCGCCTGAGAAATAATCGTCACTCAAGATAGCAGTGGAGGCAAAGCTGGCTCGGGCAGGACCAGTTTCGGAGGGGCATCTTGATCCAGGTGTCTCAGGAGCGATACCAGAGATCAAAACTTTTTCAGACGTGGTCGGTTTGAACTGAAGAGGGAAAGGACATCAGTCTCAAATGTAGCCATGAATACATCGACGATTAAAGTTGAACGTGACGATTTTCAAACCTCCATCCGTAGACAACCTTTACAGCTTTCTTTTAGGAAGACCCAATTTTAAATTTGCGCAGAATGTATTGGCTGGGTTAATCAATTTTGGGTCTTTTCAAATCACGTTCCTAGTTGTTAAGTATAACGAGCAGGGCGCCGCAATAGCGATGGCCGCTTGCTAAGGGTACATTGGTGAAAATCGGGGTGCCAAATAGCTCTCTCCGTAGTATTGAAGGTCCTGATTATGTAGGAAGACGCTATATTTCACAATGCTACAACTCGACACTTTTTAGCACTAAAAAAGAATCCGAGCCAAATATTTCTTTTACGAGTACATGAACATTTTGCCTGAACGGACTGAAATATGGGCCTATCTGAAATGTTGTCAAACGGCTCAGTATATTGTTTTATTGCAGTGTTTCCCAGACTGTTGTTTCCTCCCCAGGAAATACCCCTTTTTCTAGGTGTAAAGAGAGGAGCAGAGAAAAGATTTCAGCCCAACGGGGAAATAATTTGGGCCTTGTCACGGCAGCTTTAAAAGTTTCCTTGTTCTCTTCGCCCTTGTTGGCGCATCTCTTCGGAAAAAATCCAGTCTTCCCTGCGAGGGCCTTTGAAAAGGAACGACCTTTTTCCAGAAAGGCAATTCAGCCTTATCTTCGAGCTATTAGCCGCATCGAGCAATTTGAATGTTTTGCATCTGCTTTTAACCCTGCGCTTGGTTTCCCTGTTTTTCTCTCCGTTTCGATGATTCTGCCTCTTTTGCTGGAGGAGATATCATCCTCTCACTTTATTTTCTCGCCGCAAAAGAAAAGGAAAAGGATGCATGCATGCAACTACTATGCATATTGTGTCCTGTACAAGGAGGGGTACAGTGTGCTTTGCCTGGATTAGGATACGGAGACTCCGACATGTCGTTTCTGTAATTGTCGAGTCACGAGACAGACTCAATTTGATTTAGCATAGTTTTTCCGAAAATATGACGCGTAATTTAAAAAACATTTTTAAGAACTGTTGCATGCGAAACAGTATCAGTGTTTAAAATCAACCTGTAGTTGAACGAGTAGTTCCTGACGATACAAAAACACCTTTAAATCCGCTATGACCAACCAAGTGCTATTCTGGCATGAGGACTTACCGTACGAACTGCATCTCCTTGGCGAGGAACTTGGGCGCGGGGTGTCATCGACAGTGGAGAAGGCGACGGGGGACCCTATCCTGTCGGAGGAGAGCGACGGCCACCCGTCCTTGCGCCTGGCGGTTAAACACAGTCGCCAAGCCCGCTTCAACGCCGTCCTGGCCGCGGAGGCCGCACTGCTACGGGAGCTCGACGGACACGTCAACGTCATGAGGGTGTTGCGCGAGTACGAGGCGGGCGGGCTCAAGCACCTCGTCTTGCTGCCGAGGGTGCACGGCACGCTGGAGCGCCTCGTCGCCGTCAGGACGAACTGGTCCGACGCCAATGCTGCAGGCCGTCTCCCTCTGCACGGCGCTCCGGCAATTATCGCCATGCTCTCAAGAGCCGTTGCCTACTTGCTGCGCAAGGGAGCGGTGCACCGTGATCTGGCGGCAAAAAATGTCGGCATAGGACGAGGGGGCATCCTGTGCCTCCTGGATTTTGGTTGCGGCCGCCTCCTTGGAGAAGGGGCTCGGGCGTCCAACTTTCCCTACGGGAGTCCTGGGTTCTCCGCTCCGGAGATCATTTACGGTGGCTCCGATCACTCCAAGTGCGACGTCTTTTCCCTTGGTTGCATCGTCGCCTTCCTCTTGTCGGGGAGCTCGCCCTTCCTGCAGGGGCGCGAGGGGACGGAGGCGCTCACCATGTCGGCGCTGCAGCCAAGGGAGCCGCGCTACCGTCGTCAGGCGGCCAAGAGATTCGCCCTCCTCCTCGGCCCTCCCACGCCCACGGACCTGGATGCGCTGGCTCCCGAGCTTCGTCAGATGGCCGACGACGACGACGCCGGGGGCAAGGAGCAGCAGAAAACCATCATGCAGTTATACTCCGGGCGATGCCAGACGGCGGAGCAACGGGAGGTATTCATCTCCTCCATCACCTCCCTCTTGATGTACAGTCCTGGAAGCCGCGCGTCGCCATGGGATGTCTGTCGAAGATTTCTTCCACTCATGAGGGACGACCAGATCCGACGCTACCTGGGGGACGTCACCGAGGACGAGAGGGACCACATCCGCACCTCGCTTGACCCGGATTCCGCTCGGGACCTCCTTGGACGATTGTAGGCCGTTGCCGTTGTCCGGAGTCGAAGTCCTGGTTTTGCATGGCTGGTCATTCGATTGCAATTGGTGCCTTTGAGTGCACTGCCTTACTTCTTCATACACTGGGTGGTTCTTGACATTCTTTGGTCTTTAACACGTCTTATTTGCGGCGCGGCAAAAAAAAAAAGAAAAGAATTTCCAGTTTCCCACACTAAATATTTTTAAAAATATTTTTAAAGGTCGTTCGTATCGTTACAATCTCATCTGGGAAGTTCAAAAACAAGGAACAGAAAACGGATTTTTTTTCTGCTCATTGATCGTTCGACATTGGTGCAGAGGGGTTACAAAGAAAACAAAGGCGAGACAAATTGTTTCCCAGACGCTTTCTGCCCTATGTTGTGTTGCGTCCGAAAGTTGTCACTCGCTAAGAAATAGAGGACCGAACGCAAACCAAATTAGAAAAATATTTCGGCTCCATTCGTCGACCCCCCGCGTTGCTAAAAAGTGCGCCTAGAAAACATTCCTGAAGGGGAGTTTCTCCTCCCTCGCCAAGTCCATTAAACGATGCGGAGAAAAGGAGAAGGCCCTTCTCCGCCTCTTCCATTTATTCTTTTCCCCTCCCTTCCTCCGCTCTTCCTCCCCCTCCCCCTCCCCTGAGCTGTGGAATGCAATTGCCTTGCATGGAAGAAAGCTACCAGAGGAAGAGAGGGAGGGGGAGGGGGGGGAGGAAAAGTGATGTCTTTGCCTAATCGATACGGCTTCTTTGGCGCTTTGGAGGCGATAGGGCCAATGGAAGACTTTTGAAAAGGACACCCCACCTTTCTTCTGTTATCAGGATAACACTTCACTTTTATCACATAAAACTTTTTTCACTTATTACTAATGAGTAACAATAATATTGTGTCTACAGCATATTGTATGTCTGTCTCTGTGATGTGCAACGTTTGCCTTGGCTGCACAGCTCACATTTCCCCTGTTAATTAATTTGGCCTTTCGACGGCCTCCTCCCCGCCGGAGAAACGGGGCCGACGGCGGACGGACGAGGGGGAGCATTAATTTTCGGCCTCGGCGGGCGGAAGGGAGGGGGAAAAGAATGCACTGCAGCACGGGCGGGGTGAAGAACTGCACACACTTTCTTTTCTTTATGTTATTGCGTGCGTGAGTTCGTGACCCCGTTTCCCATCCAGCCCAGACATTGTATTTTTGTTGGTATGTTTCCTACCTGCCAGGATCCACTCGATGTCCTTGCCGAAGGACTTGCGATCGGCCGAGGCTTCGCTGCTGTTGTTGTTGCCGCTGCTGGCGCGGAGGGCGGAAGACGGGATCTGAGATTGCAAACAGAACATAGAAAAATGAAATAAGGGAAAAACGTAAAGCGGAAGAAAGTGTAGAAAATTCACCTGAACACTGTATTCCACAAGGCCGTCCTGGGAAAGGCGGGGGAGCTGCCTTCTTGCCAGGCGGGCCTTTGGATAAAACAAAAGTTGCAAAAATGTGAAAGGTCTCTTCATACGTGATGAATTCTCGATCCCTCACCTGCACCGCCTCCAGGACTCCCTGCCCCTTCTCAAAGTGGCTTTCAAGCAGCTCCACCGAGCGGAGGAGAGGGCCGGACCTCGATGGAGGCCCCATGAAAGAGGCAAGCAGGGCCACGCACTCCTGAGACGCCCGCCGGACGCGACGCTTTGGGTCAACCAGGGTGGGGACGACGGAGGCAGCCTGGAGAGAAATCAATACAGTTAGTGCCACTTTCTATTTGCTCTAAACGTTAAAAATATTACCAGTCCCCTGAGATCAAACTCGTAGGAGGGAAATGCGAGCAGGGCGGCTGTGACGACGTTGAGTATGGCCTCCCTGACGGAGGATCGCTTGTCCCCCAAGTGGTCGAAGCAGTGGTGCAAGGCCTGGTTCGGGCCGCTCACGCAGGACATCACTTGCCTAAGAAAAATCAAAATTAAATGCTACAAAAACTAATTTTACTGAAAAAAGGAAGTTGTAGTTTTTCACCTCATCGTCTTCATGGCTTCTGCCCTGACCACAGTGGGCTCGTCTGCGGTGCACCTTCCCAGCACCGAGGCGACGAGCGTCCTCAGATGCGGCTTGAGCCTGGCCCTCAGCCCCTCCGTCAGCCGCGAGTGTATCTCCAGCACCAGGAGGACTGCAGAAGGATTCCGCTCGTCCAGAGCAGAGTCGAGAAAGTTTAGGAATAGCCTCATCTGGGGCATGAGCGGGGAGAGGTCCGGCATGTCCTTGACCGCCTGGTTGAGCTCCTTTGCGCCCTGCAGCCTCACTGCGTCGTCCTCGTCGTCCTTCATCTTCTCAATGATGGCGTCATCGATGGCGCCGTACTCCACCCAGCTCTTGCCGTTGAGGCCGCTCATGCCGCTACTGCCGTTGACCCTCCGCCCCACCACGCCGTTCGGGGGCACGGCGCCCACGGTCACGCCGTTGCCCATCTCGGACTGGGAAGTCTGTTTGAAAAAATAGTTAAGCAAGTTTGGGAGACATATGGTGACAATTTGGATCCTACCAGCAGCAGCTCCTCGAAGATCCTCCTCTGCTCGACCTGAATCTTGTCGAGGTAAGTCTGGAACTGCCCTGGGCTGCCCACCGCCTCAGCCACGCGCTGGAGGGACATGAAGGCCAGGCGACGGGTCTCCAGCGGGATCAGGCGTCTGTGAGGATTTTGCATGCAATTGAAGGTAAAAGATACAAACTTAAGAAAAGTTTGTACCTTGCAACTCCGCTGACGAGCACGTATAGGTTCTTGTTCCCGCTGGTCCTCCTGGCGCCTTTAGAGTCGTCGAGGAAGTCTGGAGGGAAGAGTACCGGAATGCTCACCAGGATCTCCTTCACAACTTTGGGATCTGAAGGGATGAAAATGGAACAAATAAATTTGATCTTTTCCTTTTGTCACGGAAAAAGTGTTCTTGCCTTGGCTCTCCAATCCGTGGTGTACGATGGCCCTGAGCACCGACTGGAGGTCAGTGGCGATCCTGAGTTGCAGTGCGATTACGGCGAGGGCGGCG